>Ga0209208_10006279_pt1 | contig 16389 bp, 13 predicted proteins | sample S1TSphfallax_3_FD_187694 | JGI IMG/M metagenome (GOLD analysis project Ga0209208, IMG submission 187694) | Host-associated microbial communities from peat moss isolated from Minnesota, USA - S1T2_Fd - Sphagnum fallax MG (SPAdes) (version 2) | ecosystem: Host-associated > Plants > Peat moss >...
TGTTTGTATTTTTTTTGTTTATTAAATTTTTGGCACAAGTGTTTTGTGTTGTTACATGAATCGTGTGTGTTTGGGTGTTGTTTTGGGCTTGGTTTCTTGTTTGTTGTAGGTGAGTAACATTTTGAATCATCAAAAGGCATTTGGTTTTGTTTTTGTACAATAATTTTTTTGTTTTTGTGAAGTATTGTTCAATGCTTCAAGTGGCATTGTTGTTTTTTTGAGTTTTTTTTGTAATTAGGAGTTACAACTAGGGTGCTTCTTGGTGTGCATTTTAAACTTTAAAAACTCATTTGATGATTTTGGTGCTTTTGAAATAGTTTTTGGTTTAGAATTCCTTGATGAATTGAACCTTAATGAGGTCATGTGTACCTTGGAACTTGAAAGCAAACAAAAAAACAAGGTGGGGCCTTATTGTGAAGGCCCCTCTTATGGGTCTATCTGCTTGTGGTTGGTAGGGTTGCATTCAAAGGAATGTGCAAAGAAAAGAAAAAAATAAAAAGTTCAACCATGAAAAACAAAAGCACAAGTTCAAGCTCGTACATTACAAACTTGGTAAGTGAGGTAGTGTGAAGCACGTTGGTGCTATTGTTGGGCATTTTTTAGGTTTTAACATACTCTAAACCTTTAGAGGCAAAAGGTTGGAATAGGGAGGCTCTTTTTCTTTGTTGCATTGTTGTTTTCATCTCAAAACATAACAATAGGAATTGCACCACCAAGCCTCACCACCATCATTGTCTACCTCTAGGAAGCTTTAAACTCTAGAGGGTTTTTGATGTCCCTATTATTGTCCTCATCTTCAATTATTTCATGCAATGCAACTAGCAATAATTTTAAAACATTCACAACTACAACAAGGCCAAGGAGGTAAGCAGTGCAAAATCAACAAGGGTTAATGATTACAATGCAAAACAACTACAACATTTGAAAGCAAGTCCAAGGAGATAGGAGGTGCAAAGGCAACGGGGGGCAATGGTTACAATGAACTCAAAGTTTGTGTTGCCATCATCATGAACCTTTGAGCTTGTGCCAAACTTGGGAGGTTCAACATTTGATGGCACATTCGCAAGGGTTAGGTTTGGGATAAAAAGGTATGAGGGGTCCAATTTAAACCTTTTATTTTTCTTTTTCTTTTTATTTTTGAACTTCAAATTTTGAATTTGCCACATTTTTATTTATTTACATATTCTTTTGAATTTTACTTTTTACCTTAAGTGAAAGATTGTTCATCCATAATTTAGATGTATTTTTCATCCATCCCATTTTCATCCTATTTAATTACGAATGAGAATTGGTGAACGCATAAATGTATTTAAAAATTGGACACATTGAACCCTATGACTAGATTAAAAAAATTTATAATCAATTCAAATTCCAACTTCAAATTGATTGACCATTCATACCAAACTTGTGTACATAATTAGAATTCAATGTGCCCCCAATAGTTAAGTCCAATCTATGCTTTCTTTTTTACAAATACAAGTTTGGAAATTAGTGAAAAATGGACATGTTGTAATCTAATTTTTGCATTATTGTAAATAGTTCTAAATTTGATCAAAATAATGCTACATTAATTGTTGTGGTGGTGAAATTAAGTTGATGCATGGCTAATAAACCACATTTATTGTGTTCACAACAAGTTCAAGTTTTGTTAGCCTTATGAACATTTTGGTGGATATAGGTGTATTTAAAAATCAAATACATGGCTATAACCATACATGTTCAACATCATTTTCAAGGCTAAGGTTTGGCACATTGAATTTAGGGTTTAAGGGTAAAGGGTGAAATCACGGTCAAATGAGCTAGGGGTGCCAAGGTAAAAGTCCTTTTCCATGGACTACACATGACACATGTCATTTATGCATTGGTTTGTAACTTTAAATTGTGTATTTTGGATACCCCATTTAACATTGCATTTTAAATATAAATTTTGATTTTATATAATGTATATTATGCATTCATGCCCTCTATCACATACATATGAACAACTTTTGTTAAAACACATTTTCAAAATCCATAATTTTCAAAGTCAAAAGCATTTTTGAACAAAATGTGTTCAAATCAATTAAAAATTAGAAAATTCATCAATTCAAGTCATTTTTCCCTTTTAATGATCAATGTTAAAATGCTTTTCAATTTTTAAAAAAACTGGTGCACATTTGGTTAAAAAATAAAATGTTTGAAAAAAACAAGGACTTTTAACTTTCAAGGTTTGAATGTTTTGAACATGCAAAAACATTTTTTATTTGTGTCAAGTTTTGAGCATGCAAACTTTGCAATTAATGGAAAATATTCCCCAAAAAATTATGACAATCCAAATTATTATGTTTCCCTTGTGATTTTTCAAATATATAAAATGTAGTTTTAAGGAATGTCCATTCACATGGGTGGCTCCTTGACTATGATTTTACCCTAAGGTATATTTGGCATGCCCCTAACAAATTTAATTGGCAACAAAATCATATGGCTGTTTCCTATCTACCATCAATAATATGTAATTTCTTCTTATAAGCTTGAAATAACCTTTTAAAAGTATATAAACCTTTCCTACCACCAATACGTCATAAGATGTAGCATGCGTAACCACTGCTTGGATCCACATTATGGTATAATTTGTTGGTCTATTGGGATTAACTTGGATTATAATATTTTGTTTGGTTAACCCTTGAACATTGGTTGGCTAAGGTTAGGATTGGAGGCTATGACTTGATGCGGATTAATGCAATTTCCAAGGTGGCCCACCACACCTCCAACATTTTTTCATTCCCATTTGTTCAACAAAATATGATGGAGAAACACCACCTCCTTCCAATTTGGACCCCTTCTTCACCTTCCCATTTTCATTATTGATTAATTCTTCCTTCTTGGATTATTTTTAGGTTGATAACACAACACTAGTATTAATAAACACAAATATCTCCATTTCCATCTATCCATTTGTAGTTTTGATGCAATGTACCATTCAAGGCATGGGTCATATTGATCGATGTCATATTGATCGATTTATGTGGATAGTGATATTTATAGATGTCAACATCATAGGGCACAACAATTTACATGGGGATTATATAAGTCCTACCTTGGGGCCTATTTAAAGGCTATCTAAGGGCTATCAAAGGGCATACTTAGGTTAAAGAAGACACATGGCTATTTAAGAACCACATAAGGCCATAATAAAGGGTTATACAAATATTTCCTAAGTTTGGGGATACCTAAAAGTTGTTTAAGGGGATTATTTAAATAACCTAAAAGGTTATTTAAATTTTATTTAAAGATCACCTAGGGGCCTAACTAAAATATAGGGTATCAAAACCTACATAAAAGGTTACAAAAGGCTATTTATAGTGTTACATAAAGGCTATGAATCAATATTAAATAACCCTTACATAGCCCTTTATGTAATCCCTTTTTGCACTATGAATCAATTTTAGGCAACCCTTTAAATGACCTTTAAGTATCCCCTAACTCAAAAAATCCTTAGTTAGCCCCACAAGTAGGTTATATGTAGTCCTTTGAATATTCCATAACCTAGGTAATGGCACAGGCATGAAAATAACCAAGTTTAAGAGATTTTCTTACCCAAGATGAGAACAAAGGCAAGCCTAATTCCAAATCTAAATCGCAAAACAAGAAAAATAAGAAAAAAAACACGATGTGTGTAAAACAAAAATCCAACAAGATTTTATTGCAAGCACAAAACAAAAACATGCCATGACAAAAAAAAAACCCCAAAATTAATGTTGAATGAACTAAAGGTAATGGGGAATTTTACTTTTGTTTATACCCATTGGGCATTTAGTTTAAGAAAGTTTTTTTAAAAACTTCCAACTTACATGTGGTCCATATTCATTAACGTGTGCCCATGCGTACCCATGTGTGAACTATGAGTGAACCAAAACTCAACTAAATGTGGATTAAGACTTAACTTATAATGAATTGAGAGTTAATTATGAATTAATTAAAAGTTAATTAAAAATGAACTGAGACTTAACTAAAAGTGAATTGGAAGTGAACCAAAATTTAATTAAAAACTAAGGGCAAATTGAAATTAAACTAAAAATTAAATATGAGTTCATTACAAGTCATGGATGAACATTCAAACGAATGAACTCCATGGCATTAGCATTTATCACAAGTAGCCCTTTAGGTGTCTCATTGGGTAGCCCTTTAAGTAGGTCTATATAATCCTTTGAGTAGTCCTTAATTAAATATCCCATAACTTAAGTAGACCCTAAATAGACCATTATGTACCCACTTATGTAAGTTTTTGATAACCTTTAGGTAGCCATGCAAGTAAGTTTTATGTACCTTTTAAATAACCTTTAGGTTTCATATACCTTAAATAGGTCTTTAGGTGGCTCTCCAAATTTTCTATGTAAACCCTATGTAACTTTTTAAATAATTTTTTAATATCCCAAAACCTAGGTAGACCTTAGGTGTTTATCTAAATAATCCCCAAGTAAGGCATAGGTAGTCTTATAAATAATCTTTAAATATCCCTTAACTTAAAAAATCCCTAACTAACCCCTTAGGTAAGTTTTTTATATTCTTTAAATCCCCTTAGATACTCCATAACATAAATAAGCCTTTTGGATAGAAAAATTAAAAAAAGGAAAACGTAAGAAATTGGAGGAAATTCAAATCATCTTAGGTTGAACAAATTTCCTCATGCATTATTTTCCTTTAGTAGTGTTTCAACTTACATTTAGAATGTCAACTTCAAATTCAAGGAAACCAAGGTTCCACTCCTAGGTTTTATTGTCTTTGTGGTTAACTTCAATAGAAAAAATCATAAAATGACCTTTTTTTACCCTCCTTTCACCCCTTGCCTCTTATTTTAAATCAAACCTTGTTATCTACGAAGTGATTTTTAAATATTAAATTAAGGATAAAACTTAGTATCACAATGTTTACTGCATGACATTTGAAATAATTATGATAGTAAGAAACACAATAACATTGCAAGCACTTAAGGAAAAAAAAAAGATGAAATATAACTTAAATTATAGTTTTTTTTTTGATAATATGAATTTCACTCCTTGTTTGTATCCAATGCATTTTTTCATTGTTTCTTTTAATTTCATTGCTTTGAAGACCAAACTCAAGGTATTGATTTTATATTGATTTTATTTTATGGATTTCTCTAATATACGATGAATATTCATTGAAACTAGGTCAATATTTGTGAATTAGCATCAATCATATTGTTTGATTGGGCATTTGAAGAAAATTGTATTATTGTGCATATTTACAAGTCCAAACTCCAAACTCATTTTCTCAATATTCAAAATTTGAATATCACGCAAATTATAATTTGTAGGTCATTATGTTGAAAAAACATGCCCAATGGCACCCCCATTTAAACTTGTATAAATATTTAACAAATCCAATGTTATAACATGCCCAATTATATTAGTAGGTTGAACTTTATAATACTTTTTGGATGAAGATTTTTAAAAAACTCGTGAATGTTCTTTGGGTTGATAAAAATGCATATGCTTATTTGTTGTACCTTGCAAGTGCACACGTTCCTAGAAATGATTGTTTCATATTGACCAACTACAACGATTGGCTTAGGTGGCAAGATTTACATAACCTTCACTTCATACAATTCACCTTTTCACGTTCATGGGTAGGGATATGGGAGAAACTAAACAATGCACACTAGACTCATTAAATATTGATAAAAGGCTACAACTAAACATGTTTTTCATTTTTCCTCCTTCCTCATCCATAACTTGAAAAAATGGATTAAATAAAATGATAGATTATTTCAATATGACCATGTGGACCAATCATTATGGTTGATCCACAAATATCATTTATTCTTACTCATATTACTATAAAGTATTCCTCACATGACCATATTTTGCAACCCAAAGGAGTTTCACATTATTTTATTGTAATAATTGATCCCAAAATATTTTTGAAAAATCATTTTACTATTGTGGTTGGGGGCATGTTCTTAAGGACAAGGTCATACAAGGATTTCCAACAAGAGGCTATAAATGTCTTTTATAATAACATAATCTTGTTGGGAAGGAATGGTAGATCAAGACCCGCCCCAATTGTCACCTATAATTGCAAATAAGTTATAGGCACCGAAAATTATCAAGCCACATTTTGCAAATTAATGGAACATATAGGCTTTTGAAGAAGTTTCAACAAATTTAATTAATGATTTTTTACTATGTTTCTATGTGTCTCATGTGACTTTTATCAAGTGTGGCTAGATGGCAACACAAGAACTTGATGTTGGAATAGTGGCAAGGAAAACAAAAAGGGAAAAAAATTGTGGTGAAGGAAGATAAACATGTTTGTCAATTAGTTTTTCACATGTTGCAAGATCTGATCAAGGGGAATGGTTAAAATAATCAACTGTTTTAGGAGCGGATTGCAATGCATTACAATAACAATTGCCTTAGTTGTAACATAAAGTGTTTAATTAGGAGCTTGGAGACCAAGTGGGGTTTCATCAAGCATGATGTGACCAAATTTTGTGGGAACAATTAAACTATAATTGCCCTCAATGAAAGGGAAACTTCTAGTAAGGATACATTGTAGAAAGTTCTAGAGCTTTTCAACTTGAAACACCTAAAACAAACGCCTTTGTTTTCAAACATTGTTGACTAATCTTCAAGGATGTGCCTAGATGGTCATAAACTAGAAAAAAACTAAGAGGGTGACACCCATGAAAAATAAAATGTCAATCGATGTTAGGATAATTGATAGCCTAAATGTATTTATAGAGGTTGAAAAAATAGGCATAAAACATGGAAATAATTATAATGAACGTAAGGTTTTGAAGAGGCCACAAGGGTTGCATGTAACCAAGGATGAGCACAAGAATTGTGCAATGAAGGAATGTGCTTTCAAAGCATAAGCAAAATCAATTATCGACATGGTAGTTGTTACATTGAAAAAAACCTTGATCATAGAAAACCAAAGCACACTTGCTTTTTTACAATTCTTGAAGAATAAGTGGTAGATTTTAAAACTCAAAAGTATTTGAAATTTTGGCACCAAAAAAACTTGAAAAACTCAAACATTTTTTTGATGTTCATCAATTGTTGCAACAAAGGTGGTTTTGGCACTTGCATCCATTGGTTCCATACGTGACACCTTCAACACTTGCAACAACAATGTCAGTTCCATGCGTGACAACACCTTTACATGTAATGACCCCCCTCCTCCCCCCACCAATTCATTTGTAATTGTTACATTTCACACAAACAATTCACTAATTGGAAGTTCCACATTAAAACAAAAAACTCATATATTGCCATGTTGAACATTAATGAATAAAAATTCACAACATAGATTTGAAGAATTGGTAGAAATGTGGGAATTTTATTGCACAAAATGTAATTTCATCGGAGATGTTTTTCAATCAAATTGGTGTAGGCCCTTCATGAAGCCCAAAAGTGTTCTACTAAATTTAATCTTAGATAAAAATGTGTTTGAAAATTTTCTAGGTCATCAATGCCTTCGATGTAAGTTTGGAAAGTAAGTCCATGCCACAATTGTTTTACATTTGTTAATTAAATAGTGATTCAAGGTTGTGATCCCTTTCAACTTCAATTATCATGTTGTGGATAATCGCACATACAATCATGATGTCATAGATTATATCCATTTGTTATAATCTAGATGGGTTTTGAATGATGCCAAATCAAACTTACAAGACACTAAAACACAATTCCACATCCTTCCTTGCTCCTTCTTGCATCTTTGCAAAATGTTGCATCTTGAGGTTGGTGCATGGTCTACACAAAGCAAGACCATTGTGGGTAGATGCCATCTATTAAAATATACTATCATGAGTAGGTTGTTCTTTTGACAACAAAATTGAAATCATTGGCTACCCCGCTCAACAAATTCTGAATGATGGTGATTGATCCAAAACATTGATGTCATTGTTGCCCCCATGAAGCCCAAAAAAATTGCATCAAATCTAAATGGTTGGTCTGCAATTGGTTCTAGAATTATTGGACATGTCCTCATCCTTATTTTGGAATTGGCCTTGCCAGCTAACATGGCAATTCTTCCACTTGTAATACATATAATCTAAGCTAACACACATTCTAAGAAATCCTCTCTTGGCATTGATTTGGAGTAGTTGTTATTTGGAGTTGTTGTTATATGTTTGTTTAGGTTGGTTCTCTCAAGTACAATGGCTAGAAGATTGTTACCGTTGCTTGCACAAAACTAGGCATTCCATTGTAATGATTTGGTTGAATATGCAATACTCATCTATAGAATTGGCCCTTGTGCCATATGCAAGTTGTCAAACCATTGCTATGCATTTTTGGCTTGAAGACAATCCGAGCTTCCCTATACAATCTAGGCGTTGCACAAAGAAAACATCTTATTCATAGACAAAGGGACATAATGTGTAAGAATAGGTTTCGAGTCATCCTATACATCCAATTGAAAAGAACTTCATCAAACATCGATGAAAGTGTGAAGTAAACATAGGAGATTCACTCATGGCCTTGTTGCCAATCTCTAAGCATGTTTTTTGATCGCCAAGCTGCCCAACATGTTGTTGAGGAGCTTTTGCAATGTCAAATGTAAGCATTTCTATTGTTCTAGCAAGAAGTAGCTCTTCACCTTCATCATCATCGAGGTTGTCTTGCAATTGTTGCAACAATAGTCACCTCCACACATTTGCCATTTCAACAAAGCTTGTCCATATTATGCAAATCCACAAGAAAAACATCATGGGTTCATTGTTTTTTCTGGAGTTGACAAATTTTGTCATTTTTTCCAAAAAGAAATTGAGATTTTTTGGGGGGAACTTTTTGTTTTTCCAACTGAAATTCAACTACCTAGTTTTGCTATTTTGTTGGAAAAAATCTCCAAACTTTTGATATCACAAAATTGTCAAAAAAAAAAAAAAAAAAAAAAAAGGCGCCTTGATGGGTGAGCAGGTTTTCTTTCTCAATTTTGTGATGTAGCCACATGTGCAATCATCCACAAGAAGAATGACCTATCTACCCTTTTTGTATACATGTATGTACATGTATGGTATCATACATTTATACATGTATACCTGTATGCGCTTTTCCTCATCTTCTTCCGAGGCATTGATCTAAAGCTTTTGCAGCGATTTGATTTCGGTGGAGGAGGAGGGATTGACACAGAAGTGAGCATCCTGTGTGAGTTGTGGAAATTTTTTCCAGGGAAGTGAAGGGTGGGTTTTTGGGTTTGAGAGGAGGAAGGAACAGCAGGAAGGAAGGAAGGAAGGAGGGAGAGATGGAGAAGATGTTTGGGCCAGCTTATACAGGGGATCCTGGGGTTCCTCATTCCGATAAGGACGCCTTCAGCTCCATCTTCTGGGGCTCAGTCGCCTTCTCCGCCTATTCCATCGTCTGCCCTTACTACTGGGAGCAGTGCAACAACACGTTCAAGTAATATATAATTCTACTTTTGTCTGCCTTTCCCCTCCCACCCCTTTCGGTTTGTCGCAGAGATTTGCATGAGGGTTGTTCTTTTCTTGGAAGTCCTGTGCAGGGAAATCTCTCACCAGCTTCATTCTCCCTCTTCTCCGTTACTCACATCCGTTTGTTTTCTTCGGCTTGGCTGAGTTTCGGGTAATTGTGTGTGAATGTGTTGTGGGTTTTGTCCTTTCCCCCCCTTCCGCTCCCTTTGTGATGATTTTCTTTTCTGCTTCCATAAGAACGAACTGGATGATGCTTGTGTTCAAAGGTTTCGGGAGGCGTTTTCCTCTGTGTGTTGGGGGGGTGGGGGGGCGCGGGGGAGGGTGCAACGGATAGGGTTTAGGGTTTGGGGTTTATGGCCTCATGTTTTGTGTTTCCTGTGGCAAGAGAATAATGGACCTCCTTCACTTGGACACTTTTCTGGGATGTTGGGGTTTGTGCATTTTCATTTTGGCATTTCCATGAGTTTGATTTATGGGTTTTCCTAGTTGCTGGATTACTGCAGAAAGATTCGGCTTTTCCGAGAATTGAGTGTCTGTGTCCAGATGGGTTCTATTGTAGGCTACAATTACAATTTGTTCTTGTGAGTGAAGTTGTACTTCTTGTGGCTTCTTTTATGGATTTTCCCACTAAACAAAGTTCTAGGCATCTTTGTGTGATATCATCTGTGGTAAAAGCACTCAACCAGAGTGTACAGGTATCGACATGATGGAGGTATGCCCTGTATTTTTTCCAATATCTCTACAACTGCGAAGTTGGGGCATTATCAATACTCTATTCTACAGGTTCTTGAGGCTTTGTAGTATGACAGTTTTCTTTGTTCCTGAATGGTCAGAGGCTAGTTGTTCAATAAAGAGAAATTTCAGTGTCTGGAGTTTTCCAAATGATTTTGTGCAGTCTTGTAAGTGGGGAGCCTTTCTAAGCCCACTTAGTCTTTGGTATCATTTCCCTTTTGTCCGCTGTATGCTGTTTTTTCTTCTGTACATACCTCCTCTTTTGTACTCTTTTCTTTTTGTTTTTGTCTTTTAGGGTTTTCCCCTCTGATTTTCCTCTTCTTTGGCATAGGGTGCCAGCTGAGTCTTCCCGTTGCTTCCAGGCTTGTGACAAAAACTCAGTAGGCAGGCAATTGGTTACACTGGACTACACACACTGTACAGAGCTGATGACTTTAGCGGGAAAGTTGCTTCTGTTCATACTTCTAGTTCTTTCCTTCTGTGTTTTTATTCTCTCCCCTCTTCTGTTCCTTAGTCCTTATCTGGAGTTTTACCTTTTGACTTAAGTGAAACTTTTTCGTCTGGTTCTGGTTGCCTTTAATCATGAACAGGTATGGAGATTTCTTGAGATTTGTGAGAGTTATTGCTATTATATATTTTTTGGCTATTGTTGCAGTCAGAAGCTCTGTTTATTAGTTTTGGTCTCAAGTCCAAGTGGTGGGTATGACTTCTGTTGTTTTGCTCAAGTCCCAGTGAGGCACTTCTGCTGTTGGGCTCTCTTTCAGTTTGTACTGTGCCTAATACCAAAAACCTGAGTAGAGGTTGTATCAAGTCTGTGGACATGCCAACTAAAAAGAAGCAAGTGGCTTGTTTGATATCTTTCTGTTATGGCTTTTCCAAGGTTTTCACAGAGGTTTAAGATTTCCATGTTTTATGTTGAATCATGAGAGAAAAGTTTCTGTGCAGAGATTTTGTGAAAATTTCTTGGAACTCTTTCCTGATGACAGACAAGATACAATTTCAGACAATTGTGGCTTTCTGAACTTTATGTGGTTCTAGCTTCCAAGCCTGAAGAATGGGTCATGATGCTTCTTTTTTTTCTTCAGATGTGAATAGGTTATTCTCTTTCTATTTGGATTTTTAGATATTGCATCTAATGGCAGCCTATGAATCTGGCAGCTGGCATGACCATGCAATGGTGTGTGAGAATCATCAATGGAAGCGGGCCAGGAAGCAAGGGAAACCGTATGAATTCAAGGTCTTTCACCCTTACCTCCATGAAAGCTGCTGTTTAGTCTTTTCCCAAGTTCAGTCAGTGATCAAATCTAAATTTCTGCTTTGTCTTCTAAATTATTCCTCCATAAGTTCTTATGATGGGAATTGGGTTTTTGCAACAGTGGAACAAGTTCATGAACAAGGAGCAGCGTGAAGCTTATTACCACAATTGGCGTGACTATTTTCCATAGACAGACATTGCAGAGTCCTAGTCTTCATGCTGCCAAATGCAGGAATCGTAGCAGCTGTTGTCTTTTCCCCTGCATTGAATGCCATGTCACATGCATAACAGTAAGCACTTTTGTTTAAGCTTCTCTTGCAACTGAGATGATGTAAGCACCCTTGTTTAAGCTTATCATACAACTGAGAAGATGTAAGCACTCTTAGTTTAAGCTTCTCTTGCAACTGAGAGAGGTGCAGATGAGCTCAATAACGTCCGTAGTGTGTGAACACTCTGCCTTTCATCTTGAACTCAATCAAAGTGTTTTTGGTGTTTTAGTGAAAATGTGACAAGCTTCAGTCAATGTCCACTTTGTCAAGTCACTTTTGTAAACCACTACCTGTCTGGGATTCACAATTATCATGGTTGCAGAGGGCAATGAAGTTTGAGTATGCAATTGTAAATTCATCTTCTTTCCAACAATTGACCTCTCTTTTCTAAATAAATCTTCCACTTGAGAGAACAGTATTGTGGCACGCTGGCTGTTTCCTCTGATCTCTTCATAAGCTGTTTATAACTGCTTGACCTGCAAAGGAGGAAACACAAACTTGGGAAAAGTTTGACAGCCCAATTCATGTTTTGCCCTACAGTCTGCGATTATTATACAGGTGTTTCAGAATTCTGAGGTAGTAGCTTGAGATCAAGAGGATCAGATTGCACAAGACTTATGGCACAATCCCTTGCTATCCATCAGCTCTGCAGATCTGGTCCTTATCTCAAGCAGTTCTTCATCTCTTCAGCTATGATCTGCGAGTGTGTGGTCACATATGACATCTCTTGGCAGAAGCTCCTAATGTTGATGATGCTCAAAATTTAAAGGACACATTTCTGAGACATTTTAAGCTTTCACTCCTCATTGCAGAAGTCGGTGATATATTGATAGGATTCTGCATTATGCTTGAAACATACAAAAAACCTTGCACAGTTTTCCAGAGAAAGCTATCACAATTGTCTGATGAATGCAACACCTATCTTCAGTCAAAGCACCAGACAAAGCACCAAAAAAGAACCATGTGCACATCAGCATAGCAAAAATTTCTACATTTTCTGCAAGGAGCTCTTGATTCACATGGAGCTTCCTTCAAGCTGAAAAAAATCACAACAGTATTCTGATAGAATTTCAACACCACAGCACTTATCAGAGATATAACTGACTGATGAGCTACTGATTCTTTTGGTGAAATACCTCGTGAACAGAAAGAGGCTATTCTGCCAGCAGAAGCTGGGTCTTCCTCGAAGACCTTGCAAGAGTTCAAATCTTGCAGGATCTTTCTCTGCATTGGAGCATGAGTTGCAGGAGTTGGGAATCCAAATTCGGTATCCATCATTCATTTTACAACAGGTGATGAAGAGAATCTCACAATGCTTCTGAAGATACACAGACCCAAGGTTGTCAAAAAGCAAGTATCATCACCACTTGCCTACTCTTCTTGTCTGATGACTCTTAGAGAAGATTGGACAAACTACAACCCTTATTCCCCCTTCAGCATACTATCATCATCATCTGTGCTTGGATCAGGGTTTGTTTGTCCCAATTGAATTCTTCGCCTGAAATGCATTGTCAGAATGATTGGATTTGCATCTCATCATCTTCCTCCTCAATTTGGCTTTCTTCATCAGCTACAAGATCACCACTAGATGCAGCCCTGCTTCTCTTGTCACGCAAGCTACTACTACTACTTCCTGCGGTGCAGTTGTAAAGATTGCTGAGATTTTCAACAACCTCATCCATAGTGGGTCGACGATTTGGTGCAGTTTCAATGCATTGCAATGCGATTTTCAGAACTCTAACCATTGATTCTTTGTGTCTTGAAGATCTGATGCGTGGATCAAACACCTCAAGCTCTTGCCCCTTGGCTTGGCGAGCTTTCACCCAACTGATAAGGTCAAATTTGCGACGAGAGGGATCCTTGCCTGTAAGAAGCTGGAGCAAAACAATGCCGAAGCTGTAGACATCACATTTGACTGTGAGTCTGAGATCACTTTGATATTCAGGAGCAATGTGAGCACGGGTACCCGCAAGATGAGTTGTCAAATGTGACTTGGAGGCATCAATGAATCTAGCCAGGCCAAAATCACAAACCCTTGCCTCAAGCTTGTCACTAAGGAGAATGTTACTTGTCTTGATATCACGATGTATAATACGAGGTTGCTGGCTGTGGAGATAGGCTAAACCCTGTGCAGCCCCATGAGCAATCTTCAGCCTTGCAGGCCAGTCGAGGTGGACATCTCTTGATCCAGACCTATCACGGAGGATCTTATCCAGGCTTCCATTTTCGAAGTATTCATACACCAAGAGATTGCATTGTCTTGTGCGGCAGTAACCTAGGAATGTAACCAGGTTGGGGTGCCTTGATTTTGCCAGAGTATCAAGCTCTGCTTTGAATTCACGGTCACTTGCATGCCCACGCCCCTCCAACCTCTTCACTGCAACCACTGTTGAATCTGGGAGCACCGCTTTGTACACCTGGTAAGAAAAAAAGTTCATATCCAATTCCTTGATCATCTGCTTGAGATTCTTGAACACAATCAGACAAAACAATTTTCTAGACTCTGAGTGGGAGTAGTTGGTGTTTGCTTCTTGGAGGTCTGTAATGGAGTAGCACATGAGTTTTCATGCCTTTTCCTTAACCCACAGCCAAGAATTTGGGAAGAAATCTCAAATCAGGAGTCAATGGATTGCACAAGGTTGAAGTGAAAGTGATAGCTTTCTCTTCAGAATCATCAGGTCCTGAAGTTGTCCAAGGTTTTTGCTAACAACCTTGCATGTCGCCAGGAAACATTTTTGCTCACTGGACCTCTCTCTCAAGCATCTGACCTTCCATGTAAGTAAGAACCCTATCCTATCTTTTGACAATTTCATTCAGAACTAATGGCTTCTTCAGTCTTGCATCTTCTCCTCATTCAAAGATAGACCTTATCCCTGACCAGAATGGATGAATGGTGCAAAAGGAGGAACTTCACTCCACTATTCCAAAGGCGCACCGGAATCACGTGCAGATTCAAAGAACCCAGTGGTGAAACACTCTGAAGGAAGGAAGGAATGAAACAAGGAAGGAGCCCACTGTCTCTTTCAAAGTTTGGGGGATTCCTCTTCTCGGAATGGATAGAGATTTCCATTTAATTCCACAGTCAACATGTACACCTTGTGCTGCTTGAAGCAGAATGACAGCATTTTCAGCCAACAGAGTGTGACTGAGAAAGGGGTTCTAAATCTTCTTCATTGTCAGAAGAGTTCCAACAGCCATAGCCCAGAGTCACAATGCAATTGACCTCACAGATTCAGAGAGCCCCCAGGTTCTTACACACAGAGGGAGAGCTTAGCTGACAGGGTGTTACTTCCCTCCACCACCCCATTGATTCCAGGATCAGAGCATGCCTGAGCATCTAGCATGCACCCAGTAGGAAATAGGGTTCACCATGACCTCTTGGAAGGAAGAGGCCATGGCCATGGAGCAGGAGTCATGAGAGAGAGAGAGGAAAACCCTTCTTCTCTGAGAGATTTGTGCAGAGCAGCTAGTGTGGAGAAGGTCTGGGGTTTGAGGAAGAGGTTAGGGTTTGCTGATTTCAGAAAGGGAGGGAGAGCAGCATACCTTTGCAAACCCGCCTTCTCCAATGAGACACTTCTTGTCAAACCCTTGAGTTGCCTTTTGCAGTTCTTGGTAGCGGAAGACAACACCATCATGCTTAGTGGTGGGGGTGCTGCTTTGAAGGAGGCTCTGATCCGAGTTTGTCAATAGCAGCCTTCCCTTCACATCCTCAAGATCAAAGCTCAAAGCCCTGAAGCAGCGAGAGAGCAGCGCTGACACTTGAGCGCCCAGGAAAATGCAAACAGAGAGAACGCAGCACAAGAGAAAAAGCTCTGAGACAAGAGGAGCTCCAGGTACTTGTAGTCCAACCAGCTGCTGATGGTTGTTAGATGCGAGCTGTTCTTCATGATGATGAAGCCACGATGCTGTACTCCTCATCCCTTACACGCGCTCTCCGGTTTCATAGCGGATCAGACAAACTGCAAAGGAAAATCTTCACAATCCTTCCTTCCTGCTGGCTTGTGGTTTTTCCGCCTCTAAAATCTGATCAAATCCAGAGCTCGCGCGGCGGCTCAAGCTCCAATCTTCCCAGCAGAAACTACTGGATCACAATCAAAAAACCTTAATTTCTCTTATAAGGTTCTTGCAAAACAAAATGGATCACAATCAACAAACCTTAATCTCTCTTAAAAGGTTCTTGCAAAACAAAAAAAATCTTACTCTTTGCTGAAAAGAGAAGAAAGAAGAAGAAGAAGAAGAAGAAGAAGAAGAAGAGACAACAACAAAGCTCCTAAAAAAATCTGCAAAGGGGGACAAAAAAACCTCCAACTTCAGAGCAAAACTCAACTCTTTCCAAAAGAGTTTACACACAAGAGCCCTCAAATTGTAAAAATCCCTCTACCGCAGCAACAACAAAAATATCATCACAAGACGAAGCTCTCAAAGAACCCATCTTAGAGAACCCATCAGAGCTTGAAGAAGGAGAAGGAGGGGGAGGAGGAGGAGGAAGCTCTTGAGTGATAGATCAAAGTGGCTCAGAATATTTCTTGCTACAAAACTTGGGGTTTTTTCAGACTCCGAAGAATCTCTGAAGCTTTTCAGTAACTATCCAAGCATGATCTCTAACACGAGATCTTCTCCACGGACACAGAGAGTGAGAGAGAGAGAGAGAGAGAGAGAGAGCTTCGGATGTGGAGCTGGAGCTTTGGGTT
>Ga0209208_10006280_pt1 | contig 16388 bp, 11 predicted proteins | sample S1TSphfallax_3_FD_187694 | JGI IMG/M metagenome (GOLD analysis project Ga0209208, IMG submission 187694) | Host-associated microbial communities from peat moss isolated from Minnesota, USA - S1T2_Fd - Sphagnum fallax MG (SPAdes) (version 2) | ecosystem: Host-associated > Plants > Peat moss >...
TCACCTCGATCGTAGATGAAAAATGTTTGAGAACCAGATTTGGCATCTCCATAGCTCCTCATTTGTGTAAACCCTCCCCTTCCTCCTCTCATTTCACCACCTTCCTTGCCTTCCCTTCTATAGCATTTGCCACCTCTCCTCCTTTTTCTCAACCTCATTTCGCCATCCCTCTTGAAAGCTTCTTTCAAACATTCATTGCCTTCACGATTTATTTGTTGTAGATGTTCACCACCTCTTTAGTCCATGTTGGAAACTTACTAGTAGCATCAATGACCTTATTTAGTCATATTTCACATCTCATTTAGTCCATGTTGGAAACCTACTAGTAGCATCAACGACATTATTCAATTATATTGCACATGTCATAGTCCATGTCAAAAACCTATTAATCATAGTGTCAACCTAATTTAGTCATATTGCACGTCATAGTCATTTTAAAAGCCTACTAGTAATAGTGTCAACCTAATTTAGTCATATCGGACATGTCATAATCCACGTCAAAAATCTACTACTAGCAACATTGACCTAATTTAGTCACATTGCACACATCATAGTCCATGTCAAAAAGTTCATGACTATTTTTAGTTGTTCAAGTAAAGTGACACATTCCATGTAAGCAAAGAAAATTCCACATGTATGTGGGGATGTCTGATGTGACTAAAATGCTAGTCGAAGTTAGTCATGGTAGACATGCCTACTTTTGGGTTTAATGAAAAGAGACATGGTTAGTCATTATTAGACTATAGCTGATTTTATAATCATTGTAGTCACATTGTTAGGGGCATAAAAACCATGCTTTTGTAGTAATGTGCAATCTTTGTATTCTTATTTTTCTAGCTCCCCTAAGCAACATTTGGAGTTCACTAAGCTTGTCGAGATCATGGAAATAGGAGGGCTTAAAATTTTGTAGAATGTGAAAACTTGTTGGATATTGATTTTGGAGCTCTTGAAATGTGTGTTGGCAGAGTATACAACTTTGAATGTGAAGATGGAATAGGACAATGCTTCAAGTACTCAAATGAGGTTGAACTTTACTTGTTTTGTGATGTTCACACATTGTTGGGTCTATCTTGTCTATTGCCATTGTTGGAGGCAATCAATGCTTAGGGGAGGGATGTGTTCATATGTGACTTTGTTGGAGTTGTGAAAATTTGCCCAACTTTGATCATTTCATGATGTACTCTGATCCTACCACCTCTTACCAATGTGAGCATTTTCAACTATTTTATGATGTGGTTGAAAACAGTGCTCCCACCATCATTCAAGATTGGGTTATTGATCTAAACAATGGTTTAAAATCTCTTTCTTTTCAAATGGCTAATCATAGTTATCAAGCTCATATTTATAATGCAGTAGTTGGTATTGACCATAACATTTACAAAAGTATTTTTAACATCCATTGGGCAAGTGAAAAACCAATGTTTTGCTATAGCTAATATGTGTGTGACTAAATTGGATCAACCCTTTGCAAATTCTAAGTTGATGAATGCCCTTGGCATTATGTATCCACAGTTTTATATGTAGCTTGATGTCGATTATGCTTTCTCCTTCCATTTTGCAATCATCAAAAAACATTATTGTGAAATAAAGGAAGTGAGACCTTGAATTCTGCAAGTTAAAAAAATTATAAGTGCTAATATAAATTGGATTTGCAAGCAAGCACATTCAAGCTTACAATGAAATCATAGGCACCAAAGGTTACAAGTGAGCCTTGTGATAAGAATTTAGTGATTAAAATGTGAGTTACAATCAACAACAATACTTTGTTAACCAAGTGGCTAAGTGAGTTCTCGAAGTTGGCAAAAATTGTTATGGTGTTAGTTCTTGGATCTATGGAAAACAAGTGCACTTTTTCAATGTTTGTTTTCAGGATAAATAAGTTACACAATAGGTTGGGACTTAATTTGGACACAATTGTTCAAATGTTTACATAGAGTTTTATACATAAGAACATTTCCTTTATCAGGATGCAATCACAACATGGAAAGATTGGAAAGTGCAGATCAGTGTTACCACTTGAAAGGTTTAGTTTTTTCTATCTAGGTGTTTCTATTTCCACAATTTGGGCAAGTTTGGTGAAGATAATTAATTTTTCATGAGTTTTATTAACATTTGGCTGTGGTGGGTGGGATTTTGAATTATGATGGGCGAAGTTTGATTTCAAATTAAAGTTCAACTCCCCTTGAAAGTATTAGTGTTAGTTTGATTTTTTAAATTTCAAAGTCTACTTTGAACCTGTTTTATATTCTTTTTTGGATGCCAATTACATTTATTTTGAAAACAAAATGGAACTATATTCTACTTTAAGTTTTTTGGTGGGTTTTAATTGCACCTACCTTGAAAAAAAGTGGGAGCCACATTCTACTTTAGTCTATTGATGCTAATTGCACTTACTTTATAAAATTTAAAAAAAAAAAAAAAAAAAAACCTATTTTGAAACTTTTTTTGAAAAAGTGGAAGTTCCCAAAAAAAAACAACCCAACAAATGGTCAAAAAACCACCTACTCTCTGTGTAATTTACATAAGGAACCACTTAGGCATAATTGAGGGTAGTCTTGTTGCCACTCATGCTATTTTAAAAATTTATAAAAAGACCTTGGTGGGTATGGAACAAATTTCATCCAAGCACACATTGGAATAATTCTTGGAACATATAAATTGTATTTCAACCCAAACCAACAAAATGTAGGCCTTTATTAACTACTTCCTGGACACTAATGATATTTTTGACCTTAACCTAAATGAGCAAAAAAAAGATATATCAAAAGACAAAATGAAACAGGCTTTGGGAAGGAGTGGGTATGAAACAAATTTAATCCAAGCACACATGGGAACAATTATTGGAATAAATAGTGTTTCAACCCAAACCAACAAAATGTAGGCCTTTATTAAGTTAAAAATTGATTCCATAGACACTTAATATCATTATGGGCTTCAACCCTAGGGAGGCTGAGAAAAATCAAGGGACAAAAGGGTAAAGGCTTTGGGATGGAGTGGGAATAAAACAAATTTAATCTAAGCACACATGGGAACAATTCTTTTAACAAAGATATCATATTTCCACCCAATCCAACAAAGTGTAAACCTAAGGGGAGCTATTTACCACAACAATATATTGTTGATATATGTGTTGTTTATATATGTTGCTAATATATCAAGTGAGATATATATATGTCATAGGAAAAAATGAAACTTCGGGAGGGGGTGAGTATGAAACAATTTTAATCCAAACACACATTGGGCATCATTCTTTGAACAAGTAAACTATATTTTCACCCAATCCAACAAAGTGTAAACCTTTGGGGAATCAAAGAGTAATTCCATAGACATTCATCGACACTAGACCTCAACCTAAATGACCGATATATATATATATCAAGGCACATAATGAGACTTTGGGAGGGTGGGTATGAAACAAGTGGGATTCAAACACATATGGGAAGTAATTTATGGAACAAAAAAAATCCAATTTCCACAAATTCCAACAAAGTGTAAACCATTCCATCAAAAATGAATTCCATGGACATTCAACAAAATTTTGAATCTCAACTTAAATGAAATTGATAAAGGAAATTTTTTAATTCACACCTTTTTTGGTTAAATTCACACCCTTTCTTCGCGCGTCCGATTATATGCAGATTAAATTTGAGTGTGTCTGCCCCACCCCCCTGATGTTCATTTGATAAAGGAAAATTATGATATATTTGGAAAAAATTGTATAATATAAATTCCTAAGTCAAATGAACATCAGGGGGGTGGGGCAGACACACTCAAATTTAATCTGCATATAATCGGACGGACGTGCGAAGAAACGCACGAAGAAAGGGTGTGAATTTAACCAAAAAAGGTGTGAATTTAAAATTCTCCTTGATAAATTGCTTAAACCTCTCTAGTAGGGCTTGGGGTCCTCATTAAATGTGGTCTCTTTAAATATTTGTTAGTATAACTTTTGGGAGGATGTTATACTCTTCTTCTTCCCCCTTTTTATTATTCTCATCGTCATTTAATTCTAAAACATAGTTTGACATGGGATGCTCTAATTAATTACTTGTATCCTTTGGGTTCATGGACCTATTATTAAAATTCTTGGGAGACACGACAAGTTGTTTGGGTTGCTTGTTATTCAAGTGTTATGCCTAAATACACTTTTATGGTTAAGTATGACAACTTTTATTTTATTTTATAAGAAGCTCTAGTAGTTGTCATCCTCCATAAAATAAACAAAAAATGAATGAATACATCAGGACATACATAAACAAATTGTCAAGAACCAAATCATGTGTTTTCCAAAATAAGGTGCCAAATAATAGTTCCCTTTCAATCCAACAAGCCTTAAACTTGGAATGTTATAAGGTTGTTGTAAGTGAATGGAGGGAGTGGTAAATATCACCACACCTATGCATGTTACATTTTCACACATCAAACACATTGCAAAATTCTCGCACATCAAGAGAGTTCAAACCACTAAGGTAGAAAAAAATGAGACATTCAATATTACAACATCCCAATTGACATTTATGATGGAGACGAAACCTTTTTACTTTCAATGTGTGCATTTTACATATTATGAAAACCCCCACAAACCAAACACATTTCTCGTCACATTCTAAATACCACAAGACAACTTGTAATAACAATTGAAGATTTCTATCACCAAGTTTAAAGCCAATTTGATATTTTATTCATCTAATTATTTTCACATATAAGTACCTATTGAAGCTTGAATAATTTACTAACTCAATATGTTGATTTGAATTTCACTTAATGTTAAACTTTTGCATACCTTACCTTAGACTCAAAATCTTAGACCACATGTTAACAAATAAAAAAAGAACTTGTTAAAAAATCAAGCATTGAAGAATGGAAAAATTTGAAAGCCAAAAACAATGGAAAATAGGGGTTTTTTTACAACTCTATTGAAGCTTCATCAAGCCCCAAGTCTTTGATGACCCCTTGAAGATGAATAATATTCCAATTTCATGCTTCAAAGTATTAGTTGGAGCCATTTTTTTAATGGAGCTTGAAAAAGCCTAGGTGAGTTACAACACAAATGTTCATTCAACTATATGGGACCTTGAATAAACATAAAACATTTGAGTATAGTAAGTGTTGAAAACAATACTTTCAACCAAAAGCTACTATTAAGAAAAACAAAAAATGCAAAAAAAATCTCATCACTATTAAAAAAAACTCCATTTTGCAACTTCAATATGCAACTAGAAATTAATTGTAGATGATTATTACAATTAAATTTCCATTAGTTGCATAAGTGAAATCATATTCAATATGTAATTACAAATATGATCTAAGCATGACATTAACAAATGTTTCATGGATGAAATATACATTCAAATATATACTCCATCTTTTGACCATGTAATTATTTGTAACTATTTATCACTATTTGCAACTAAATACCACCAATTACACATTGTCACATGTAAAGGCATGTGTAAATTTAAATTACAAAAATTGAATAGTCTTTTTTCTCTCATTTGTCCAAAATGGATAATTTAAGATTATTCCACATGGACCATTCGAATTTTTCCATGTGACCTAATGTGATTTTTTTCAATGAGATTTTTAATTCAATTTAGGTAGGTAAGGTGTAAATAGGTAAGTTAATTTCTAAAAAAAATAAGGTTTAGCTTTTAAGGTCAATCTTTTTTCATTGGTTCATCCCAGATAACATTTTAAAAAATGTTTTCAATTTTTCAAATATACCTCCTTATTACAAGGTTTACAAGGTTGAAATGAAGGACAAAATATATGGGATAAAACCTTTTAATCCATTTTTTTTTTAATCCTATAAGTGTTTTTTTTCTCAATGTTATAAACTATGTAATTAGATGTGCACATTAAACTTTTTAATCCCAAATTAAAATAAGATTATTTTTAAATGACTACCTATTTAAACCTTTTCTACTTATCTACCTACCCAATTAATCTAGCCATGATTAAACCAAGCCTATTACTTAACCTATTGACTATCTTCCTAGCATACCAACCTAGTTAACATATGTTTTACTTGGCATAACATTGTTTGACTACTATTTTCCAACTAATGATTTTAGGATTTGAAATTCCCTTTTTTGTGAATCACTTTGTCATGTTCTTGTCTCCAATTCTTGATTTATTTCACATTTTGAAAATTACAATAGATTGTAGATTAGTTTATTTACAAACTATAAATTTCTACCAGAAAATTAAATTCAAGATAAATTAATAGATGCACAAAAAAATAATGAAACAAGACTTTTAACATAAAAAGAAAAAAGGAAAATGGGGATAACTTGCAAGTTGTTATTAATTTTGGAATGTTAACTAGCTGAATTCCAAAATCTTGTTAAAACAACTAGAGAAAAAAGTCGAAGCCTTGTTAAAAAAAATATTAAAAAAAGAATCAAAATCTTGTTAAGAACAAAACAAAAGAAGTTAAAAATTCAATAAAACAATGAAGATACAAAAGACCCCTATCTTGATGATAGATGTAGGACAAAAACCTTTGTACTGACAATCTAGAAAATATGACATAAAGAATTGAAGAGACGAAAACAATGACAAAAAATGAAAAAGAAAAAAAAAGAAAAGAAAAAGGAACAAATGAAGGAAAACAATGCCCCTTGCAAAAGCAAAGAACAAATGCCAAAGACAAAAAATACATTTAAAAAGTGCAACAAAAGACTTTAGTTTCCTTAAAGATGAAAGAACACAATGTCAAGACCAAAAGAGATAAGAAACCAAAAAGAAACAAAACAAGAAAAAAAAGTCTTAAAGAGAAGGAAATTTACTAGATGCTTTTGATTCATAAATTGTGAAGGACAACCGAAGTAAAAAACTAAAGTAGGTTGCAACAAACTTGAAACTCAAGTGGTCAAGAACTAAATTACTTGAAACCTTTTAGAAGTTTGAACTAGCATTGTACAAGTATCATTTAAAAAAAAAACTTGTTAGATTTAGTTTTCACAAAAGCTTTGAAACAACCTTAAACCTAAATACTTGGCTCGTCTTTCAAAATTTAGAAAAAAAAATCCAAAACAAAAGCAAGGTCAACTTTTTATGTTTTTTTTATAAAAAAATTCTGAAATTGTCAATTTTCATAAATTTGAAAATAGTTAGTTATCAAAGGTGGGTCTCATAAGTTGATAATGGGACTATTGATTTAATCAAAAAAATCATTTTCATAATTGAGTCAGAATGGGCATGTAATGGATGGTGCGTTATTAGGTGCATCATGTTTATTCATTGTGGCTAAAATAAAAAGGATTTATTGTCCTTGCTTGTTAAATTTGAGAAAGACTAGGGAAAAATAGGATAGTCAATTTGGGACCCACAACTTGATAAATGTTGACCGATGACTTGGTGTGTTCATGTAACAAGTATCGTAGTTAGACCCTAGACTCTAGACTTGGCATAGAATAAACCTTAATACCTTGACATAGGTCAAAATCTTTTACCCCACCCATGTTTCATTATTTTTGAAAGGCATGCATGGGTTGGACTTAGTTCTCAAGGCTAGTTCTCACACAAGAGAGAATTAATAGTCTAGATATTAATTTAGATATTGAACATGATATCACCAAATTTGATACCTTGCGATGTTTTAACACTAATATGTGGGTCATACCAGGGTGATACCTAAGTCACTTCGTGATATTGGCCCAACATTGGTTCAAACCACTTTCAAACCAATGACAAAGCTTTGAATTAAAAAACTTTCATGCAATACAAGTAGCACGCTAGCAGGAACAACAAGCTTCAAAGTTTAAAAAGGCATAACGATTACATATGCAAGAAAGAAGATGAAAAAGGACCTTTGTCCCCATCTTAACTAAAACATTTATTTATTTATTTATTAGAAACATACATATTGAAGCACATGTGGTGCCCAATGTGCCTCCATGTGGTGTTTTTCTTATATTTCATTTGGTACTCAATTAGGTTTAAGGTTATTGCAATCTAGACAAGGTCTAGGCTAGGTGTCGTTTAGTGTTATTTTTTTGCCATTTTGTATGTTAGCCTTGAAAACACACACAAAAAACATATTCAAGCTTTTGGTTAACATATTCTTTAATTTTTAGCTTCAAAATAAGTTTTCCAAGGATCTTTGACCTTATCAATAATTTTATTGCCTTTTTTTGGTTCATGTATTGTGATGAAATACACGTGAGGTCTAGTTGGTTACAACATTGTGACATTGATTACATTCATGGAAATAACTATGGTCTTGTATTTGCTTTTAACAATACTTGTTACTTTACTTTGTGTCCTTTGAACATGGCATATCAAAGAACAACGTTCACATCTAAAAGTTTACGCAAAAGTCAACAAGCTAATTCATGATTTTCATATTTTGGGACAAACATACAATCCTTGTATTATGACATTATTTTACAATGAAATGCAATGGATACCATATAATGATGTTTTATGGGTCATTTAAGACATAGATTAAAATATTGGAGACTTTCAATGTTAAAGGGTCCAAGCATGTAAATTATACCACTCATGTTCCTTGTAACATAAATGGAAAGTAGCCATTTAGCAAACTTTAATATATTGAATTGGAAAATATTATTTAGGAAATTGTTTAATATGAACATCCTTTGTGACTTTGTTACAATTGTATTTAACCACATGTTTAAAGTAATTATAAGTGAAATTCATTGGAATATAGGCAAAGGTCACACAACTTATAAAGTAGGTTGCAAATAGATGAAATATTAGATTTTGCATTCAAATGTACTTGTGAACTTTCATCATTGTTCTATTATCATGAAAATGCATCAAATTTTAAATGTAAAAGTATGAAAGCACACAATATTCACTTATCAATTTCATGCATCCTTGTTACTTACTTTTATTGTATTAAAGTTTTTAAAGTTTGTATTCAATTAGCTATAAAGTTAATGGAGCCATAAATGTTTTCATGACATTTCAAAATGTTTTGAATTTACTTGAGCTTGTGTTTATTTTGAAATTTTCCATATTTAAATTTTCATTTTAAGCAAGATGTTTTTTGGTCTAATCTACCATGCTTTCACCTTAAAACATACTTGAAAAAATAGATAAATTATATTTTAAAATGTGAAAGCACAATAGGGTGGACTTAAATAGGTAGTTGAAAATCTATTCCAAGAATTCATATTCAATGTATTTTGAGCTTTGTGAAATTGGGTTTCAAATTATTTTAAAAGGATGATGTTGAAATTAATATGTTTTCCATGTCCTAATTCAAGGTCCCTTATTTAATTTTTTTGAAAACACATATATTAAGTACTAATCTTGAAAAAATCAATTTAGATATTTGAATTGACTTTACAACATTCAATGATTACTAGAACTTTCTTTTAAATCTTTAAAGAAGAGGGGAACTTTTCTTACTTGATTTGTTCATCTTAAATGTTATCATACTTCAAAATGTAATGGTCCAAAGTGTACACATGTTTTCCAACTCCATTGAAAGCAAAAAGTCCATAACCATGATTTTTTGGACTATGACCAAATTTGTAATGTCCATAGAGTATCATCCATTGCTAAACACTGAAACAATGTTTTTGGGTGAGGAAAATATTTAACCAACTATAGATACTAGCAAGATCTCCATCCAAATTGAACCATACTCTTAATGTAAACAATGCTCTGCACAAGTTTAGCTAAGGTAAATCATTAGTTAGCCAATCCACCGAAAGTTGGCAAATGTATTGGCTTTTTATCATTGCTTTTGGTTGAATGCACTTTTAGACAACAATTGGTGAATAAGTTACATTGACATGTATCTGCAAGTTGATTGGCTAAATGTAGTTGCTGAAAGCCCTCCATGTTGTTTATGTTTAAAGTTTGGCAACTACTCTAAAGAGACCCACCAAAGAAACTACTATAGTTTGTGGGCTTGGTCATGGTGCTATAATATTTTTATCAAATGCTTCGAAGCATGTTGCACGAGCATGGTTGCAATTTCACATGTACCCACATAGCAACGAGAATAAATCAACAAGCATTCCTAAAGTGAAGTGCAAGAGAATCAAATGACATCCTTGATCTAATTCAATTCAATGTATGTGGCCATATGAAGATCCCTTCCCAAGGTGGGTGACTCCAAATACTTTACCTTTTCATAGACCATTTTTCAGAATACTACTATGTTTTCCATCTTAAAGATAAAATAGGAATTTTTACATTTACTTCCAAATTATTATTTTTTGGGTGCAAAGACAAACCAATGGTTATCAAAATATTCCTATCATCAAAGGGGGATGGCTAAGGGGGAGACTCCTATTAAATTAAAATCATGTGGTCAAAATGATGGTATGTTTTTATTAGTTTACAATTTGTTACACATAGTAATAAAATGAAAGAATTGAACAATTGTTGAACTCACATATTTTACTTTTCTAAGTTAGCTTGTTGCAAAGCATTACACCTACTCCTCAAGAGTGGGACAGATTTAGGTGTAAGATTCCGCCTACACTTAGCGAGTAGGTGTAAGGACCATCACCCTCCTATGCCTTGTGATTTATATATGTTTAGGTTCATGACAACTTTTGCAAGGTGCTTTTATGGTGGGTAAAGCCACTTTATGATGGGTGAAGCCCAAGTTCGGGTTGTATGTTCCCAAAATATGGGGCCCAAGCATTTTGGGAATATAGCCTTGTCTTTACCCCTTATTTGAGAATCCCCCTTTCCCCCCCAACCACACCCTGAGGTTTTACCCTCTACATTAACACAACCTCAAACATTTGAATATTATTGGATCTAAAGCAACCATGTTCTTCGGTTAAGTGGGATCCCCATTCCCCATTAAAATAATTGAAAGAAGAAAGTGGGATTTTAATTGGGTAGGGTATTATTGTATGATTGCAATTTGGTGTCAACTGTGTCTAGACAGGTTACAAAACAATCTGCCAATTCAGACCATTCTGATGCATAATCTGCCTAATGAAGTGGAAGAACAGCTGGTTATGGGACTCATGAACAGGCTGCTTGAGGAATCTGCTCTTTGAGCGGATATTCCTTTCATCAATTATTGGTTGTTATCCTGCAGTGCAGTCCCATTGGGACTAGACATTATGAATCATATTGTCTGTCACCCTGCATAATTTTAGGGTTTATCTAGAGCAATACCATTCTGCTAGTGGAGAGTTCAGAAAATGATGCAAAAGTGTAAGAACAACTTTGAGGACATCATTGCTATTTGTGGGTATGGGATGATGAGCTCAGTCAGGAATGGCACCAAAATTATGTGGATATGATGATGGGCAGCATTAGCCGGATTCAAGCTTCTCAAGCTCCATGATGTTTTTGCTGGATTCAAGGCTGCCAAGCTCCATTTAGTTGCAGACTTGCATGGTAGTCTATGTATAAATTCTGCGAACCTCTGAAATCTCTTTTTTCTCTTCTACTTGTTTTATATTGCAAAAATCTGGTCAACTTACTGCATGGATATCAATAATGTCTGAACACTACTATGATCTGCAATCCAATGCTCTCTGCACAAGATTACTGTCAAATACCATGAACGAAGTCTGGCATTGGCATTGGAGAAACTAATGCTTTACATCTTGATTGTCTTTTAACCTGCTGCATTTCTTGTTTTGGGCCACTTCACAATACAATGATAGAGATGGGTGGTTCTGCAGGGCAAGCATTTTTCCAGATGGTGGGACGTAGGATTGAGGAGTTGACACAAAAAGGCTAGAAGATGGCCAAGGTTAGGGTTTGGAGCACAATTTAGAGTAATGCCTGCTTCTCTGCATGTTTTCACAAGATACCTACAAACAATCATGATAGTAAAATGAATGTGGCATTCTGGCTTGATAGCTGAACATGAAAATGAATGAAGTAGATCTTCAAGAAGAGCTGGAAAAATGGAGCAAGAACTTTGAAGCATTGCATGTATACAATAACATCTCATGATTTTTGTCTGTGAGACAAGATGTACTTCAGTAGTACTATCGTGAGATAAGATGGAGTATGTTGGAGAGTACACTATTTCCACACCAATCTGGCTACTGGGGGTGGTCTGGACCTCTTGAATATTAAAAAAGCATAGACTTCTTTCTTGCAGTGGTAATGTGTGTTACAAGTCTGCTTACTAGACTATCTTGCAAGATGAGAATTTGCACAAAAAAGCTTTATTAGTAATAAACATGTTGCCAGCAACTTTGCAGAAAATTTCATTAGTTTTGTACGAATATATCCCCTCACTCTGGGAAGTTCCAACTCACATGACATGTATTATATATGGAATTACAGAATGCCTTACCACAACACACAAATATACTCTACATAGTACAGGACACTACAGTTACATATTAGATCTCAAAGTGTTTCTATGGATTCTAGAGATCTATCTCCTCAGGTTGCCTGCCTTCACGTTTCATAATAACAGGAGAAACAGACACATACATATGCATGCAGGTTCCTGGGAGCAGAACCAAGTCCTGTGCTAGACTTCCTCAAGAAACAACATCATGATCCATGGTGGTGTCAAAACCCTTTTGCCACAATAGTATTAGCAAAGTTACGTATTTGCTCCAAGTCATTCTGATCTGAATATAATATGAAAGATGATGATGTGGGGATATGGTGCTTGGAGTATGTTGCTATTGTACAATAGACATTATCAGAAAAGAAGAAGACTTCCGGTGATATAAACTCAGATCTATGCTGTGGCTGATGAACTTGGCATAATCTCATCATCTCTAGACTTTGTGAATAAAGAAGAAGTTGGAAGAAACAGTATCATCAAACCTCCCCACATTGAGAAGACTGTCCATACGTGGCCCAACTTTGTAACTCCTGGAACTTCTGACATCGGTTTGATGAGTCTGTCTTTAGGAAACTTGTGCCATGTGAAGTTGCATGTGATGCTCGTGAACACAGAAGAAAGAACTGTGATCATCTACATCATTGAAAGCTTCAAGTCTAATGGCATCATCGGATATTGAGCAGATATTACAACTGAAGTCATGGTAGTAGTAACCAGGGGGCTCAGCATGAGCACCAGCAGCTTCTTGGCTAGTTGGATATCAACTGGCCATGATCTCCACAATCTTGATGATGATCCATACTTTGTAGTGGAGAAAACACTAGAGAGAAATCACAGTAGTCACTGAAATTGGGAGAGAGAGGTATGATCTCGGCTGCTGCATGATTCTGAGTGCTGTCCAACAACTTCTCCAGAAAAGCATGATCTAGATCTTCCTCCTCCTCCACTTCCACTTCCAAACCAGCAGCCGTAATTGCAGCAGGACCTCCTCCAGTGTCGTTAGACACTGGCTGAGCAGTAAAGAGGTTGCTGGGGCTAGCTGCTGCAAGTACTCCTGCCACATCATCTGATATAGGCCCGAAATCATTGCAGCTCGAAGCTGCTGCAGAATTAGCCATGCAATCAGCTCTTTCAGGAGCAACTGTTGCCACAGTTGAATCTTCTGCTATGGCAGCAGCAGCAACTGTGGTAGCAGTGGAATCTTCTTCTTCCATGGCAGCAGCTGTTGTTGCCGTGGAATCTGCTGCTATTGCAGCAGCAGCAACAGCAGCAGCAGGTGTGGCAGAAGCATGATCCATGTCAGCTGTGGAAGCAGTGTCGAGAGCCGATACATCAGGAACTTTGGGGAGAAAGTTCAAGTGCGCTTTGGGTCCACGCATCTTGAGAGCTGCAGTATCATAAGCGGCTGCAGCTTCTTCGGCGGTGTCGAACGTCCCCAGCCACAACCTGGCGCCTTGTCGAGCGGAGTCTCGGATCTCTGCAGCGAATTTTCCCCATGGCCGTTGCCTCACGCCTCTGTAGCGCGACCTCCACAGCGGATCTTTTGGCGGCACTGCTGCTGCTGCTGCTGCTGTGCTTGATGAGAGATTCTGAATCTCCTCCTCCGCAATATACTGACTCACCGGCGGCGGTTGTTGTGACTCTGACAGTTTCTGCATCAACCACATGGCAGTAGCTTCAGGAAAAGCACGAGGTCTAGCAGAGCGGTACTGACTGCGAGGAGGAGAAGCTGCAGGTTTTGCAGCCGTTTCTGCCGCAGTAACAACTCCTGCTCCTCCTTTCAAAGCTTGCAAGAGCTCATCTTCCGGCCGGCTGTGTTGAGGTTGATGATCATCGACGGCATCGTTAGCATTCTCCAAGGTACCCGAAGTCGCTGTCGACCATGACCATGAGCTTTCCGAATCCCATGGATACCTGGACTCCTGCTGCTGCTGGAGCAGATGGCTCGTGACTACCGAAGGTCCAGTTTTGGGCTGCAAGCTCTCGTACTTGGAAGCTTGGAGGAGCTGATCTGAGGCGCATCTTGGAGAAGAGAATCCAGCTGCTGCCACTGCTGCTGGATCTAGATCTCGCTGCTGCTGATCATTAAAAGCTTTCCGGTAAGCTGCATCATGATGATCGTCAAAGCAACCAGGATGATGTTTTGCATCAACCATGACCTCTGCTGATGCTGCTTCTTGGTTGTCTTGGTCGTCAACGACAAACCAATCCGAGAATCCATCATCATCCTTGGAGCCTGCAGTAGTAGTCTTCAGAAGCTCGGTCGATGAAGAAGAGATTTTCTCAAACGATCCGTCTGATAAATCAGATGCAGAGAAGTTGGCGGCGGCGGCAGCAGCAGTAGTTAGATTTGTTTTCTGGGGTTGGAGCTGCTCCGTCTTTTGCTTCATTACATCGCCGAATTTCTCTCGAAAGCATTCCGCAAAATTTTCTCCCAGACTGTGACGAAGCTTTCTGGCGATAACCCATGCCTTTTGCGACTTCCTCCGTGGCTCGGTGATTTCGGTGGCGAAATCATCCGGTCTGAATCTCTTCAACCCCGAGAGCCTGTTCTGCAGCAGCAGCTCCTGCGGCCCGGCCGGCTTCCCCAAACTGGAAACATCGGACTGCGGCCGCGAACTGCAGCCGATATCACCACCGCCACCACTGCTACCGCCGCTAAGAGTACTACTCAGATTAGGACTTACGACAAACTGCTGCTGGTTCTGGAACGCGTTACCTGGGAGGGTTATATTTAAGCGGCCGCTAGGATTCCGCTCCGCGGAAACAGACAGAAACGAGTCAGAAGACTTGTGTAATTTCAGACTTTTTGTACAGTCCGCTGCTTCTGCTCCTCCTCCTCCTCCGCGGAGTCCTCTCGCAAGAGCTTCAAATGGGTCAACGCCCAACAAGCGATCTTGCAACCCTTTCACTGCAACGTCCTTTGATCTTCTTTCGCTGGTGGATGATCTCCAGCAGCTGCTACTGCTACTAAACGCATCTGCAGCTTTGAGTACAGTTGAAGGGGACAAACAGCCGGTCCGACTTCGTGTCGAAGTCCCTCCGAAAAAGTTCATGGTGGTCTCGATCGGCGACGACCCACACCAACAAACAACACATACACACACACACACACACAACAACAACAAACGAAACCAAAGAAATCACATGAGTACTAAAATTTTACATCAAAAGTTGAGTTTCTAAAAGTTAGACTCTTATTGTTGTTGTTCCGCTTCTAGGAGTGAGTCACGTCTCCTTGTCTACTCTCTCTTCGTCATCTTCACCGACCGAGGGTTCCCACATCTTTCGGACAGTGGCGGCCACCATCTCCAACCCCACCACGTTCTACACAGAATTCTCGCCTTCTCTCTAGTCCGCACGCACGCACTCTCTCTCTCTCGTTGCCACTTCCAAAATAGTCGTCGCTTGGTACACTAAATCTGCCCCCCCCCCCAAATACTTTACTTCACCAAAATTTCTTATGGGTTTACTTTAGGAGTCAAGGGCAGGGTTATTTTTTTATTTAGTTTTAAAAAACTTCTTTCCAATTTTGTGATGTAGCCAAAACACTGACATTGTGGGCCTCTACAAAGAGTTTATTTATTTATTTATTTTTTGGTTTGTGATTAATCATGTGGGTGTACCATTACAGTTCATGGCCATAACTGACTTACAAGGGGTGGTTGTTGTTGTTGCTTCAATTTAATACCCCATTTTTTTGGGCTTAATTCAGGTAGAGAGAGTTAAGAGGAGTGTTTGGATGGTATGGACTTTTGAACAAACCAGCCTGGTCTGAAACTATGTTTTTATTTATTTATTTATTTATTTATAATAAATTTTTTGGCTCTTTTCTCCAATACCATGCTCTTTGAAGTATTGGGTCCACGACTGATTTTTGGCTGGTGTGAACCAGTTGTGTACCAGAACTGGTACAAGGTTGGTATTACCTCAGGTCCTTACTGGGCTCGCATAGCTACAAAACTGGTATTGCCTCAGCTGATACCAGGACTGGTAGAGTCCTTGTTACCATTATTGATACCAGGCATAGGCCTACTATATACTAGACCAGCACTGGTTGAAGCTTGAGACCAGTGTTGGGCGGGTGCCAAAGTTGGAACTCTGCTGTATACCAGTG
>Ga0209208_10006281_pt1 | contig 16387 bp, 13 predicted proteins | sample S1TSphfallax_3_FD_187694 | JGI IMG/M metagenome (GOLD analysis project Ga0209208, IMG submission 187694) | Host-associated microbial communities from peat moss isolated from Minnesota, USA - S1T2_Fd - Sphagnum fallax MG (SPAdes) (version 2) | ecosystem: Host-associated > Plants > Peat moss >...
AATCCGTTGAGTAATTTGCTCTCCAATTACACAATTTTTTTTTTTCAGAGCAGGTCTTTACCAGTGTTGGGCGGTTCTTAGAATGAAAGAAAGATACCCACTGGTTGTCAGCCTGAGTATATACATCCACTTACCCAGCGGTTCTAAAAATTTGCAAATAACCGGTTTTGGAATATAATAGTGGTTCTCAATGGGTTTTTTGAAAAGTCAAAGAACCAGCCAGTAGAACCATCGGTTCTTTGCCAGTCCGTTCATGAAAACCACCGGTTCTTTGACACGTTTCAGTTGGAAATAACTGGAACCAACAGTTCTTTGACTCTGAATTGTTTTCAAAGAACTGGGAACCAGCGGTTCTTTGATTCTGAAATCTCTAAAGAACTGGAACTGCTGACGGGTCTTTGATTCTGAAATATTTAAGGAAATGGAACCGGCGGTTCTTTAAAACCCCAAGGAACCGCCCAACACTGGTCTTTCTTTGAGTGGAGGCAAAGCAAATGGTATTTTCCTAGATATATATATTTTTCTTTTCTTTGATTTCAATCACAACATACGTCATTGTTGACTTGTTTCGTGCTGGTTGGCACTTAAGTTTTACACCCTCTATTCTCACTCCGTGTGGTAAGTTCAAGATTTTTGCTTTCAAATCAAATCAAATCAGATACTCTTACTGCTGGAATTTTGTCAAAAGGTGAAATTTGAAAAAAAAATTGAAAAGTTTCAAAATGAAGTTAGTTTTTGAGAGTTGCAATCGCCCGAAAGTCAGGGAATTTTTTTAATATTTGGATTATAGTCATATTTGGCTAAATCTTCATTGGGATGATTGCCACTTTTTTCGCATCTTCTTATGGATGCTTGCCACTGAGGCTGCACAATAAAATTCCTTAAAAGAAAAAAAGGAATTATTCAAATATTATGGCCTTCAATGCAAGGTATTCTTTTGTGGCGAATTTTTTTGATTTTTTAACTTGAGAAATCCAATTTCTCCTTACACAAGGACTTTTAATGGAAATTATGACCAAAATTTGAGAGATATTGAAAGAAAATTTTAAGAATCAACAGATTTGTATAACATGTTCTAGCAAGTAGCCAAATCGTAGAAGGATGCTTCATGTTTAAGTTTTTGTATCTAGTTTATTGCTAAATTTCGTTACATCTTCTTATGGATGATTGCCACTTTGGGTATATTACAAAATTTGGGAATTTTTAAAAATTTACAATTTTTTTGCTTCAATGAGGATTTATGTCATTTCTTCTTCTATTTTTCTAACTTCTTACTGGTGCTTTCATTAATAAAGTTGGGCAGGTCTACGATGCTTTAAATCATCATTATCACGATAGTCTTAGTGATAGTTTTTTTCTTCTTCTTTTGAATGGGTATAAGAAATGTTGGAGATAAAAAATTCAAGATTGAAATTTTTATTTATTGGAATAATATTTTGAAAACAAGGATCAACCACATAATGGAATTTGGAGTCTTTTTTTAAAGAGTTGCACACATTAGGAAATTTGCATAACTGAAATGCACCGCATACATTGGAAAAAATGTTGGAAATATGGATGCTAAATTTCCATCCATAGAAGTAAATACCTCACTAGGCACTTTATAAATCAACAACCAAAAAAAAAAGTATGGAGACTGTCATCCACTAGAAAAATTCATCCAACTACCCTCATTTTAGGGTTTATGATAAGGTTTTAGGGTTTAACACTTGGAGAACATGCACATTTGTTATGGATAGTGTTAATAATATATTAAATACACATTCTCAAAGACCACATACTAGCCTACATACTGAATGATCCTACAAGTGTGTGTATTTGATAGAGGCACCTCCTCATGAATCCCATCAGCAAGAGGGGGTTTATAGGGGGAAGGGGGGGGGGTGGGGGGCGGTGTTTAGGGGTTATGGGTGGGGAGGGAAGGGGAGGTAAGGTGGAGAAAAAGAAGAGTCTGTGGTGGAAACAAAGAGTTGTGACCCAAAAGAGCATTAAAGACAAAAGAGTGTCATAGAATTGAAAGGGCATTGAAAACAAAATTGAAAACCCAAAAGGGGAGAAGGTGAGAGAAAGGGAGGTGAAGGGGGGGGGATTGGGATTGTACAGAAGGTGGAGCATATAAGGAACGATAATGATGAGCAAACATACATATGGGGGGTGGTGGGGTTTATATACATCATGCATGAAAGTTGTTTTTTTAAATGCAACAACCCTAGAATAAAAAAAAGCTAAACAGTTATCATGAGTCAGTTGGGTGGCTCAGAGAATGGGCCAAGTGGTGACATAATGGGCTTGACTACATTATGTAAGTTAAAAGCAATAGAACATGCAGCAGGGTGCCGACAGAGAATGCACAAAACACACACACACACACATATATATACATATACGTACACAATGACTTTAATAGCTTTGTTATCCAGATAGTGTGGTATGAAAAATGCCAGGTGCTGTGTTGCTCACTTACATAATTTCCACAAATTGAAAGAAACCCAATCCATCATCTACTACAATTAGGTCATGGATGATGAGTTTTTCTCCCATCACAACAAGCCATTGAAAATAAGCTCAACCCCCGTCCCACAAAGTGCATACATAGATGATGACCACTAGGTTAAAGGACATCACATAATTATAGCTAAAGTGCAACCAACACTCCCTACCCTTTCCCCCCATAAATGGGTTCTTTAAGATATACAACTATGTTTCATTAAAAATTCCTAAAGAAGACATGAAATAACCCTTCTATAAGATTGTGTGTTTCTTTGTTGATTTTCCATGAAACCTGCAGGCTCTTTGAAGACATGTGATAAAAGTTGGAGTATTGGGCGGGTGTGGACTATGGACTCTTAACATACCAGCTGGTACTGGTGTCGAATCTTCTTTAAAAATTTCATACCAGCCTGGTACTACTGGAATTGGATCTTGGATCTTGTTCAAAATTTTGATATCAGCCCAGCCTGTTACTAGTATGGGATCCTTCTTATAAAACTTTCATACCAGCCTGGTCCTGGCATTAGGGTCCAAGGTTGCTATTTGGCTGGCTATGTGACAGCGAACTCTCTACATTCCTCATACCATTGAGACAAAATATGGCCTTGATATTAAACTGGTATTACCTCAAGTCCCGACTACACACATACTGGTATGAGGCTGGCATTAGCTCATGTCCTTACTACGCACACCGTGGTATGAGGCTGGCATTAAGCTCATGTCCCTACCACGCAAGTATTGGTACTAGACTTGTATTGCATCAGCTCATGCTCGGGTTCTTTGATATATATAGTCCAGTACTACTTGTGTTAGGGTAACTTGTTATATCCACTGACCAATTCTTGAGCTCCCGAGTACACATATGTGGTATATGGATCCTCTTCTATTTGTTCTAGTACTAAGTAGGCTAGTAGTAACTTGTCTTACAAAATGGTAGAGAAATAGAATAGCCAGCAAAACTTAGTTCCACATATGAGGTTGTGCACTCACCTAAGAAAAAAGGTTTTGGTGAATATTGGTAAAGAGGATATACCTATAGATAGAAGGGGACCCTCCATACTACCTGAAAAAACTGGTACCTGAAACTGGGATTTGGTGAAGCATTTTATACCAGAAAAGTCAATAGAAAAGAGATACCATCCTTGATAGGGGTATCCTTGGAATGTGGGCTATGGTGTGGATACCCTTTGTCTCAAAATAAACTCTTCTCCACACCTGCTCTCTCACATACCCCTTCTTCATCCCTATCAAAACCCATTGGCTACCTAGTGGTTTGAAAGTAAATATTTTTAATCCAAGTTCCCCCCCCCCCAACCCTCTCCCAAAAAAACAAAATTTGCTTAGATATGTGTGAACCCAAAAGAAAAGTTCTTTCTTTCTTGCACCGCCCAAGCTTGGGCTTGATTTACAAACCCGTGTTGGCCAAGACGCCCAAGATACCCATTCACCTCTCTTCTTATAGACCAACACCAATTACAAGGTTTCTCAAAGCCCGTGTCCTCAGAACTTTGATACTTCCTAATTGTCTTGACCTGGCCAGCTTAATAATCCCCATGTGTTGATACAATTGTCCCCTTCCTTGCATCATTGAGCCCTTTGTGGACCAAGAATGGAAAACATACATAATAATGTTACTAAGGTTCACTCGAAAAGGGTTTTAATGAATTTTCCTTTTGGATTATCACTCAAGGAAAACACCAGCTTTTTCTTTGGGGGGGGGGAGGTGGGGGCTGTGAATTCTGTTCACTTTGCAACAAGAATGATATAAAATCCAATGTAACTCATACAAAGGACTTTGGTGAAAAAGTTGTGGCAAAATTGCCAGACTATATAATAGTATTCTTAAATTTGTTTACTCTTCTCTTGTGGATGATCTCCACTGTGCATCACAAGATTGGGAAAAAAAAAAGACCCATTGAAAACTCGGTTGTGTAATGATAGTAATAATAATAATAATAATAACAAAAATTTGTGGTGTGCCATAATTAAGAGTTAACCTTGCAATGCACATGAAGAGAGGGGACGGGAGAGGAAGTTGCAGAGTTGTTTCGCCTTGTTTTGGAACAATTGTTGTGCACTCTCATGTCACATGTGATAAGCCATTCTTAACTGTCATACCTGCTTTAACTTGCAAGCTCCCAGATATAAAGGTCCGTGCTGACAAGGAGTATGTGAGTTTTTACTTCATGTTTTGGTTTCGTATTGAGTGGGACCACGACTTTTTGTTGTGGCAATAAATTGTATCTCCCTTTTTTCTTTTGTTTTTTGGATCTGAGGATATTGTGCCGCTTGGGGTCATCATTCATCATCACATAAGAATGGACTGACAAATGCAAAAAAAATTAATAAAAAATGAACTGACAAAAAGCCCCCATTGATCCACAAACCAACAAACACGTTCAAACAAAAAAAAAAACTCTTGCTCTTTGTAGCTTCTTACAATGACAGCCAAAATATCACAAGGGTGAAAGAAATGCAAATTTGAACACTCATAAGCATGCTTTTTCATAGATGCATGATTGTCTTGATTTCATTATGTTTACGTACTTTTGAAAAATCCACTTAGAAAGTTGATCAAAACCAACATATACCTACTTGCTTACTTTACTTATTTCTTATGACTTTGTGTTTCATTGGTTGTTGTTGTTGAACACTTGAGGATCAGAGTCTAATTAAATTATAAGTTGTCTCAATTATTCTAAATAATCAAGGCAATTCTAATGGGGTTCAGGATAATTCAACACAAAAATCCAATAAAAGATCAAAGGCCCAAACCATCAAAGACGCACAACCTGTAAGAACCAAGAAAAAGGGTAAGAGCTAGTCCCTCACTTGGCAAGCCGACAATTATTAGCCTTCTCTTAAAGAGCTAAAATATTTCAACCATTACTAGTTCTCAATTAAACTAATGTTGTTGCATCAATCATTCAACTGGTTGATTAAGCTGGATTAATGAAAAGAGATTATTAATTAGTGGCATAATTTATGGAAACCCAGATGTTATTTGGGTCACTTATTAGTACAAATACATACAAAGAAGAAAGAGAAGAAAATTCCAGGCATTAGAATTTAGAAGGTGGGTCTTATTCTTATTAGTGTCATTGTATTGATTCCTCAAACTAATTAAGTAAGTAGGTACTTTCATTAATTGCAAGAAGAAATTGCATGAAGTTGCAATCCCAGTTTTAGCTTGTCTATAGTTGGTAAGGTATGTAGAAAAGGAGCTATTACATTAGTTGATGTGAAGTAATTTGAACACGAGATTTAGGATTCAGGGTTTAGGGTGAGGCCTCACACTCTAAAAACATCTATCATGGATGCAAACATGGCCGGGTGTTGGGTGGAGATGAAACCATGGCTGGGTGTTGGGTGGAGATGAAAACCCACCATGGATGAAAACATGGATGGTGGGGTGGACTTGAAAGTCCACCATGGATGGAAACATCACGGATGGTGGGTGGGCTTGAAAACCCACCAAGAATGAGAACATGGATAGTGGTTAGATATGAAAAACACGACGTATTCTCATCTTATTATGACATGTTCAGGGTTTCAAAACATGTACCATATGCAAGACAATGTTGGTTGGGGCCAACAAATCATGTACGTGTGTTTCTTTTCTATGGGTCCGTGGTTGGGCGGCTTTGTTGGCTAGATAGCTCATTGAGCTCACACAAAAACGAACTAATCCTAATAAGTACTACTATTTGTTATCAAAGTATTTGTATTTGTGTGTATGAATGTGTTTTCTTTGTTGGATGTTTCAACTTTTGTAAAGATTCCAAACATGAAGAATCCTCAAAATAGGTGCTATGCATTGTGATTAAATTTTGTCAAAAGGGTCAGCCAATACTCACACTCCTTTTGGTATCAAAAAACTTTTGACTCTAGTTAAGATTACCCTTAATTTTCGTTGTTCGTGGTGGGGTTCTCTCAAACCCCCAGTGCTCCCTTCCTAGACTCTCTCAATCTCTCTCTCTCATAACTATGGCCACAAGAAAAAGTCATACAATTCTAAATAGGAACTGACAACCCAAAAGCAGGCTTTTAAAACTGCTTCATAGAAAGGCTATTAAGGAGCTCAGCATAACCACATGCATGTGGTCTGTCATATTAACCCAAGGATAAGATTTTGACCTGGTAAGTGAGTAAGAAAGAAATGGAATGGAACTCACTTTGGAGCACCCTTAGGTGTAGGTTGTGGAGAGAGACACAAACCCAACCCCTTTGGTGCCTAGTAGGTAGGTGAATGATGCATGTGGATGGTGAGTATTGGCCGGTTATTGAGTTTTGACCTAGTTATCAACTTGGCTCTAAATAACCTATTAGTCGATGATTGATTCATTTGATAACTGGTTGATAACCTAATCACTCGGTATTGAATTTTCAGAATCTCATAACCTATCCAGATGAGTTGGTTATAGTCTAGTTAGGTTATGAGTCTTTAAACATTAAACATTTTTATGATAAAAGTGAAACAACATTATTTTAAAAAATTTGAGTTTAAAAAAAACCTTATAATCAATGATTATGAATTGGGTCTTTGAAAACCTACCCTTCTCCATAACCAACGGTTGTTAAAAGAAATATTGATAACCTAATTGACATCCAAAAATAATTTGATTTGATATCAATGATAACCTAATTTGCAACCCAAATTTTTAATGAAAACAAACTTGAGGATAAACGACCAGCACTGCTTAGTACAGGGGTACCACCATGGTTAACTATGGAACAGGAATATTGATGAAAAAGTGTTTCTCATCCACACATCATCCATCTTGCATGATACCTTTGTGGGTACTAGTTTTTCACTCAGGCCCATTTTTTCAAGTACATAACACAAAAGTGGACGCTGCCCTTCTTTTTGGGTGTTTTCGGGTCTTTTGTTGTTGTGATTTTTGCAAGTGATAAGGAGTTCACATTATCACCGTCAAAGTATCATTCCAGATTCCTTTTCCTCACACTCAACTGAAAAGGCCAACCGGATGTACACACTTGTAAGGAGTATTTGGTCAAAATCCAAACAACCCACCCTTTGTGCCTCCTTCCCTTGAGGGATCCTTTTTTCTTTTCCCTTTTTTCATATTACACTTTAGCAAAGTACAAATGGAACAAGCCAACTCGGTTGATAGTTGTACTTCTCTTCCTTCCTTCCTTCCCTTTTGCTTGCTTGCTTTTGCTTGAGCTACTAAGTACCTAGACTTTTGTAACCCTTTTTTTTTTCATCATTTTTTTGGCATTCTATCTCATCCATCCATCAATAAAAGAGCATGTGATTATCATTTGTACACAATCATCATAAGCCCTCTAAACCATTATTAACTTACCCTCACAAGCATAACCCATCTCTTCATCTTAGTTGAAGGAGTGCTCATGAAAGTGTGATTTCTTTTCTTTTTTTGGGGGTAAAAATAAAACAAAATTTGGAAAGTCATCAACAAAAATTGCATCCATCAATTGATTGGTGGTTGATTTCTTCAGACCTATAATTATGGCCACTCTTGTACAACCCACCTTACAACGTACTCATTTTGTTTCCCTTGTGCAATTACGTAATTGGGTTTCGGGTTGTTGTGCACTACTAGTGACAATCAACTTTTAAAAGAAAAAAAGTTCTCATATGGTATCCAAGAATTCATCATGACTCATGCCAATGTTAAATTTAATTTGAATTAATATAAATATCATGGACATTAAAAGACACATGTTGATTTGCCTTTCCATATTCATGTTGGTGACCAAGGAAAAAGAGTTAGGTAGTAGGAAAGGAAGACTTAGTTATTAAAAAATAAATGAAGTAGTTAGACTTGAAAATGAGGTAATTATTTATGAAATTGTCTTTCAAAATGTTCATTGATGACCATATGGTAGGAAATGTTTTTGGAATTGTCCAAATAAGACCGTACGATAGATTCCAAAACAAATCACATGTATACCGGATCCTCAATATACCCATTTGGCCTCCTTTGTGCAATAACCTATTAGTACCTTACTCGGCTTCGTATTATGCCATGGTTCAATACTTGGTCAGGACAACATCCTTAAATACATAATAAGCTTTGGTAGGATTGAACTAGATTATTTGCGAATTTATTTTGTTTTTAAAAAATTTCTTAGGCATTTTAGGCATTATCCTAACATGGGAAGTGTTGGCCATTATTATAATAACAATTTGTTATTGAACTTGTTGGAGACCCAAATGAAACCCTAGGATTAATTGACTTGGTGGAGTTGGTTGGATTAATATTTCTAGTAGGAAAATTCTAATGCACTTAATCTACAACCTCTCATTTGATTGTTTTTTTTTGGTTTTTTTTAATAAAAGTTGTAAGGAGATCACTTGAAGATCATGCACGTTTTAGATACTCAAAATCATTTGTAATAATTTCTTCCTCTTCATGCATAGTAGGAATAGCAACAACAACTTCACGTTCTTCTTCTCTTTGAGTTTTTTATTACCCAAATAATCCCCATTTGGCAAAGATCCATTGCACCTGCAGTCACATGTCATTTGCACATTGCATGCAATCTCCAAGTTCATCAGCAAATATGTTAAAAGAGAACTAATTCTCTGACAAGGAAATTTACTTGCTCATATATATGTATATATATGTGTATGTGTGCGTGTGTTTGTGCATTAACAATGATAGTTTGTGATGTCATAAACACACGCAAAGAACATGATATAGTTTTTATGTTATTTTCATAAAAAAATATTACATTGTCTTGCAATTGTTGGATAAAAATACAACAATTGTTGGCTTAGAAACATGAAAGTCAGCACAGAAACTGCAGCGGTAATGATTAGAGAGCCGTTTATATTGTACCCACAAACAAAGTCTAACTTCTTCACTGCTAAAATTTTGGTTGATCATTCAACTCATGATGACTGAGAAATGGGTTTACCCTTGATCTTTATATGCAGATTGACACCAGACACATCCCAGCTGAGAAGCAAACTCGCTACCGTAGACTTCCATGACAATTTAAGCTGTCTTCTTTTGAGCTGAAATAGATTTCTTGGCATTTCTAGGGCAGAAAGAAAACGGAGTTGCCATAGCAACTTTGGGCTAAGTTGGTGGTGTATCTATCATCTCTGATAGGATGTGTGAAGTTGCAATTCCTGTACAGAAATTTTCCAACACCATTAAAAATTTGCAATATTAGGACAACCCACAATTTGAGGAGGAACTACGGACTAGCAAAGTCAAAATTTCAAAATGTTCCAACCACTCAAGAATTGGAAAAAACACTAGAGAAAGAAGATCAAGAATTGTTGATGTAGCTGAAAGAAAATAAGCAGAAACATAACCCTAAACCCTAAATATCAGACTTCGTTGTGAATATTGTCCCCCCAGTGTCAATCTCCTTCCTTGCAACGATCGCACTCACACACAAATCCATATGCTTGCTGTAGCAATGAGCGACGTGCAATACATGGCATATTTGCATCTATATATGTAATGCAAAGCTCTTCACCTGTAAGCACAAGTGCAACATGATTCTTGGTGAATTGACAAAATCCAAACCCTGTGCTCTAAGACTGTGTCTTATAAGATCATATCATATAAATGACAATACTACTAGTGTAATTGGAACAAAGAGCATTTTGGTATTTGACCCCTAACCCTAAACTTGTCATTTGGAACAGCATGAGGATTTGCACAACTTGAGACAAATTTTTTTGTATTGCACATAAATCAGAGATACATACCTGCTGTGATATCTCGACGAGCTACCAAGTTTGCAGTTACATTATTGGGCCAAAGAATGTTCACATTTGGATCTGTGAGTCAACAATCTACAAGCAAGTCAGAAACAGCACAAATTGCAACTGTGCCATTTTCTTCACCATGAACCAGCAATCAAACTGATTTTCAAGCTTTGCAACTTCAAAAGCACAATGTCTGAATGTGTCTTTGATGTGAACTTGAGCTTCTGAGAAGGAATTTATGGGGGGCCTACCACAGTCATGGTTATACATGGAAGGCAGTATGTAAATTGCTGTGCCAACAATACTGTCTCCCGTGATTGCTGCAGTTGCTGCTGCAAGCAAATCTCCTGCATCCTGCTCATCTATCCTCTCCACACGAAAAGCATTCAAATGAAGTCGTGCTATAATGCCAGCATACCAATCCTCTGTCAAAACTGAGGCATTCTAGTCAAGGAGAGAATTGGGAGTTATTAACAATGTTGTTTTGCTCTCAATGTAACAATCATCAAATGGATCTTTGCGGAGCTCACTCTACAAAATCTCCTTGATAAGAATATATGTCATAGCCTCAGATCAAATGACTTCAGAGTACTTGGGGTAGAGACTAACAGAAAGGAAAAGTTTCAGCTCTACAAGAGGATACACTCCAAGCTCTGTGGGGTGACAGTTGTTGACATCAAAGCTTCAAGAAGGAGTCTCCTCTCATTTTTCCACTGCAGTTTTCACCACCAAGTCAATAACAGCCAAGGAATTGAATGCCCCCTGGTGACAGCAAACTAAAAGTGTGCAACTCCATTAACCAACAAACCCATGACTTACAGCAGGCACAAGAAGAAGACCTGATGCCAATAGTGTCCCCATGTCAATTATAGTTTATCATTTGGGAAGAAGACAAGGGGTTGGAGAAAGACTCACTTCATCAGGAATAATACCCTGTGAAAGGTTCACATGAGTAAGGATGTCCAGCACATGTTCTGATGTTGCAGAGGAGGCCACCATGCAAGCAAGACGTTTTGCTACCAAAGGAAACCGGAGGCCATGTGTGCTGTCACCACCACCAGTGGCAGCACCACCCAGTTAGGCATCTTGGATGCTGTGCTCCTGCAAATCATCTGGTGGTCCTGCAAATTCTATACTGTCGGTTCTGCCAGTTTTATAATGCAACACAGCAGCTGAATTGCATAACCCCATGTGTAGCCAAGGATTAGAACACAGTGAAAAGCCCCCAGCAGTACAAGCATAAATCCAAAGAAACCAATCTATAGCACAAAAAAAGCATTCCCTTGCACAAAAGTCAAGAAAACTCCTTGGACCATGCATGACTCTTGATGGGCATCAGAACAGATTTGGTCACAGAGAAGACTATGTCTTTCTTGTTTGAATTTTTTTTACCTGCAGTATGCATGCAGTTGTGACCAATCTGCTTGCTTCTCAATGCTGTAAAAGACCTAAATTGTGACACAAACAGAGCTCAATGTGAGTGTACAGGTAGCGTGCCCAGAAGCTCTCTCATATAGTTACTTCCAAACTTTCTCCTACACTCCAAGAAGGAAGAAAAAGTCTTTCAGCTCTGCAGGAGGAATTTTGAATATAACCTTGGCTGCTGAATCTTCACAGCTCATACTGCAAAAGATGCTGGCATGTCCAGTCTCATCTTCTGGAGTCAATTTGCTCAAGATTCTGGCAGTGTTCGCAGATCCCATTGTGACAGGAAGAAGTCTTCCAGTCTTCCGTTGCTTTTTGATCCCTTGCAAGCAATAGTAGCAAGCCTACAAGTGCCAAGAAGCAAGAGGAACAAGTCTAAGTCATGACAACATAACAAACATGAAGTCAACCCTAAACCCTACAACATAACAAGAAATATGACATTGCAGAGAAGCGAAGTTCTGGTGAAGAGGTTGAACCAACCTTTTGCAGAGAGGCAAGTGCTGGATGTGCAACGACTGGATCTGCAGTATGAATGAGGTCACCAACAGCAATATCCCGAACAGCAAACACTCCCCTCCCTGCACCTGGTGCATAGTCCACCCGAATTGCCACTGGTCCTGAAGAACCTGGCCCCCACATTGCCCAGCCCTCTTCATGGAATCAGAATTTAACTATTGCTGCATCTGGATTAAACACTGACAGACAATCAGCAGGTGTTGGCAATGAAATCTATCTTCAACCATGAAGAAGAGAGATCTCCACAACCCAAGCTGCAGAAGTACCCATTCATTCAATCCTGTTCCAGAAAAAAAATACATCCATTTTCCTCACTAGAAGAACACCAAGCTTCCTGTGAACAGCAGCAGCAATGGATTTCAAAACACATAGAATCTGCATGCTACACCTTGGAGTGCCTGCATTTTTTGTTCTACTCTCTCAGACAGGTGCCAGGTGTTTACTGCACTCATCAGAGACTAGTGTTTACCATGAGATCTTCCTCGTCTTCTTCTTCAAGGGTGTGGGTTGGACATGATTTATCAAACTGTTAAAACTCTAAAACCCTAATGCCCGCAAGAGCAATCTGTGGGGGTTTCAGAGCTTGGGAGGAATCATCATCATCATTATCCCAAGAAGCTATGAACCCTAATCCCAAATCTGCGGGAACGCAAAACCTTCAAGCTTCTTCACATTGTTGAAGATTGAATGTCAGTGGGTCGGCTGAATACAACTGCTGGGTATGCAAGTAAGACCAAGAAGAAGAAGTAGGAGAAGTAGAAGCAGAAGAGGGAGTGGCAAGAGACAAACCTCTAGTGCTTGAGAAGTAACGCAGCAACGAGGACCAGCGTGAAGTCATCGTTTGTTTGGAATTTGCAATGCTGTTGGGTGTCATCAAATCTTCACGTGCGACAACGATTTGGCGTCCGATTTCTCATTTTCTCAGAATGACGTAGCTACATCAAAAGAGAGACAAAGAGACACAGACACAGACAGAGTGAGACAAAGACGGAGATGACGGATACCGTTCCTTCCTTCTTCAAGGTACAACAATCTCAAACCAAAACCAAAATCCAACACAGCAGCAATTGCAACTTCTTCAAAACAGGGTTTATTAATTATTGCAGATCTTCAAAATCCCGTTCCAAATGCAAGTGTTGTAGTAGTATATACACTAATTTGATGATTCTAAATTTCCATTTCAAATCTTGACAACAGCATCAGCTCTTCTGCAGCTGCCAGTAATATACATGTCAACTTTCTCTAAGATCTTTTTGGCAAACCCAGTATCTATTATTGTGATGCTGCTCAATCCTTTAGACTCCAGCAGAAAACTTCTGATCTCTTGTGAAGTCTTTCTACTGTATTCTGAGCTCTTGTAACCTCTCCAATTGTGCCTTCTTCCCACCTAGCAGTAGAGATCATCATCGTGATCCTAGACACCAAAAAATTTCAAACAGACTTCTTCCCTGAGTCCATCCATGACTGATCTCATTAGAGCTCCAAAATTTGTCAACTCCATGCATGATCCATCAAAACCCCATAATTTAGCTGTGATTGATTCATCCTCCATCACAAATAAAAATATTTAATTTCTCATATTGAAACAAAACTAAAAACACATGATCACAGACTAGTAGTAGTAATATACCTCTGGCTCTAGAATCTTTGCTACTACTCCATCTTCACTATTGAGAAGATTCTGAATGCCATAGCTCCAGAGCTTTGTAGCTGTACATTATTTTGGTGCTAGGGGGAAAAAACCTACTATGCCACATTGCATTTTGAAATTTGGTTTCTCTACAAGAACATGACTATCTTGTTCTTCTCGTCTTCCTCTTTCTTCTTCTTTGACTTCTTCTTGTGAATTTTTTCCTTTCTTTCTTTCCTTTTTTTTGTCTACCTTGCATATGGCATGCCCATGATATCTTGGCTGCTTGAGCTGGGGAAATTTGTTTGCAAATTGTCTGTTCCACTGCTGCTGGACATGTACCGGACATGGGGGCTGGAACCTGGAATATGGTGGTTGTTGTTGTTCCTTGCCATTGTTGTTGCCATGGTGGGTCTAGCAATTGTAGGTGCAAAGCTTGGATCTGACTGCATGGTGATAGAGGAGCCATCATAGGATTGCATGCTTGTTTCCATTTCAATGGCTTCTCTCAGATCACTCACCACTTGTCTCATTGTTGGCCTGTTTACACCATGTAGTTGAATGCTCATAACTGCAATTTCTGCTACTTTCCAAATGCTCTCCAGCTTATAATTGTCTCCCATTGCTTTGTCAATTATGTTGTTGATATCTCCTGCTTCTACATGTGGTTTCACCTGAAATAACGATTATACAACACCAGATTAACATGAATTAAACAACACCCAAATTAACATTGATTATACAACACCCAATTAACATAAATTACAGAATACCTGACCAACATTGACGTCTACAATATGCAAAATACATTGATTATACAACATGCAATTATAGATCAAGTCAGCCCTTTTGTTGTTTGCTTGAATATTAATTGGATATTGTGTTTAGAATCATTATAGAGTATAGTAGCTTAAGAGATTTTTGGCCCCTAGGTAATACGTCTATTTTTATATGAAGATTTTTGACAGATGATCTGTTTTCTTGTGTTGAAACTTGAGATTAATTATAGAGTTATAGTATGTTGAAGGATTTTGGTTTCTTTTAGACGATTTTTAGAAGACTATATTTTTTGTATGGTGAAATATTTGAGATTCCATAAATCTTCTTTTGCCTTAAGATACTTTTAATGTAAATGGCAAGGCCACAGTGTGACACACCCCTTGCTTACAATCTATTGAAGGCAAGTGACATTGGGTGAGATACCAGGTACTACAAGTAAACTGAAAACTTGGAGATTCAGTGTAACAAACTTCATAGTTTTAAATGTAAAGCAATTTTGCAACTTACCCATTCACCAATGTTCCATGCCATTCGATCAGACAATGTTATGTCTATCGATTGCCGTCCACATATCAGTTCCAACAACACAATCCCAAAGCTGAAGACGTCACTCTTGTCTGTCAATTTATGTATTGTGTAATACCTAAACAATAAGTAAAACAAAGTTAGTCACATGACAACAAAGAAGAAGATTCCACGCTTTTGTTTCACAAACCAAAATGTCCAAATGCAACCATTGTTATGTTCAAATACATCTTTTTAAAACTAGACCAACAAGGTGTGTGTATTTAAACAGTGTCAATAATCTGAAACTCAAATGTAATACATGTGTTTTTCATGCACAACTTATGATTTTCAAAATTTAGATAGACTTTGGGCGAGCATAAATTGAGGCACAACTTATTGTTTTAAAATTATATGTAGACTTTGGGAAAGGAATGATAATGTTGTTAGGACACGTACTCAGGGTCGAGATACCCCGTTGTGCCCTTCACCAAGGTTGAAACATGAGAAACATTTTGATTCACAACTTCTTTGGAAAGTCCAAAATCAGCAACCTTAGCCACCATATTTGCTGAAAGAAGAATGTTGCTACTCTTTACATCGCGATGGATGATGGAAGGCACACAGCCTGTGTGTAAATACTCCAATCCTGCACAAAACAAAATTCGGATTCAAAATATACCCAACAAATTATCTTATGAGTTAATCATCTTTATTGCTCAACTTTTATCATTAATTGAATTAAAGATAAAATTCATTGTAGATACAATTGGTGTATCTTTGCTTATTTGTGATGTTAAAATATGTTGATTTGTCCCTATTATTTAGGCCAAATGTGGGCGGGTAATTTTAGTTCATTGGGAGCATCACCAATTGGGGGGCATTATGCTTGGTAAGGCCTCTATTTGGGGGCTATTATGCTTGGTAAGGCCTCTATTTGGGGGCTATTATGCTTGGAAGGCCCCACAACCACAGACTTTTTCTGTTTTCTACGTGTTTCAATCGATTTTCATGTAGGTTAAGGTTAACCCAATTCCGGTATTATGGTTCTAAGCCCTACACTCTGGAGGTTACTACCCCTTGGGTCTAGGGAGCTTAAACCATAACCCCTTCAATGGGGAGCCTTCCCTTGCCTCTCCGATATAGGGACCTTACGACCATAACACATTCTAGGAGAGCCTAACTTTAGGGTTACACCATACACATCAAAACCTGGAACATACCACACATTGATTGCAAGCAAGTTGTAAGAAAATACAATTGAAACCCAACCTTCAGCAGCATTAAGAGCAATGTCAAGTCGAGTCCTCCAACTAATCGGA
>Ga0209208_10006282_pt1 | contig 16387 bp, 15 predicted proteins | sample S1TSphfallax_3_FD_187694 | JGI IMG/M metagenome (GOLD analysis project Ga0209208, IMG submission 187694) | Host-associated microbial communities from peat moss isolated from Minnesota, USA - S1T2_Fd - Sphagnum fallax MG (SPAdes) (version 2) | ecosystem: Host-associated > Plants > Peat moss >...
ATAAGGAGGTTACCAAGTGGTGAAAGGAAATTTTTGTTGGAGGAAATGTGGAATATGTAATGGTACAATTTTGTTCTTTCACTATTTGGGTGGATTTTGCTCGGCTTTTAATTTTGAAAAATTAACAAGCTCTATGACTGGGACAAGTAGTGGTAATGGAGACATTCACAATTGGTTCATATATGTAGGAGGTACATGCTCACCAAAATTAAGTGGGCAAAACCTTTGTTAGACAAATTTGATTTCCCAGTTTCTTTATTAAGTTGTTAGAGCGTTGTTACACTTGAATTGATGCTCTTGTGTTCATTTGTAGATTGCCACAAATTATATTAATCACTTTGCATATTTTCTGAACAAAAATTGGTTTGTCATTTTTGTTTTACTCCACGCCATTTGACCTTTAGGGTTATAGGGGAAATGAAGTCGATGATTTTCAGTTGGAATATCAGTTGGGTGTTTAGGCACATGTCATAGATTTTGGTGTTCTTCCTCTCTTTCACTTGCTTCTTTGGGTTCATCTTTAGTCTACTTTATCTTTTCAAGAAGGGAATTAATGTGCTTATTGACATAAAAACAAGTGCCATGGCAAGCAACATTGATAACGAGTTTGCAAGGTTTTAAAGGTTTCATGCAGATGTTGTGCCACAAGCTGTAGAAATTATGCACTTTTATTTGAGGAATATTTAGCTTTTTGTGGATCTTAACCCTCCAGAGAATATGCCATGGGAAGAACTTTTAACCTTGACCATTAATCTTTTGATACAATTATTACATGATTAAAAGACTTGCATGCATGATTGTACAAATCATGTATGCACCTAGTGCTTGTGTGCACACCTTGTTGATTGCCATAGATCTCATGGGGGTCAATTGTTAAAATTGTTAAGGCTAAGTGAGGTGTTTTTTGTCAGTTTTGTCCATTGTACTTGAATGATTAAATGAATGGGTGGTTAGGTTTTGAAGTACTCTCTATCAATTTTTGTTCACATAATTGATGGTTGGACAAATGGGTTTTAGGTTTTTTCCTCTTTTGTTGATTGATTCATTCCCATTGGACTCATATGATTGTTACAACATGTATATTGTTTTCAACAAGGGGAAAAAACCCTAATCCTATGATCAAGTGAGTACCTTCCATACAATTTGATTGGGGCTTAAGGTCATTGTGTAGTAGGTCATGTTTTTTGACAGTTGCATAGACCAGCTTTTTGGTATTGAGAGAGTCACAAAATTGTCTTCCAAGTTTTATATGACTCAAATGAGTACCAATTTTTTTCTAATTTATTACTTTAATATTTTTGAGAATGTGTAGGCTATGGATGAATATGGGAATGTTATTGAAGAAGGGCAAAAAAGTAGGCTAAGCTTGGATGATTTTCAGTTCCAAGATGTATGATTTAAATTCCATTTGGGAATTTATCAACAAAGGTGGTAGAGGTGTGCAAACTATCCAAGCTATAAAATGCAATCAGCTCCCCATCCATAGGGCTATTTATAATATCATTCAAGTTTTGTTTTATCATCCATTTTATTTAGTAGGTTGTGATTTATGGCTTTTCAATTTGTTAACAATTTGTTAACTACTTGACTGTTACATTTATTTTGGAACTTGAACTAATTTTAGAAATTGGACAGTCATAGCCATGGTTAACAACATTAATATAAAAATGATTTGTGTTTGAGGAAGATAATTTTTTTTGTGAAAAGATTATTCACTAGGTTCCATTTTCATTTGAAGTTTTTAAAAACTCTTTTGTTTTTTATCATGGATGCCAATGGGAATGTTGGAAGAAGAATTTCCAATGAGATAAGTTCTTCTTCTAGCCCTACAAAAAAAAGTGAAAGGGGATTAAAAAGAGCTTGTTGTTTTGAGTATCGACAATGTTGTAGTAAAAATGCAAGGAGTTTGTTTTAAAGGAAAAATCATCTGGAAGTTGGGATATTGGCAAATCTACATATAAATGCCTTCAAGTAGATTTGCTTGATCATGACTGTTTTCAAACTATAATTTTGATGATTTTATAGTCTTTTACATCGCATCATTCTTACAATATTCGTGTAAGGAAATAAATCAAGATCATTAACTTCAATTGTGGTGCAAAGTCAAAATATGAGCATGGTGATAGTCCACATGTCATTTAGATTAGTTCGTTACGTACTAAAATCATGGAAATTGTTACTTTCCCTACTTAGATTATGTTCATACATTGTGATTCAATTGTAGAGTTTGTAACTTGTAAAGTGCAGCATGTTGTTGCATGTATTGCTAATGTTGTTATTCGAGTTCATGGTCTTGTGAACCATAAATATGAACTTATTGTTATTGATGGAACCAAACTTGAAGACATCGTAACTTTTTCTGTTTGGATTTTTTTTTCTTTTTACAAGGAGCTAGTAAATTTGTTTTCAATAGGTGTGCCTACCACTATTCTTTTGAAGAATGTGTCATCAACTATTTATGGTGAGGTGAAGTTGATTTCAACCTTGAGTTCTATCATAATCTTCCCAATACCAAACAAAAAAGCTTAAGAACATTTGGAGGACATTCACAAGGCCTTAACTGTGGGTCCAACTTTTTGCACGAATTTAAAAGTAATTTAACACAAGTTCCTTTCTCATTTGTCTTCTCATTTAATAATTTGTGTTCAAACCCAATGCATTATATGTGTTAATTTTGCATTAAAATTTGGATGTTGGAAGATTCATTTTAATATTGACATTTCAATGTGATATTTGAACAAATTTTCGAGGTGCTTAATGTCATTTCTCCAAGTGTGGCACCTTTTGAAACAATTTGCAAAACTTTTGATTTTTCAAATTTGAGACTATTGCTTGACTCCTTCGACTATTTTTGCAATACTTGTAAAGGAATTCAAAAAGTGTCACAAGAACATTCCATTCAATGTATAATGGTAATGTTCAAAAAAAAAAATTGAAAGGATTTTGGATTGAAGTTGTTATAAAATTATCAACTTTCACCTTGCATGATTACAAAGCAAATCGTGCAAATTATTTTCGTAAATTCAGGAATGTCAAAGTTAAACAATACTTTTTTTTTAGTCCCAAGAGAGATGTAATTGGTTATAGTATTCTTTAGGGAGAAAATTTAAACTTTAAAAGTGATCCAAAAACCAAGTTTGAAAAAGAAGGTGCAAATTTGTTTTACATGGAAATTTCATAAAGATGATTTAGAGTTTTTTACCATTTTTTTGGAGGGGATTTTGTTTACTAAGGACCCAAGTAAGACCAAAATTCATTTTTTTAATTTGTAGTAGGAGAAAACAATTGGTTAGTTTTAGCATTATCTTTTTCAAAATTTGAACTTTGAGTGTATGGGCTTCTTTTGCACTTATTGTATGTTTGTTTTTATTTGTATGTGATGTGTTTGTTGTATTGTCTATTTTTGTTAAAATCTTTGCCAATCATTTAGTTTTACTTTCATATTAGTTATTTGTTTGTTAAATGTTTAAACATGTCTTCACTCCACTTGATTTGTTAAATCCTTAACCATTAATATTACAAGTTTAAAGTGTCCAGTTTATCTTCCATCACCTTAAGAATTTCAAATATGATTCATATATCAATTTTAAAAACAAATATAAACTTTATTTGAAGTATATCATGCAAATTATCTTTGTTGATCAAATTTTTGACATTTGATTTGTTGGTTAGATTTATGACAATTAATTTGCTAGTCAAATTTTTGACATCCATTTGGAAATGCAATTTTAGTAAAAATTTATTTCATTTTAATATGCAAAATGCACTTATATTAAAATTCAACTACCTATTTCATTATAATATCCAAAATGCATTCATATTAAAACTTTAATCATTGATATTTCAATTCTTTTTAAATTTCAAAGTTTGATTTGTTAGATATTTGAACATGTCCACCTTAATTTGATTTGTTAAATCCCTTATCACTAATTTTATAAATTTAAAGACTTATGTTTATCTTCCATCACCTAAAGATATTCAAATATGATTCACATATTAATTTTTTAAAACAAATATAAACTTCATTTGAAATATATCATGTGAATGATCTTTGTTGGTCAAATTTTTTACATTTGATTTACTGGTCAGATTTCTATAATTAATTTGCTGGTTAGGTTTAGGGTTTATATTTCAAATTTCAAGTTTAGCCATTAGATTTATCCATTATTTTAAGTCATTAAGTTTAACCATTAAGTTTAGCCATTATTTTAAGTCACTAAATTCAACCATTAAATTTAACCATTATTTTAAGTCATTAAATTTAGACATTAAGTTTAGTCGTTATTTTAGGTCACTAAATGTAACCATTATATTTAGCCACTATTTTTAAGTTATTAAATTTAACCACTATGTTTAGCTAGTACTTAAAGTCATTAAATTTAGCTAATAGGTTTAACCATTAAATTTAACAATTGTTTTAAATCATCGAGTTTAACCACCAAGTTTAGCTATTATTTTAAGTCATTAAATTTAACAATTAGGTTTAACCATTAAACTAAGTCATTAAATTTAGCCATTATTTTAAGTCATTGAGTTTAATCATTTGGTTTAGCAAATAATTTAAATCATTGTGTTTAGTCAATTGTTTAAGTCACTAAGTTTAGCCACTAGGTCTAATTATTTTAACCCATTGAATTTTACCATTATGTCTAGCCAATAGTTTAAAACACTAAGTTTAGCCATTAGGTTAAACTAATATTTCAAGCCACTGAGTTTAACCACTAGGCTTAGCGATTAGTTTGAGTCGATGAGTTTAGCTATTAGGTTTAACCATTAGTTTTAGTTTGTGGGTTTAGCCACTAGGTTTAGCCACTAGGTTTAGCCACTAGTTTTAGTTTGTGGGTTTAGCCACTAGGTTTAACCACTAATTTTAATTTGTGATTTTAACCATTAAGTTTAATTAAGTCATTGAGTTTACCCATTAGACTTAGCCATTATTTTAAATCAATAAATTTAGCCATTAGGTTTAATTATTATTTTAAATCACTGAGTTTAACCATTAAGTTTAGCCATTACTATAAATCACTAAGTTAAGGCACTAGTTGTCACCTAGGTTTAGTTATTATATTTAACGATGTTAAATGAACATGTGAAATAAAAATCTTAATAAAAGTTGAATACCTTTGATGGTGTAATCCATTAATAAGGACTTGGTTTATCATTGGGAAGGTTTGGGGTTCAATTCCTTATACTTACAACCTATGTGCATGTTGAAAAGGCTTGGTTAAGTAGGTTAGATTAAGGTGGTTAGGTTAGGTAGGTAGGTTAGGCTAGGCCATCACCTACCTACTTAAGTGCTTTTTTTCGACCTATTTAAACCTATTTATTAGTACCCACCATTGAATTTTTAAAATAATAATTCAAAAAATGATTTTAATTTAGGTATAAAATTGACTTAGTCAAATGATCCACTATCCACTAGTCAAATAGTTAGTCATTTGTTAGTCACTCCATTAGTGAAGATGATAAGGTCCACTTTGACTGCCCAATCGCACTGGACATGTACAAAATGACTTGTCCAGATTGATAGGGTGGTTTTTTTTACGCTTGTCACTTTTGGGTTTTTTTTACTAGAAAATCTAGTTGAAAAATTTATGAATTGTAATAGTCAATTTAAAGAAAATGTTGTCCTATTTCTAAATGGGAATCATTGTTTTGTTCATAAGACCAATATAACGGTGATCGCTTTGTTTGACCTAGAACTTGTGCATCAGTTGGAGGTTATATTACAAAACTTTTATGCATTTTTTTGTTCACAAACCAAAGAAGTTCCTTGAATTTCAAGAGTTGGCATATTTGATCAACACCAAAGGCAACAAACTTCTACGAAAATGACAAAACCTAGTGGGTTTCCATGTTTTTTCTAGCAAAATGGATACATGTTAATTATCATCCTTTCATTATCAAGATGCATGTTGAAAGTTCCAAGAGTGATCATGCTTTGAGGAATTTGCATGTGATGTGTGATGTTGAACGTTGCTCTGTATTCTACCATTGCTTGAATGTGTGCATATGTTAATCAAAATTGTGCAAGGTGGAGATGTTTTTGTGTGAATTTGTGAAGAATGTCAAGCTAACACAACATGAATTTTATAGGTTATATTGTGATGCTTACACTAGATTTGATGATCCAACATTTGATGATTTCAATGTCATTGAAGCCTTAATTAATGATGCCTTTCCCATGAGTTGGTTTTCTGATCTCAATGGAGCTTAAACGGTGCTTCCTAGAACATTAGGTTATGACGGCATTAGGTGTCGATTATCTCCAATTCAAGGCCAAAATCCAAAGGATGTAAAAAAAGAATTTCATAAATAGTTAATTGTGTTGAGGGCCACCTTTTGTGCCCTTCATAAGGTGGGTGAGTTTGGGGAATTAGTCCTTACATTATTTTTAGTTCACACCTTGGATTTGTAGGTTTCTTATTTCAAGATGATGATGGAACATAATTTTATGAGAGGAAAATAATTTCAATCCACTTACTAGATTGTGGCACAAAGTTTTTAAATATTTAATTTTCAACCACAAGCTTTTAGAATTCATTAAAATTGCTGAAATTATAGTTATCTAGGTCCTTGGTTTTTGTTGAAGATGAATAAACTTTTAGCACCATTAGCTTCATGACGAACAAACTACAAAATCAGCTAAGCACACACTTGGACCTATACACTAAATTCCATAATCAATGTTTTTGTATATTGCAAACATTTCCCTATGATCAAACCATTGCTAAATGGTAAGCCAAACATCACTATTGTGTAGATGGTTAGTTGAAGGTTGACAACATTCATAGGTTCTTAAATTTTAATCCCATGTTGGCACATTGAATTTTGATGATGTTGTGATTTTGATGCAGGCAATGACCACTAATAATATTTGAACTTAATTAAATACATGGTAGTCATTCTCAATTTTTTCAATCTATGGTTTGTTTACATAATGGGAATGGCAATTAATTATGCATTCTTGAATTTGACATGTGGTTGTAGCAAGGGCATGGTTGCCATGATGTGATTTTTGAATATCATTTGCAATAAGAGTGGAACATTACATTGATGGTCATTTATGTATTTTGAATATGAGTAAATTAAGTTAGAACAAGACCAAAGGATACGGTTGTCATTTTTCTAACATAGAATTTTTTGTTGTTGTAGGTTGAATGAGAATATTGTTGATGTTTCTTATTAGTTAGTTCTTTGTGTTGAAGTTGTTTGTCTAACAATTTGCAAATGACTTGCATGAAGTTAAAAATCAAAACCTCACATGCATTGCTATTTTATCATGAATGTGTTTTTGGGGAGTTTTTTTCTACAATCACATAAATTATGCTACTATATTGGAGATTTATTGTAGTACCTTTATCATTTTGACAAAAAAATGTCAAATAATTAGCTAAATTTAAAATCTTAATTTCGACACTTGATTTTATAATTTTGAAATTCTCAGCAGGTAATGGTTATAAAAAATAATAAACATGGTTTTATGAATGTTAAGAAATGGTCTAGTGTGTTTATATTGATTCAATTTTAAATTGTTATCATGGAAGGTTTGTGGTTCAAAACTTGACAATTGAACTTTTTAATTTATTAAAATTTTGGCACAAATTATAAATAAAATTCAAAAGTTTGGCAATTATTTATTTATTTTTGATTGGCTTTATGTAGCCAAATTTACTCCCTTTGCCACCCACCTTGTAGCCAAATATATGACATAGCAAGACCTTATGTTGCCAGCATTTTAGATCACAAATCTTATTATTGTCGGCAATTTGCAGACAGTTGCAAAAAAGAGAAGCAACTCGCCACCATAGCCACTCTCCTCCATTGAAAAAAATTCGTTAGTTAAGCTCCTCTTCACATAAAAAATTTAGCCAGTTGGGGCTAATTGATAGCTGAACTCTGTAGCCAAATTGGCAACTTGGCATACTTGAAAAACAAATCACTGGTTGGGTTACTGAAAAAGGGGGAGGGGCGAGGGGTGGTACCCACCCAACGCTACATCGTAGCCCGTGGGGGTTCATTAATAGTAAGGCCCGTTAATCTTATTTGATATGTGGCCAGTGGGGTTTAGGCCCAGGGAATGGAATGACTGCAGGCTTTGAATTCCAAATCTGTTAATTATCTGCTTACATTGTACTCTTTCCCATTTGTGGAGCCAACATTCATTACACCCTCTCAACTTGAATTTAATTCCTGGCACGCCCAAAACTTATCATTTGATTCGCATTATAGTCCCCATTTTTTTTTCTCTCTCTCTCTCTCTCTCTTGCGGGTATTTTTATTGGAGTTCCAATTGGTCCCGTGTTTTTTTTCCTGGCGAAATTTCGTTATTTTTCGACACATAAATTAGCGATTTTTTATTTCAAAAATGTCAATTCGACTAACTTTGCTCATTTCTTTTATAAAAATTTCGCCAAAATTTCGATATGAATATTTAAATTTAAAAAATCTGCATTGGCTTGGCCTACCTACTGGGGGCAAATTTTATGATATTCCCAATTGGCGTCCCAAACCATCCCCAAACCAAAAAGAAAAACCACTACTCTGAGAGGGCTCCATTACTTTCTCTTCCATTTCCGAAAACAGCTCCTACGTATCTTGGGAACAAAGTGAAGAGCGCACTACCTACAGTGGGTATGTAGTATGTGTAGGGTAAAGCCCTAGGGTGGGGGCATTCTCAAAATAATAAGGGGCCTAAGATGAGGCAAAGGCGGAATCTGGCCCCGCCTTTTGAGAATGTCTCCCCACCCAAGGGCTTTACTTATCATAAAGCACGAGGCAAAATTTATCATGAACCAAACCTACATAGATCACGAGGCATAAGAGTGAGAGGGCTATTATGCCTACTCCTCAATAGTGGGAGGGTGGTTCTTACACCTACACATATGCTAATTTTTTTCTCCTAGTGCTTTACATACATGTTTTCAATAGCATAGTTGAAGAGCAGGCTCGCCAAGCGTGTGAAAATTCCATTTTGACAAACCGAAGATTCCAGAAGGATACTTCAATTTCCTTCACCAAAAGAAAAAGTCCTGTGAGAAAAAGATTTAATTTAATTTTGTATTTGTAGCATGTTTAGAAATTGTACAATTTTTGCTGAACCTGCTACCTATTCAATTAGGGTACTGGAGGGTTTGGTAAAAAATTTGGGTAAGATTTGTTGCCATTGCAAATGGGGTAGGAGTTGGAGTGTTCCATTTCATTTCAGCAGCCCTCTGTAGGTACACCGTGCTCGCTCGACGACGCCTCGAAAACGGAGCAAGGGGGTAGAACGAATTTCAAACGACCTAGAGAAATAACGTCACTACGTCATTACTCACTCACTACCCATAGCCACAAGATTTTTTTCCCACAAGGGGGGAACAAAAAAAAAAAACAAAAAAAACCAAAAACTGTGGCATGTTCGTTAAACGTGGTAAAAGACATGGATGGGTTCGTCAGGCAGCGTGTGTCCGGAATTCAGAATCGGAGCTTGGAATGCGCAGGAAGAAGACGAGGAGGAGAGAGAGAAAGGAAAGGAAAAGAAACCAGAGAAGACGAGAGAGGAGATGAGAGGATAGGGAAGAGCGACAACGGAAAGCTAATAACAGCAGACTTGACAAGGTCGCCTTCGGAAGTAGGAGAAGAACAAGAGCAACGAGGATGTTGGATAATGATGAATAGGGCGGATGCTTGCACACAGCAGGAGGCGGGAGAGAAAGAGAAAGAGACAGACACACGGGAGCGAGGGAAGGACGAAGGGAGCCAGCCTGCCTGCCCGGTGGAGTGGACGAAACCATACGGGTTGTGACTGACGTAATGTGGTTGATTTGACAAGAGTGTGGGGCGTGTCCTGGATGGGGTACCCGGTTTTCGGCAAGAATAGAGCGAGGCTGCTGCAGCTTTCCGATTCGTATACCGATAGGTGAAGAAAATGGAATTTTGTTTTTGTTGTTGTGTTTTTTTTCCCCTTCAATCTCTACAGTGAATGTCGAAGCTGTGGACTCCACTTGCGTTGTTTACTAACTTAGTATAGTAGCTTGTTGGAATGTTGATCTACTTTGTCGTGGATCAAATGACGTGAGAGTCAGGACTCAGGCGGGATTGTTTTGTTTTCTTCTATGTGTGATTGTTGCATTCATTACGCATTCAAAGGAATGAATGATGAGCGCCGTTGTTGGAAGTGGTTTGTGCGTGTGTGTGGCCTGGAAGTAGTTTACGAGGGGTTTGTGGTAGAGTGGGTGAGTGAGAGAAGGAGCTCGAAGGAGCTTTTGCTTATAGGTTTTGGTAAATGGCTCAATAACGGAACGTTTTGTGGTTTAGGAACATTGGAGAAATGGACATCACGCGCTCGCTGCGTGCGACTCAGCGCTACACTCGTGTACCGCGAAGTATACCGCGAGTGATTCCCTGCGGATTCAATCCTGCATGGACAGTTTTCACGGGCCAGCGGCACATGTACGCTGAAAGTAGTCCTCCTCTGCAAGCTTTCGCATCGGGTGGTCATCTCGAGGGCAGTGCAGCCTATGTACTATGGCCTCCTTCAAGCTGGCTCAACGGTTCGGCTGAAGAGAGAGCCGCCTACTTCTACGGGTTGCAGAAGGACGCGGAGCTCGGTACCGATAACCGGGTCTCTACCGGGCAACAAGCAGCCACACTCTTGGACCTCATGACTATACGGGCATACCACAGCACCACTCTTCGCCGCTACAGCCTCGGCACTGCTCTCGGATTCCGGACACGCCAGGGTGTTCTTACTTCTATTCCCGCTATCATCGTATTTGTAGTTCGCAAGGTTCACAGACAGTGGCTCCTTGACGAGCAGAAGCTTCCATCACTCCTTGAGGTATGCAACGCTTTCCCCCTTCTAGCTTCTGATCATAACAGGGGATCTGTACACAAGCAGGCAGATCATCGAAATGCCTACCATTTTCTGAATGGCTGTGTTTACAACCCTAACCTAACTGCAGCTAAGCAGACCTGGATAGCAAGCAACTGATACTAACTGAACAAATCCCATCATTTCCCAGCTACCTGGACGGCTATTGCAGATTCTGAGATCAGGAGAGTAGTCAAAAGCATTCTTCTTCCTTCAAGCTGTCCTGTCATTCCATGGATGATTGCACTGAGGCCATGAACTTCGATTCCTTCACTTGGAGAAACACATGACACTTTCTTCAGAACAGAAAGGAACAAGGACAATCTGAGCTTTTAAAGCGATGATTGATCTTTTTGAAGGTGTAGTAGTATGGTGGAACAGCTGCCATGCTCATGAGCTTCTACCAAGAAAAAAGGGTCCTGAAAGGATTGGCAGAGGTTTAATGTCTTAGGAAGCCAACCCCTTACTGTGGATTTTGGTGACTGTCCTAGAAGACAGACCTGATCTTTTCACTATACCACACAAAATTGTGAAAGGTTTTGAGGAGAAGAGTGACAAGGGTCTTCTAAAAGGGAAGCAATTCGTGAGAGCTTACCATAGTCTGAGGTCCCATTTGACTTCAGAGTCACATTTAGGGTTATCTTCTTTAAGGCAAGTTTTCACTGTTCATCAGAATTCTGGTGACTTTGGAAGCTAGAAGATAGAGATTGCATGCAGATTGTACCTTGTGACTTGGATGATAGTAATTTAGATCTAGCTCTCATTCATCAGTCTTTCAACTACCATCCAACGTCATGGACCTGCTGTAAGCTTCAAAAGCAGCATTTTGTTCCCTGTTGTCATTGTAGTTTTGTACACTGAGGTCATGGGAGCATCATCTAATGTGTGGAATGTGGAGACTTTTCACTCAAGTCTGTTCACCATCAACTGCTGCTGCTATAGCGTTGTTTCATTACAAGGCAGCAGTATTCAATGTTCTGAATTGGCTGTGTAAATTTGTGCATTGTCAGGTTCCAGTGATTGGAATGTTTTAGGAATCCTTACTCAAACCTTTTTTTCACTTGCATGACTGTTTTCATCCAGGGACCTGGAGGTGTTTGGTGTGATGTTGATGTAGTAGAGTTTTCCTACTATGGGACACCTGCAACAACTCCAAAAGAGCAAATCTACACAGAGCTTGTTGAAGGCTTACGAGGGAATGATCCATCTATTGGCTCAGGTTCACAGGTGCATCTTATTATTGTTCCAGTATTACTCCTAAAGTTGGCATGGTGGCTTTTTAAATTCCTTCACTGTATTGGTATCGTAGCTGTTATGTTAGCTTTGCATTCACATCTACAAGGTTAGTTTGATCTTCATATGAACCTGACAGGAATGGCCATGTGAATATGTAGGTGGCAAGTCAGGAGACATATGGCACTCTTGGTGCCATAGTCCAAAGTCAGACAAATTCTCGCCAGCTTGGGTTCCTTACCAACCGGCATGTTGCAGTTGACCTAGACTATCCTGCACAGAAGATGTTTCATCCTTTACCACCAAATCTTGGACCAGGGGTGTACTTGGGTGCAGTAGAGAGAGCCACATCTTTTATCCGAGATGATATGTGGTATGGGATATTTGCTGGAACTAATCCAGGTTCATGTTCTCATCTCTTTCCATGTGTGTAATAGTTGTGATAGCTTTATTATTTTGTCATGTCTCAACTTTCATACTGTGAAATAGGCTTAAATTTGAATCAAACTTGATCTTTCCTTGAGGTTGCATCAAGTATTATGCTTACAAGAGTTTGGCTGCTGCTGTGTAGAGTGCACCCGGTGTGGTCATCTTCCTGTCAATTGTTGGGCAAGGGTTGTTCACTAAATATGCTCACATCAACTGGCTCACTCTTCTTCCTATTGCTGTCTTGTGTGAGTTATTCAGGAATTGCACCTTCAGAGAAAAGGTCTCATATCTGGGGTTGGCCTGTTGACATGTGCAGACACATTTGTGAGGGCAGATGGTGCTTTCATTCCATTCACAGAGTCCTTTGATATTTCAAGGGTAACAACAACAGTGAAAGGTGTGGGAGAGATGGGGGAGGTGATATATGTTGACTTGCAAGCTCCAATAAACAGTCTGATTGCAAAGCATGTAGTCAAAGTTGGCCGAAGTTCTGGACTGACAAGGGGGATTATCATGGCTTATGCTGTGGAGTATAATGATGAAAAGGGAAACTGTTTCTTCACTGATTTTCTTATTGTTGGTGAGAACAAGTTAATATTTGAGTTGGAAGGTGACAGTGGGAGCCTCATTTTATTAATCGGGGATGAGGGTGCCATGGAAAAGCCTAGGCCTATTGGGATCATTTGGGGTGGTACCGCTAATCGGGGACGACTGAAGCTTCGCAATGGACATGGGCCAGAGAATTGGACAAGTGGGGTTGATCTTGGTCGTCTACTTAATCTTCTGCAGCTGGACCTGATAACTACTGATGAAGACCTACGAGGTCTGCCTTCCTTTTTATCCTCCTTGATATTCTACTCACCAGAAATGATGTTCAATAGTACAAAGCCTTCTGCTTGGATTTTCCATAAGTTTTGACACTCTTCCCCAGTGTTATTGACCTAGGGAGGAGTATTTGATTGTCAATGACTATATTTTGATGAGCTCATTTTACTTACTAAAACTGAAAAGCCAAAACTGTGGTCCCTTCTAATGTCCATCTACCTTAGTAGAATCCTTTTATTTCTAGTGCTAACAGTTTTTCAAATTTCAATTGAGATAATTTCAGAGTTCTTTCTATTTTCTTGGATACCTGGGAGGTGTCAGGCTGGTTGCATGTTTGGGCATGCCAAAATTGAAATCCTGAAATGCATGGCTAAGACAAGAGGGTATTAGCCTTCAGATTGTCCTTCAGATAAAATTTGCTTAGCAATCTGAGGATGCTTCCCCTGTGTTGATAACCAGTTCCAATGCAGAGTTTCTGGCATTCTCTGCATTGAAGGTTTGCAGAATCACACCTTGTCTTATTGGGGCCCTGTGTCTGTTCAAGCCAGAGCTGGATCTTTTGATTGATAATTCTTTAAGACCTGATAGGTAGTTATCTTCAAGTGAAGCAATTTGTCTCACAATTATGAATTATCTTACATATGGATGGTCTTCCAGAAGCTATTGAGGTGAAACGGCGTTGCATGGCAGCTCAATGTGAGTCCTTGACAACTTTGGAAAACAAGAAGGGAGATTTACCTGATTCTGATCCTCTGGAGAAAGATGCCTACCTGCCACCAGTGGCAGCTAAAGATTTGCTCTCAACTGCCACCTTTGAAGTCCAGGCACAGCCAAGTTCAAACCTTACTCCAAGCCCCATTGATCACGTAGATTCTGATTTACAAATGAGTTTACCAAATTGTTCACATCTTACAGATTTGGAGACAAAGGACCATTTGGGGTTTTCACTTTCAGGCCCAACAACCAAGACACAGGAAGCTTTTCGTCCTAGAAAGAGGGAGATGGTGTCAGAAGGAGTAAGTCGGTGGCAAGGTGGTGGAGATGGCTCTGAAGATGGAAGTTATGATATTTCACTAAACCATGGGCATCCTGAAGGGGAATCAAAAAGGAGATGCCCTACTTCTTGACCATGCAGAGCTCCTTTGTACTCGTACAAGTTTTGGGCTATGTTTGCAATGATTTTGAGCTGAAGCAATGAGGTCTGCTCATGCAACCAAAGGCAAGGAAACTAACTTTCTCTGCTATCAGGCATGCTACCTACTTGCTTGGGATGAAAGAAATCCATTCAATTGAATTATTTATATGTAGCCACAGATCTGGGTGTTTCCTGAAATGCTGTGACTATGAATTCCAATACAAGTTTTTGGGGTGTATTCACACATTGTTCTGAGCATTCACCGTCTGTTTTTTTATCCATCTAGTCAATTTTATTGTTTTCCATTAACTAAAATATTTCATCTTGTGGGTATGACAGCACACCATGATGTTCTGAGCATGTTCTTGGTGAACATACCTTGTTCAATAGCAGAGACATGTTGAGTATGCTTTAGGCTACTTGGAAGTAAATGCAGACGTATCATCAAGACCTCCATACAGGGCAACATCTACAGAAGTAGGATTGGAAAACTCTGACCTGACCATGTCCATGGCTAACCATGCAGCAAAGTACTTGCCTTCCCATGACTGAATGTGCATAATTTCTGGATTATCAAATTGCCAATTCATTGCAAGCTTTCATCCAGACTTCAGGAGTCTCTTGAAGTTCACTTCACACTTATGGATGCAGCTGCTGCCATCTCCCTGAGTCTTGAAAGTCTCCTTGGTTTTCAATTCCTATACCTTGGCTAGCATATTGTTCTCCGTTCAGTGTCAGGCAAATGGTGAGATCTATGGCACGAAATTTGAATACACAGACTAGTTTCCTTTTCACAAGTTTGCATTTGCTGAACTACTAAGTATTGTGCCATGAAGAAGCTTCGGCATTTGCTTTAGTGCAATTGTGTCAACCAGCTTCTAGTGCATTGGGTAACCTTTCTTTTTCACATGAACTCAGTGCCTGCTACTTGGAGGTTCTACATTTTGGCTTCGTTCTTTGGTGAGTAAAATGTAACTTTGCAGTTATATTTTTCATGTTATGTTTTCTGGAAGTGAGTCTGGTAATGTGAAAAATCTGAAAGTTGGCTCCTCCAACCAAATGACTATGTCAGAAAATGTCTGAAAGTGGCATGGTTTTGAGTATCTAAATAAATACCGCAAGAACACAAAAATAATATTCACTTTTGGAGTTTAGTTTATGTTGACTGTTTCTCGAATGGATTTCTTTCATCCCTAAGTAGGAAGGTGGAAGTATATTATTTCATTTTTAATTCTTTGAACAGGGAGGTTACACTTGCTAGCAGAATCAACTTACCACGAATTAACAGAACCATCTCTACAGTACTCTTGGTCATCTTCTGGATAAGTGCAATGAATCATTGTTAGGTCCAGTTGATAGTGCACAAGCAAATGGGCTTCTCATTGGTCAGTTGTAATTACTATTGACCATATTCAGTGGTAACACCCAGGATTAACAACAAAACTTTTGATGGATCAACCCAACGACAGGATTGGGAATATACTATGAATCTGTATAAATTGATAAGTATTTGAATAAATATCCAAAAAAAAATTGCACTTGGATTAGTTCAGAAACCTTTTCTATTTGAAGGTAAAATACATTCATTTGAAACAAAACAATTGCTTTAATCAAATCTCTTGTTTCAAGCTAACTTTTAATTATCTGCCATTGTTCATTTTACTGTCAATGAGCTTCACAATAGCAACTCAGCAAGCACCAGTACAATACAGAAACGACCTGCCAGCTAAAAATGGATACAAATGACAGACAAAACACCACAGATTTAGATTCAAGTATAGGAAAATAGACAGATACTGTAAGCCGTTGCTGGTTCCTGGTAACCATAAATCTGACCAAACCATCCATGTGAAAAGATGAGCCAGGAGTGCAGACATAATAAATCCCAGTCTGGTAGCTCTCAGACA
>Ga0209208_10006283_pt1 | contig 16386 bp, 16 predicted proteins | sample S1TSphfallax_3_FD_187694 | JGI IMG/M metagenome (GOLD analysis project Ga0209208, IMG submission 187694) | Host-associated microbial communities from peat moss isolated from Minnesota, USA - S1T2_Fd - Sphagnum fallax MG (SPAdes) (version 2) | ecosystem: Host-associated > Plants > Peat moss >...
GGGGGGGGGGGGGGGGGGGGGGGGGGGGGGGGGGGGTAAAGGAGGAGAAAGAGGAGGAGGAGGAGGAGGGGATGGGGATAATAATGAATAGCCATTACTTAAATACACCTTAGCCCAATTGGCTCCTCTTAAAAGGCAAAGGGGGGGGGGTCCCCAGTTTAATGAATACTCCAACTCAAAACTCTAGTATAACGCAAAACGACAATCCAGTACGGTAAATATTGGGACGTCACTTTGATTGCCACTAACTCCTCCCATAACTAACCACCCACCCCACCACCCTGAACTCGGGTAAACTCATAACCCAATTGCGCCGCCGCCCATAGTTACAAAAATAACTACCTATTCGAGTTAGGGCCAAGAGTGAAGCAGTAATACCCACCCCCACCACTAGCGCTTCATCCATCCACTGGATGCCCGTTAACAGTCATTTGTGGATGAGCCTCAACTGCGGTAATTATCTGGTTTCGTCTTGGTAAACCCTTTCTGGAAGAAGTGGGTCCTAGAGTTAAAGTTTGACAGGTAAGGTAAGTAGATGGTTTTTTTTGCACATAAGTAACAACCTGAGATAACTACCATGGTTAGTTGGGGAACTGGGAACTCAACAGAAAACTGTTTCTTAACTACTTACCATCCATCCTTGTACAGGGTGCTGGTTCACTCTGGCCCTTATTTAGGATCTTTACTGTTGGCTCTGCTTTTTTTTGTTTTTTGTTTTTTTTTTTTTTTTGGGTTGTTCTTGCGTGTAAATCTTTCAACGATTAGGGGTCACTATTTTATTTTTCAATTTTTGTGATGCAGTGAAACTGACCTAATCATCAACAACATGAACATTTAGCCAAAATTGGCTATAGAAAATCACATAAGAAAGTTTTAAACTTTTTAAAGAATCAAATTAATTATATTTTGGGCTACCTGGTGGCTGGAACCACTAGAAGAAACCTAAAGAAGAAACCCAATGTAGCGATTTTTTAAAAAAAGATTTCTCAGAATTTGTGGAATTATTAGGGCCCTTTTTTTCAGGTCGAAAAAAATGCGAAAATTCCCCCCACCCCATACCCTCCTCCTCCCCCCGCCGCCTCCCCCTCCCCGTCCCCGTCCCCCCCCCGCGCGCCCCCCGCCCGCAAATAAATAAATAAACAAGTAAAGAAATAAAAGCATGGTTAGTGCAATCGGTAATGAAATCCCACACAAATTGGTAGTTGCTATATATGCTGTGTGCCGCTGGTTGCTGTCGAGTTGTTATTTGCCATTGTGCTGGGTTTGTGTGGAGTTTGCTTCAAAGCTTTTTCTCTTATTGCTTTCAATCCCCCACCTTCTCTCTCTCTCTCTCTCTCTCTCTCCCCAAGCGACACTACAAATCACAGGACTTAGCTTGTTGGTACCCAGTTGATAACTTACTTTCAGTCAGTCTCCTTCGCGCTCCCATCTCTTTTTACAACTTGAATCCGGACGAACTTCCTATAGTCTTCGTCATCAGCTTGTAAGAAAGAGAATTTGATAGTTGTGTGTGTGTGTATGTGTGTGTGTGTGTGTTTTTGGTTTTACTTTGGTTTTTTTCGAAGTTTCTTCTTCAAGTAAGTTGTTCGTTCTTGTGGACGTAGAGTTTCAATCCGTGAATTTTGGTGTTGTTGTCTTTTTTGGACTTCACTTGTCTGTTTCGAACTTGTTGTCTGGTCTGGTCTGGTTTCAATCTCAATTTTCGTTTTTGAGAACTTTGAACTCTATATACAAATATTATACAACTTCCAGTTTCCGGTAACATGAGCTTAGTAGTGTAGCTGTGTCCAGAGTTGAAGAACCCCTTTTGCAAAACCCATTGCGAATCTGTGGGGGGGGTGGTGGTATTGATCTAGACAGCAGCTGGTAATATAATAGTATTATCTGATCACCAGGCTGCTCTATTGTTGACGTGAGAATTCAGTCCCCCAATACACCCCCGAGCTAGCGGATCCGTCCTACGCGTGTTTTGTCACTGCCGTCAGCCGGGATTCAACCCAATATTGAAGAAGAGGAAAACAGTTTCCTCAGTGTTTTTTTTTTCCCACCAATCTCTCTCTGTCGCTGTCTCTGTCTCTTTCTGTGTGCTGCAAGTCACTAGCTCCAGTCTCTTCTTGAAAGAATGCTGCAGTGAGCTCGGATAACAGCTTTTTACCCATCTGTTGTGTTTTTGAGCTTTCGTCAAGTATCTAGAGTGCTGCACTTTCTTTTGTCATTGATTCCCATTGCGAAAGGTGTTGACAAGCTCGAGAACTCCTCGCACCCAACATTGCAAGAGGAGTAGGAGGAGGAGGTGGTGGAGGAAGCTAGAAGCGATTGATCAGCGGAGAGCGATAGGAAGGAAGTCCTGAAGCTGAGACAACAACAACAACAACAAAAATGCCGCCTTATTCCTCGTACGCAGACGAGGCATTCAGCGCCAAGCAGGAGTACATGGGCAAAGCCGCTAACGATCTCAGATTCTGCTGCAGCAGCGAGCCTGAGGCGGCTGCAGCTGCTCTTGCGCCGGCGACGACGACGACGTTCTGGAACGGGGCCATCGTGGTGGGTGCCGGGCCGTCGGGCTTGGCCACCGCTGCGTGCTTGGAGCTGAAGGGAGTCCCGTGCCTGATTTTGGAGAAATCCGACGGCATTGCGTCGTTGTGGAAGCACAAGACCTACGACCGTTTGCACTTGCACATCCCCAAACAGTTCTGCGAGCTTCCGCATCTGCCGTTTCCCGCGGATTACCCCACGTACCCGGACAGGCAGCAATTCGTGGACTACTTGGAGAATTACGCGACGCGATTCAAGCTGGATTTCCGATTCAATGAGCAAGTCACGGCGGCCGCGTTCGACTCCGCGGCTGGACACTGGAAAATCACGACGCGCAACACGAACAACACGTTGTTGGGTGGTGGTGGTCTGATGCTGCAGCAGCAGGGAGGAACCGTGTCGTCGGAATTCCGCGCTCGCTGGCTTGTGGTAGCATCCGGTGAGAATGCGGAGGCCGTCTGTCCCGTGATCCCCGGCGCCGCCGACTTCAAAGGTCCCGTGCTGCATTCCAGCCAGTACAAGTCCGGCGCAGACTACAAGGGCCGCAATGTTCTCGTGGTGGGTGCTGGCAATTCCGGGATGGAGATTGCGCTCGATCTTTTCAACTTCAATGCCAGGCCCTCTCTCGTTGTCCGGAGCCCGGTATAGTAGCTCTTCTGCGAACTCCCAATTCCTCCGTCTTCGTTTTATTTCTTCTGTCTCCTTCCCAATCCAGTGTTCAGAGCTTCTTGTTTTGATCCTGTTTGTTTGGTTCTTTTCTGGACTGCTTTCGGATTTCTGGAGCTTTGGATAGCTGGATTTTTGGATCCTGTAATTGCCTGATGGTGTTTCAAGCATGCACTCATCCAAGCTGCTGACTGAATCTTTTCTTTTGGGGGGGGGGTTCCCATCAATGGGGCCTGCTGCTGCCGCCGCTTCTTACAGGTGCACATTTTACCAAGGGAAGTGTTTGGGAAGTCAACATTTGCTGTGGCCATGAGACTACTCAAGACTTTTCCCATCTGGTTCACAGACTCGTTGCTGGTGTGGTATACTTGGGCTTTGATGGGTGACACCAGTAGCTATGGCTTCCACAGGCCAGCTGTGGGTCCTATGGCCCTCAAGAGCAAGTCCGGCAAGACTCCTGTTCTTGATGTGGGCACCTTTGCCAGGATCAAGAATAGAGACATCAAGGTATAATATTATATCAGCGTGTTCAATCCTATTTCAGCTTCTTCCCTCTTCTCTTTTGTTGCATAATATCTTGACTTGTAAAAGCTTCCCTGCTATCATGTTATGTGGTAGGTAAGGCCCAAGGCCGAGGGCCTTACTGAGCTTAAAGTAACTGCCTCCCCTGATCAATTAGAACAGACAAACATTTCAGAACAAAATGTTCCTCCTTAAAAACGTAAGATCCCCTCTGATGTAGCCGAGCAAATCTTACCTTTTTAAGGTGCACTCCAAATACACTCTGAAATTTCTGGCAGTGCATTATGCATGCATGTAGACAAGTTATGCCCAGTGCTGAACTGTAGAACTTCAAGAACTTTTGTTTGTAGATTGAGCTGAACTGCATCTTTTTGCATTTGCAGGTTGTTCCAGCAATTGATCACCTGACATCAAATGGAGCTCAGTTTGTTGATGGCCAAGTCCAGCAATTTGATGCCATCATCTTGGCTACTGGTTACAGAAGCAATGTCCCCCAGTGGCTCAATGTAAACTTCCCACACTTTATTCATTTGCCCATCTTATGTTTTCACCCCTTTCAGATGTGCATGCATGGTGTCCATTCATCTTTTGCAATTTCCATTGAAAGTCTAACTGAGGATAATTTGCCAGGAACTGATGATAGTGTTCTCCTCCATCTGTGTTGCAATTTCAGGATAAAGGCAACTTTTTCTCAGAAGATGGGTTCCCAAGAAACCCATCACCAAGATCATGGAAGGGGGCAGAAACAGGGCTGTATGTTGCTGGTTTGGGGAGAAAAGGAATTTTGGGAGCTGTCTTTGACGCAAAAAATATTGCAGACGACATCAGTCAACTCTTCTTTGCAGATGAGCTTGAATCCCACATCAGAGTTCAACCAGTCTTGCAGCAGCAGCAGCAGCTCAGATAGCTAACATTCCTCCAAAACAAAGTCTAACCCACTTCATCTTCCATCATCCACCACCAAACCCCACCATAACCCCACAAATTGAACTAGAGCTTTTTTCGGAGAAGTGACCTTCCAAAACAGGATGCTTGCAGCTTCACTAGGATGATCAACCCTGGTGAACAGAGGAGGCTGGAGATGCATTTGTTGCTCGTAACCCAATCCTTTATGAGCACCCAATCAAGCATTTGTGCTGATCTATGTTTTATTTAGAAAGGGGAGGGGGGGGCAGGTAATGATACTAGTGCTAAGCAGGCTTATGCAGCGTTAGAGTCCAAGTTTTGTCTAGTGTTAACACTGTTTTTTGAACATGAATTTTCCTAGGAAAGGAGGAGGATCTAGTATTTTAGAAAAGGTGAACTCGTGCCCCTGTTGTATCATACCATTTTTTGCAGGAGCACATTCACTTGTAGCCTGAAAACAAACAATGAACATTGATTTGAGACACCCACCAAAATATCTCTTGTTTCTTTCTTGTGCTTGCACTTCTTTTCCTCTGAATTTGACAGTATTTTCTGCAAACCCCATCTTTGACAATTGGAAGTGAAAAGTCTTGTGTGGGTGAACTCCATTAAATATCAAACATAGGACTGGGTGTTTTGTCAATTGTATTGTTGGATGCTGACATTTTTGCCAAGGAACTGTTGTGTATGATTTGAAAGTAATGTCGTCTGGAGGGGTAGCCTTCTATTGGTATTTTCTTTTGCTCAAGGATGAAGCTCATGTTGATGAGTCAAAATGTTGTCTTGGCTTTATAGATGATGGCAACAATGTATTCAAACACACCTGATTTCTCACCTTCATTTCTGCAAATGGATCTGGGAGAGAAGCAGAAATCAAAATAAAAATTATCCAACACAGGAATAGCTCCCTGCAGACACAACTCAAGAGATGGGTGACAATAAATTTAATTCACAAAGTGTCCAGCCTTTATTACTGCACCTGACCAGTGAAAGAATGCAGAGCTTAAACTGGAGGGCTAAAACAGAACCCCTCACATCCACCTGGTACAAATGATTCAATGGCAAAAGAACTCCTTGAACTCACATTGACACCAGAGCTGGTGGATGATTAATTCCCGTTACAAAGAAGCCTGACTAGAGAGACGCAGAAGAAACCTCAAACCAGGATTCAATTCAAAATAAGCAACATCCACCATTGAAAAGAAACTATGCTACAGCAGCAAAGATATTACCTTAAACCGGAGTTCGATTGAATTGGGAAAGAATTGTCTAATCATCAAGTAACCAGAAGCCACCCACTATCAAGATGATGAACTCTATCACGAGGATGTACCAATTCTAGTTGAGCATCCTGTTGAACTTTTTATCTTTTCCAGTGAGAAGAAGTGGTCTAGACCTATCATAGAAGTTTGAAAACCACTACTTTTGTCAGAGTGTACCCATGCCAAAAAAGATTGAACAATATATCACACGCTGAGAAGACAAAAAATGGTGCAACTTCACAATTTGGAAGGAATCATGGAAGGCCATAGATGACCTTCCCAACAGTTAGAAGCTGTTCAGACTTCATACCTTATATCTTCCATGGGTGTGGAAACTACCCCAAGTACAAGAACTATTACAAATTCATCAAAAGCCTAAATTTAAACCAACCATGAAGAAAATACAATAACATGAACAAGAGCACAAAGTAGTATACCAAGTTTGCATTTCAAAAGAATTTGTTCATCAAATGAAAAGAATATTAACATACTTTGGACACAAGAATGACCAACATTATATTGGAAGGTTATATCACATATTGGCATTGATCAAACTAAACGTAATGGAGAGCAACCTTCATGCGAGTTTTCATAAAAGCTTCCATAAAAACCCACCATCTAAAGAACCTTCTTAAGCAACTTCTCAAAAATGAATGAAATGTAAATAATGATGAATAATTAAGGATGAAGGTCATCCATGAGCAATGAGCTAATGAACTTTCAACTTTCTATGTGAAAAATTATATAAACCTTCTATAGAATTCTATAGAAGTTTTATAATTTATGTTGGGGTCATTTAAGTAAAAGACTTCATGAAAAAGATTAGTAGAGAAGGTATTATAATGGTACTTCATGAAGGATGCCAAACTATTTTCTATTTTACAATTAAAAAAATTCCTTAGATAACCAATGTTTTGCTATGTCAACATGACTAGTTCATTTATTGCTTTCTAATCAAAGCACAAAGTAGGTCACTATGAGTTGTGTTTTTATATTTGCACCTTTTAGGGCCATCACCTTTCTAAAGTTGGCTTTTATTTATTGAATAGGTTTTATGAATTCAATCTTTTATTGAATGCATGCTTGAATGGTCACTAGAGAAACATACTATCAAGATGTTGAAATGTGCTAATGTAGTTTGTTAAAAATGAAGATGATGCACACATTTGGAAATTTCAATTTTATCCAATCCAAAAAAAAATTGCTTTTATAAATCAATTGAATAACAATTAATCAACCGAACCCTCTCTTGGTCTTCAAGCAAGGCAAACATTTCCATAATATTCCCACTTGAGCTTTTTGATAGGTTATGAAAATGTTCTTAACAAATTGTTGAATGGTTTCCAAATTAAACCAATGATTGAAATTGTATAAGTTTAATGACTACCAATTGAAGTACAATGAACATTTTCTTCTTTCATTCATGGGTGGGAGTGAACCGTTTGTTGTCCCTTGGAACATGATTTGCAAAGGTGACATTGCCCCTCAATTGAAGATGAGACAATTGTTGTAATTTGTACATTGTCTTCTATCCCCAAAAGTTTAATGTGTTTAGCTCCTTTTCTTTCCCATGTTTGATCCCCTCCAATGGGAATAAAATGGACTCTAGTCTAATTTGTCTTGATAACTAGGCATGTAGGGATTATGATCATTTAAGCAACCCTACATGCCATGGTTGTACCCTCTTCTTCCCATATTGGTGGTACATCAATATGGCATAACATGACTTTCATAAGTATGTAACCTAAAATAATGTTAAGAATTTTTTTATGGATGAGCATGGATGGGAAATGGAAACCCTAATTCTGAATGGGTGGTAGATGATGACAAAATACGAAGCGATTGTTCATCATCAAGAATTGTGGATGTCGAAAGTCCGATATCTTTTCTACATTTGGGTGTTGTTTTGTTTGTTTGCAAGTTAGTATGTTTGATGTTTGTTTTTCAATGGAATGGCATGGATGAGCTAGTTTTAGTGATGGAGTGGGTTCCTAGCTGCATTGTTGATGGTCTTTATGGGGAATGCAAATCACGGCACTAGGTGATGATTAGTGCTAATGTTTTTGGGGAGCAAGAGGATGGTGTTGAGAAGAGGTTATAAGATGGAAGTTCCAAAGAGGAGGAAAGGGGAACATAGAAAGCTAAGTTCTGCTTCCAATTTGTGAAATTGCATTTTGGTCTTGGTGTGATTAGTCTTGTTGGGGAAAAATGCCCCTTTGTTGAGCTTTTATACCTACCTTCCAAAGTATATTTTTTCGTTGCGTTATGAACTTCAGAAGGGGAATAAAAGGTTTAAAGGTAGAATTCCAAGACCAATCCAAGGGAAATGATGATAAAGTCTAGAAATCTCATGAGTAGTCATGGTGGTAGTCTTCATTTGTGTTGTAAGGTTTAAAGAATTTTGAAGGTAACTATCAAAATAGTCTATTGCAAGAAGAGAGTACCAATGATGTCACTAGAGCTCAAGGAAAATGGGAATTTGAGGACATTAGTGGGCTATGGAAAACAAATGTTACAATGTCCAATCATGTGTTCTTTTTGTTCAACTTCCAAAAGGGGTATTTGTCAATAATTATGTCTTTGTTGTTGAAAATGAGCTACCACACTCATGTCCAGTTACAAGGCTACAATTTTAAAACAATATCCACTCCTTGACTAATGGGTCAGAACCTATAACTAAGAGCCAAAAAAGGCGTCAGATGTTAAACATAATCAGTCAAAATCAAACATTTATTTTTTTATTACCATTTAAAACCATAATAATCATAACAAGTTTTTTTTTTTTTCCCTCGTATGTATTATGAATGTCAAGGAATTTAAAATAAATATTCATTTGATCTAATTTTAAGTTTTTGCTTTAATTTAGGACATTTAAAAACGTACACCTATTGTGTCAAAAGGAGTCAATTTTGTAAAGGACTATCAAAAGGATTCATATAATAGAAGAATTTTCATTGAAAAAAAATTGATATTAAGAAATATTAACCACACTCAAAAAACACTCATAATTTTAAAAGTGTGGAATTCTAAAACTTTAAAAATTCAAAGAATGTTTCAAAATTGCTTGAAAATTTCAAAGTTTCAAGAGTCCTCTACCACGTATAAATGGGTTATGATGTGCATCATGTATTAAAATAAGTTATAGTGTAGAGTATAGTAAAACTAAAGAATGTGAAAATGAAATATTTGGTGATGACTTAAAAATTTGATCATTTTTTGAAATGAAACATTGAATCTATAAAGAATCTACACAATTTTTAGAAATTCATATTTATTCAATAATAAATAATAAAAAAATGTGATGCATTGGGGAAATTTTTAATATTTTTTAGAACAAGTTACAAAAACATTCATTCCAAAATTCATTTACATGTAAAAAATATTTTCTGGAAAAAAAACTTGCAGTCCTTTTCCAAAGTAATCCATATGGCTCCTAATTACAAGTTTTGACCATAATGGTTTTTTCTTTCTTGCTTTCACCCAAATGTTTTCCACTCAAATATCCTTTGAATGATTGGTTTTGAAATAGTGCAAAAAGACCTTGTCCAACAACATGCATGTTTTTTAAGAAGTTATATAATGAGTTTATCTTTTAATTTAAATCTTGTTTACAAAATTAAAGAAACATTTTTGTATTTCTATGACATTAAATGTTGTCCTTTCTTCTATAAGATGAAAATAGAATAATAAGAGCCAACCAAGGATAAAGATTAAGTCTTTTTTTAAAGGATATTTTTATATTCATGATTTACATCCCTTTGAACTACACCATGAACTTGATGCTAAGATATAAAAAGAATGGTGTTTCCATTGACCAACCCTTAATAGCCTCCCATGGTCAAAGAAATGTTTATCAACTTGCCAACAAAACAAAAAAGGGGGGAAAAGTAACAACCAACCCACCAATCCATGTGTAAGCAAAGTTCATGGAAACCAAGGACGTTATTTGGTAAATAGGTGAACATGAGCAAGTGAGAATGAACAAATAGGAATATTTTTTATAGTATCAAAGGGAATTTTTTTAACATGTTAATTTGACATGGATTGAATATTCTCTAACAAGTCCCAAGATTTTACCACGTGAAAAGAATATTCAAATATTCCTTAACATGTAAGCCACATCACAATGTAAACATTATCATAACCCTAACCTTGGGCTCGTGACCAAGGCAAGGGTTTGCAAGGTTGTGGGCCAAGAAGGAAGCCGGGAGTCACACAACATACTCTTGGGAGTGTGAGAAGGTGTGAGGGAATGAACCCTCACACCCCAAGGGAGTTCCACTTTGGGAGTTGGAGTCCCAGTGGACTCCCAAATCTTCAGAGGGCGATTGTAGGGGTCAAAACTCAATGGCTTGAAAAAAAAATTATATCAATGAAAAGCTCTTGGAACTTAGATATCTAAAATGGGCTCACATCGCCCATTTGGACATCTGAAACACAAATTATGGTCAAAAGAAGGGCCGAGAGTCAAATTGGCAGTTTGACTCCCGACCACTAAAAGTCAAAAATCGACCCGATTTATGTGCGTGCAGATGGCGTGCGACATACCATTGGAAAGCTCTCAATGAGGGCTACAACTTTGCTTCACATCTGATCTCAATCAGAGGCCTACACGCAAAGTTATGGCGCCCCAAAGTCGTGGGAGTCCCAACCTTGGCAATTTCGGGACTCCCACTTGGGAGTCTCAGGACAAAAAGCCATTTGGATGTGGGCCCCATGGAGAGGTGAAAAGTATACTATAAGGGGGAAGGTGGTGGTTTCCCCCAAGTCCGGGTCGTGGTGAGTCTTGTGTGTTCGTGTTGCCCATGGCTCGTCTTAGCACCAAAGGTGCTCCAACTATGCACTGACCACTTTGCATTAGTTTTGTGCAGGTCCGTGTGGGTAGATAAAGCTTGTCAACTCTTCCTAGTCCCATCCCGAAGCTCTAGTATGCCCCTCTACCCCTCCAAAGTGCTAAAGCCAGGGACCGTGCCCCGAGTCTTTACTCTTTCGATGTTTTCAGTTTACGACTCACATTTGAGTCCTTCAAGGAGTTGAAAGTGCATCAGACATGGACTACTTGCAAATTAGAAAAAAAAATTGTGCTTTAGAATGAGCTTGAATGAGGAAGGAATTACAACATAATAAATCCTATAACAAAAGCTTTGAATAACATTAAATGTATGTACCTCGACACATATGTTGTGAGGATAGATTTCAATACATATTTAAGAATAAATCTAAATGACATAAAATGATCATTACAAAAGATTAACAAATGTTATCACATGGAAAATCTTGCTTTGAACAAAATGTAACATGATGAAAAGTAAAAACTTTAGTGCTGAAAACATGTTATGATAAAATATATCCCAACCTTAATTAATATTAAAAAATCTCAGACACATAACACTATTGGAAGATTATTTAAACTAACAACAAGATTTTGCAGTTTAATAGATGTAAGGGACCTTGTCAAGGAGGTGAATTATGACCACTACAACATCATTCCAAAAAATTGCGTCATTTTTAAGCATCTTTAATGCATGAAATTTCATAAAAATTTCAAATCATTACATGAATTTCCTAAAGTGGCATTATTGAAACGTTTTTTGTCTGCAACAAATCCATTAAAATCAATAAATCCATTATAATGTTGTGAGGAAAAAATGAGATACAATTTGAACACATTTGGCTCTAACATTCAATAAATCTATTATAAAATAAAAATTAAAAAGATAAAAATATTATTGAACACATTAACTATTTGATAACCAAATTGACGCACCCGTAAGCTCCTTGATGGACTCAAGTGCGAGTCCAAAGATGAAAACAACGAAAAGAAAAGGAGTTAAGGTGCGCTCCCTGGCTCACAACACTTCAAGGGTAGAGGGGTGTGTTGGAGCTTTGGGATGGGGACTAAGAAGATTAAGAAGTAAATTAATTACTCACACGGACTTGCACAAACTAAACAACAACTTGGTTAGTGCGTAGTTGGAACACTTTGGTGCACAGACGAACCATGGGCAAACATGGACTCACAAGACTCACCACGGCCCAAACTTGGGGGAGGCCACCACCTTCCCCTTATAGTATTCTATGTGCCTGGCCACGGGGCTAGCACCCAAATGTCATTTTATTCTGGGACTCCCAAGTGGGAGTCCCAAAATTCCCAAAGTTGAAACTCCCACCACTTTGGACGCCCATAGCTTTGTGTGAAGACCTCCGATTGAAATAAGGTCTAAATCAAAATTGTAGCCCCTCGTTGAAAGATTTCCAACAATATGTGACACACTACTTACACGTAAGAAAATTGAGGCGATTCCCGACTTTTAGTAGTTGGGAGTCAAACTGCCAATTTAACTATCGACCCTTCTTTTGACCATAACTTGTGTTTTAGGTACTCAAATGGGTCATGTGAGCCCATTTTTGACATTTACGTTCCAAGAGTTTTTCATTGATATAATGAACTCCTCAATCCAATGGATTTTGACCCTATAATCATTCTTTCAAGATTCGGAACTCCATCAAGACTCCAACTCCCAAGGTGGGAACTCACTTGGGAGTGTGGGGGCTCATTCCTTCACACTCTCTCACACTCCCAAGAGCATGAAATATGACTCTCAGGCTTCACTCTTGGCCCGCACCTTTGTAAGCCCCTGCCTTGGTTGCGAACCCAAACTAAAGTTACGACACAAATGGAGTGACAATGGGGGGAGTTCATTTAACTAATCTAACTTCATTAATTATGAAACAACTAGAAAAAGCGAAAGCATGTAATTTAAAAATATCAATCTTTCACAACTACTGAATATATTTTAATTGATTTGATTCCAATACTTTTGAAATGGTTGATGAAGGTCAAAATGTTTTGAATAGACGTGCATAATGTAATAATATATGATATATTAAATCAGTTATTGTCAGCCTCCATAAGGGCAAACAAAATTATCACAACCCCCAATAATTTGTTTTTTTAATTTATTGTTTCATTAGTGAATAAGTCAATGTTGTTTGCATGTATAAGAATTTTTTTACATCAATGATGCATAAACTATATACTTTACAATTTTAGTTCTTTGAAGTAGGCATCACAAGAACACAACAATCATGTCTAAAGGGAGTGAACATTTTTGTAAAACTCTAATAGCCTAAACTTGTATCCACCTATAGATCAAAATGAGTTGGCAATGGTAGATGCAAACTACAAACTAGAAGTTGGATATTGGGCTCCAAGTAATGGGTTGCAAGACTACAAAATTTATGCAACAATCATTTGTATGTTTATTCCAAAAAATTTAAACAACTTGTGACAAGCTTTTGGAAACAATCCATGGCCAACATAACTAACCAACCAAAACTATAAAACATGTTTCTAGAGGCAATCAAGCTATCTTCAAAGGATTGAAAATGAAGTAACCTATGGTTATGATGTTGCAATGTGTAAGAAGTGGGCAAAAAACCATGTGAACCCAAAAAATGATGCATACAAAACACCCATGCTAATTTATAACAACTTTGAGCAAAAAACATTGGTGCCAAACATGAGGGGACTCGAGGAGGTGCAAAGGGAGACCAATCTGCCATATTTGGAAAAGATTTTATAGGTGAAAAGGAAAGCATATCAAACTACAACCATAGTTATTGTAACAATATTGAAAATGAAATATCATAATTTGAAAAAGCAAACTTGCTTGGTTACGTTCATAGAAAAGACCATTGGCAATAATGACAACATGAAACAATGCAAGTTTTATCACACAACTATACCAAATTTCAATTCAAAAAGGTCAGGAGAATGTAGGAAGTGTATTATATTGTCTTTAATTTGAAGATAATGATTAATTTAAAAATGTAACTTAGTCCTTGAAGATGAAAGGAAGGGTAGCCGCATTTTTTGCATTAATCTTTGTGATAGTAAATCAATGTTTTGGTTGGGATTGAACAAAAATGGACCGTGTCGTCCAATGATAGAGAATACAAGATTAAAAACTAAAAAACTCAAAGTATCGATTGTGGAAAGGATCGTGTCAAAATAAAGTGCATGACAAGTTAATCACTCCACTTCAAATCTTGAAACAACTAGCTCTAAATGAATGTGAAAAAAACCACAACTCCAAGTTTTAATTAAAGATGTGTCGTGGAACACTCATAGCTTGATTGCACTATTGTTTGTGAGACTAATTATTTTGAAACATGAAAAATGAAAATCTAAAATATGAATGGTAGATTGGACCCTTCATTGAAAGGGAAGGTTGTATAGAAAGGTATGGTGAACAAAAGTTGAAAGAACATGATTGTGAACATAAGACTCAAGCTTGTAGGCAAAAGAAGAAAAACTATTGCATTTTGGAAATTTAAATGACTAAATGAAGTTGGGATGAAATCAAGATGTTTTGATTAAGTGATGTATAAAAGCTTTGAATGTACTATATGATGATAGAACATTGAAATATAGAATTTCTAACCCAAAATCTAGGATTGGGAAAATAAATTGAAGAATGTAAAATGGTTTGTTAATCAAGTTTGCCTAGAACAAGAATATGAAGTAGCAAGGACATATATTCAATTAGGAAATTAATTTTTAGTACCCTAAATGTTTTAATCATATGGAAATGAATAGATATGCACTTTATTTAAACATGAAAATTTGATCTTTAATTCCTAAGTCTTTAATTTGTACCATCATTTGCAATATGTCATTTTTTACAAACCTTAATATGAAAATGACCCTTATTTTGTACCTTAATTTGGAAATAAATAAAGACCTTAATTGCCACATTATCTTAAATCTTTACATATTACAATTAAGATACCTTATTTTTATTTATAATCATGTAATCTCTCATACCTTAATTTGAAAATATGTAATGACATTAATGTGAATTTTAATCCAAATAAAATGAATATATTTTCATTTTATTATAACATAAAAATTCAAACTAAATATGTACCATGATTTGTAATTTGTGAATATGGTCAAACCTTAATTCATACCTAAATATGAAAATAAGAAAAGACCTTAATTTTTTCTTTATTTGAAATGTGTAAAAATTACAAACATGCTACTTAAATTTTAATCTACAAATTGTACCTAAATTTGTAAATTTGTATAGACCTTCACATGTACCTCAATTTGATTAAAATGTATGCCTCTGTATTTTATTAGAATTTTAGAATTTCCACAAAGGCTTGCAATCTATAGGATAATTTGGTTTTTCTAAATAATCTATAAATTAAAATACATATTTATCGATAACATTTTTAATACAATTAAGGTATAGTATTTCTCATTTGTACAAAATTTAAACCTAAAAATTAAATGTGTAAATGTGTAAATCTATTTCTTTAATATAATCCAAAAAGTTGACCTCAATCTATACCTTAAATTTTTTTAATATGTACATTAATAGTTTGGAATCCAAATGTTTAAACCAAACATTCATACAAATGACCATGAAGGCCAAAGGGATTGGTTTTGATAATTCCAATGGCAACAAATTGTGGCACAAGAAATCAAAGTTTTATTAGAGCCCACCAACCAAACTTAGGGCCACACAATGGGTTCATCAACCTCATGATCCACCCCTAAACTCAAAAACAAATCCTACATCAGTCTAATGCTTCATCATCAAGGTAGCCTTTAATTACAAGATCATAACAAAAGGAACCTTTACAAGAAGTAGATGAAGACTAGGAAGCCATGAATGCCTAAGCTACAACCTCAACATATGATGACAATAGAAAGTTGTTGGATGCACTCCACAAAAACTTTAACCTCTCGAAAAAACAGGGATTCCTACCCTTGGGTGGTGACTAAATGTTGCAAATGAACTAGAATGACATTATGAAAACAAATTTTATAAGGAAAAAATATAAACCTATGGATGTTGACAAATCAGTGACAAAGGTTCCCAACTTGGAACAAACTTTGATCAGGGCCTAAACACTACTAGAAATTTGCCATTTTGCAACTGTCGTATACAACTGGTTTTCAGTTGCATGCGACACATGCAACTGCAAATTCGCCTAGTTGCATAAGACAAGTTGCATGCGACCGGCAGTTACATGCGACGATACGTATATGACAAGTATATAGGGTTGAATTATACGGTTTCATCCACCCATATTCTATACTAACAGTTGTAAGTGCAACTGCATGCAACTACAGGGGTTGCGTTCCCATTGAACTAGTTAACCCAATTGTATGCAAACACGTGTACTTTTATTTTGTAATTAAATATTTAGTTTTAAGAATACTTTAATTAATTTAGACCGACCAAGTCGTAGCCGTTGGGGTGCGGACACGTGTTGGATCAACCATGCTATGTCATTGTGCAAGTGGGGAAGATTAGGGTTAGGGTTAGGGTTAGGGTTTTTCATCGTACCTTTTATAGTGCGCCACATGGCAGCACAACAACTGTTAGATTTGGTTGCAAATGCAACTGTTGGCCCATGTTTTAGGGTTAGGGTTAGGGTTAGGGCTTTTCATCGTACCGTTTATAGTGCACCACAT
>Ga0209208_10006284_pt1 | contig 16386 bp, 7 predicted proteins | sample S1TSphfallax_3_FD_187694 | JGI IMG/M metagenome (GOLD analysis project Ga0209208, IMG submission 187694) | Host-associated microbial communities from peat moss isolated from Minnesota, USA - S1T2_Fd - Sphagnum fallax MG (SPAdes) (version 2) | ecosystem: Host-associated > Plants > Peat moss >...
CACACTATGCAAAAATTCCAGTACTATTACAAGTTGACCAAATAGAATGTGGTAACCTTGACCACAACTCCACTTAGCATTTAGCATCATCTAATCATGATGAGATGAGCATGAGATGGTGGGAAATCTGTCAACGAATTAAGGTTGACATTGGCTTGGATAAAGAAAAGCAACAACAACTCTAGAAGGTTTTAGAGGGTTACCAATATGTTTTTGATTGGAACAAGGGTGAACTAGGCTATTGCACTATCGAAAAGCATTTTGTGGATATGTAAGGGTTTCCACCTTGCAAAGTACCCCTTGGTCAATTATCTTAGGAAGATGTGGAAGTGAAAAGACAAATAGATGTCCTAGTGAATTTGGGCAAGATGAAACCCAACAACTCTAAGTATGCATGTCGCGTCACTTTACCAATGAAAAAGGATGGGAATAGGCGTTTCTATGGAGACTATTGACCACTCAACACACAGACCCATCAAAATTCATTTCCAATGCCACTTGTGGATGATGTGATTAACCAATTGGGCACATCATCCTAGTTTACTGCATAAGACTTGCAGTTTGGTTTGTGGAAAATCCGAATGGCTCCAGAAGATATGAAGAAGACAACATTGCTCACTAAAACTGGATTGTATGACTAGATAGTCATGCCATTTGGTCTTAAGAATGCTACTAGCACTTTTACCAAAACTATGTCAAAGGTTTTTAAAGATTTGGGAAGCAAATTCCTGAAGGTATTCGTTGATGATCTCAATGTGCACATCGAGAGTTGGGAGGAACATCTTCAACACTTGGATGCAATGTTTTTCAAGCTTAGGGAAATAAACCTAAAATTGAACCCAAACAAATGTTGTTTTACTACAAAGAATATTACATTTCTGGTCCATGTGGTTAGTAAGGAAGGCACCAAACCAAATCTTGGCAAAATTGAGGCAATTTTGCATTTTCCAGAGCCAAAGATGGTCACAAACATCAGGTCATTCTTGGGTCTAACAAGGTATTACCGGAATTAAGTCCAAGGTTATTCATGATTGGCAACTCCACTATTTGAGTTAACCAAAAGAGATGTTGACTTTATATGGGATGTGGGCTGTCAACATGCATTCCAAGTGTTAAAGGCAACATTGGTTGATGCACATGTACTCATATGGCTTAATTTCAAGAAACCATTGTTGACTGGTCACCCAAAGGTGTTGGAGCTATATTGTCACAGAAGGAGGGCAAATTTGAGAAGGTGGTGGCTTACACCAATAAAAGTTTGACAAAAGCATAGAGAAAATTCCACCCCATGGAAGGGGAATGCTACACACTAATATGGGGCATCATGCATTTCAAATAGTACTTACATAGGAACCATTTCATTTTGTGGACAAATCACAAACCATTTGAATGGTTAGCAACCGTATCAGATGCACATGGCGAGAGAGGTAGGTGGATTGACATGTTGCAAGATTTCAATTTCAAAATAATAATTGACCAAGGCCCAAACATACGAATGTTGATGCTTTGAGTAGGACTTTAGTTGGACCAACCTAGATGATGATGACTTTAGTGAAGAATTCCAGGATATTGGAAATATACAAACTAACACACCTGGGAAGAAGGGAAGATTCTCTTTGTTCAAACTAACAAAGAAACAAAATGGCTTGGTTTTCGGAGAAAGGAAAAGGGGCTTTTACAACATCATGAATGTTGTTTTGGCATCAACCACTAACGTTATGCTAGAAGCCATCAATTCTATATGGTTGATGTTGTATCAAAGGAGGACAAACACAACGAACTTGTTCCACATGAGGCAGAAGATACAAAACGAGGTGAGATTATGCAAGACAATGATGTAAGACTAGCACTGAAGAAAAAAAAACCTTACTATTATAAACAATAGCAATTGGAGGTAGTATTGGTAGCCCAAGAACTATTTGAATCTAATGAACATGACTTGATTTCTACAGACTTTGATGAAGAGGAGAAATGTTGGACAGACACAAGAAGTAGTGATATATGGAAAGATGTAACTTGCATGAAATTATTGCAGGAAGGAACAGTACCAAACATTATTGATCCTGAGGAATGTAGAAGAGCAAGGAAGAAGATATGAACTATCATTGGCAGGATCAATCACTTTACTTCAAGGGGTTGTTTGTGCCAAGGCCATAAGACCGCATGGGACTAATAATCCAAATGCATAAAGACCTAGGGCATTTCGGAGAGGAAAGGACATTGGTTGAAATCTGTAGAATGTACTTTTGGCATAATAAGACAAAGGATGTGAGGATTGTTGTAAAGATATGCCAACAATGCCAGATGGTGAGAAAGATGGGGAATATACACTTTGAAGATGAAAAGTATACCTATTTGTGATCTGTTTTATATAATTGTTATGGACACTATAGGACCATTGCTTAAAACCAAGTCAGGAAACAAGTATATTTTGATGGCCATTGACCATTATTCTAAATGGTGCAAGGTAAAAGCGGTTGTAGATCATGGTGCTAAAACTACAGCCAGGTTTTTAAAAGATGACATAATCTATAAATATGGGGTTCCTAAGTTTGTATTGACTGATAATGGAGGAGAGTGGGCAATAGAATTTGATATCATGTGCAAGGATTATGGGATTCACCATCAACATACAACACCTCAATGGCCACAGTGCCATGGGATGGTTGCACATATAATCAAGACTATTAAGCATGGCATAATGGTACTATCTGCAATGCCCGAAAATGCCAACTATTGGGATGAGCAACTAGCAAAAATTATGTTGATATAGATGAAAAATTCAAGCTAGCACTAAGTTTTCCCCTTTTATGATATTGACTCAACGCACACCATGCCTTAAGGCTAATAACTACTTACATTCCTTGACTGCCATGGTTGATGACTACTAATGTAGAAACTACTACAAAACAATTTATATAGAAGATGAAATTGATCGCAAGCGTCCATGAGAACGTTCTACTCAATGTAAAACATGCATGATAAAAACAAAAGAAAACCTATGCTACCAAAAGAGAAAAATAAACCTTTGAGGGGTTGGTTGCTAGACAAACAATGGTTAAGATGAAAAAACCAAGAAAGAAAAAGGCTTTGACTTCTAACTAGGAAGGTCCATACTAATTTGTAGCGCATGTAGATGGAATTGGAAATCTTGATTTTGAAGAAGGCAACATAGTATGCATCATTCAAAATGCTGATGGGAATCAATGGGAAAGATCTTGCAGGGATCTACAAATCTATCACGTTCTACAAGATTAAAGAAGTTGAGGGACTTAACTTTTTAAAGAAGGGAGGGGTTACATATGTGACTGGACAAGGAGTGACCGGACATGGAGTCTTTTAGGTTTATGTTGTGTGAACGTTATATTCATTTTAGGGTTTAAGTGTTGAACTATCGTTCACTTTTGTTGCAACCTTAACCTTGGGTTCGCAACCAAGGTAAAGGCTTACAAGGGTGAGGGCCAAAAAGGAAGCCCAAAAGTCACATCTCATGTTTTTGGGAGTGCAGGAGAATGTGAGGGAATGAACCCTCACACTCCCAAGTGAGCTCCCACTTTGGGAGTTAGAATCCCAATGGACTTTCAAATCTTCAGAAAGCAATTGCAGGGGTCAAAACCTATTGGATTGAAAAGTTCCTTACATTATTGAAAAATCTCTTGGAACGTAGATGCCTAAAATGGGCTCACATGACCCATTTGGACACTTAAAACACAAGTTATGGCCAAAAGAAGGGTCGGGAGTCAAATTGACAATTTGATTCTTGACCACCAAAAGTATAGAATCGCCTCGATTTCATTGCCTATAGGTGGTCTGTCACATACCGTTGAAAAGCTCTCGAGGAAGGCTACAACTTCGCTTTAAACCTCATCTCAATCGGAGGTCTGCACACATTGACCTAATGCAAAGGTTGTTTAGGAGGAATTTTTTTATCTTCATTTTCCTTCCCTTCATTCACTTAAGTTTCACTTTTGCTTTTTAAATCTCTATGTATTTGCAATTAGTCTATTTGTCTTACGTTTTGCCAATTTCATTTTTTAGAGTTTTTATGTATGTTTTTCCATTTTTGTTTTTTTAGTCTTGTTTTTTATTTTCTAAAATTCATGTGTTTTTACTTATGTAATCTTTTCTTATTTTTAGATTTACAATATTTTGTTTCCAATTTTGTTTTCAAGGTTTGTCATCTTTAACTTATTCAATTTCTTCTAAACCATTTCTGAGTAACATCTCTAACTTCCACAACATCTTCAACTTAAGGCAACAATTTTTTGTTTCCATTTGTTCCAAATTTGTTTTACTTTTGAATTTTCTTGTTTTCAATTGTTATAGTTTATTTTTCTTCATTGATATTAATGATATAATTAATATATGGCTTGTGATTATTGAAAACTTGTTTGTGATGTGAAGTTGTAATGAATTTTTGAGTATATGTGGTTATTGAATGGCCGTTGGTGATGTGCAAAAGTAGTTTAATTAAATTATAACATGTGATTGTTGAATGGTTGTCAGTGTTATGCAAAAATTGTAGCGTTAGATTACATTATTGCATTACTTCTATTTGTGAAGGCTAAGTTCATCACATGAACACAAATTAGGAATAACATTCACAAACTTTATATGTGTTATGTTCATTTCCTTAATTTTTGAAATGTAGAAGTCCAATTGCTTCTAAAACATGTTTTTTTTAATGTTTTTACCATTTTTTTCAATGATGAGGCTTGTTCCATGTAAATGATTAGGGTGAGTGCAAGTTAAGGTGAACCAAATAACAACACCTAAAAACGTCACCCAAAGTCCATTTTAAATATATTTATTTAGCCTTGGATAAATCAAATGTTAAAACAACAACAATCAATCAATTCCAAGCAATTTTTTTATGTTGAGCTTCAACCCCACCTAGAGATAAAAATTTTGTACATGTGCACAAACCTAACATAAAATGAATACTTTTACATATTGATATGGATTTTCAAAATAATCCCATATTTTTAAGAGTAATAAAAAAAAAATCATTTAAAATAACCTACAATCGACATGCTCCCAAATATTTAAAGCTTGATTTTATTCCAATATTCTCTAATGAAAATTGAATCCATAACAATCATAATATCCATTATTGAACCATTTTGAAATTCATATATGAAACTTGTTATAAAAGCAATAGTCCATGAATTTCATTTTAGAAGTTCATATATATTTTGATTTTGTAAGTTTTGCATAACAATCACTTACATCACATGCATACTCAAGTTGATAAACTAAAATTAAATGTTAAGTTAGAATTGTATAAATATTAACTAATTAGTTTAATCTTGCTAGTTAGATTACTAGTTGGTACTATACATTTTACCTTCCTAATTATAACTAGTGCTACTTATTTTGAATCAATATTAATCATGTATCAAATATAGATTTGATTTTTGTAAGTGTATAATCATAATATATATAAATTTTAGTTAATTAATTAATAGTTAATATATCAATTCCTATTTAGTTAGGTAACTATTTTAGTTATTAGTAAAAACCATTTAATCTATATAAGGCAACGAGTTTGAATTTTTTGTATTCTTATTCATTTCTAATAACATACATGAAAAACATCTTGTTATTTTTTGAATTTGAATTTATACATTGTGTTTAGTTTGAACATGCATGCATAAGAATAATGAGATTTTTGTGTACATGTTTTGTAAAAGTGTATATTTTGTCTATCAACAAATGAGTTCAACAAGGGTGTGGGTTAGTTAATGGATTTTAGTCTACAAGTTTCAAATGTGCTCCCAATTATGTGAACAATGCAAAGGTTGTTTAAAACTTTGATGAATTTCACTTTCATCAAACTTGATGAGTTGATGTTACTAATGGTACCCACCATTGTGTGCCACACACAATCTGTAAGTGAACAACACATTGAAATCTTGAATTTAAAGTTTTGGCTTTAGAATTTTGATTTGGGTTTGGATTTTAGGATTTGAAATTAAAGTTTGGATCATGGATTTGGTTTTAAGGTTAGGGTTTCCAAGTTTGGATTATAGATTTGGAATTAGGATTACAATTTTTGTTTTAGGATTAGGGTTGTAGTTTTAATTGTTAAGATTAGGGTTTTAGTTTTAGGGGGTTAGATTTAGCATTCAAAGTTGAGTTTGAGGATTAAGGTTTTAGTTTTAAGGTTTGTGTTTAGGGTTTTACTTTTAAAGGTGAAGGTTAAGATTTTAGTTTTAGGGGTTTGGGTTAAGGTTTTGGTTTTAAAGTTTCAAAATTACTATATGGGCCTATATGTGATCACCACATTCGAACAAGGTGTCTTTCAAAATTGAAAAATAATGCCTTTTGTAGTTCATTTTGTACATCAAACATGACAATGTTTGCATTTATGGTGCATTTTTTATGGAACTAGTTGAACAATCTCATATGTGATAATGCCATCTTCACCATTTTACATCAATGATGTAATTAGGGATCAATTCCAATGGCCCACAATATAAGAATAAATTGTGTTGAACATCATCATACTATAATTCTAGGGTTGCATGGGTTCATTGATGGCATGTTCATCAAGATTTGTAAACCTTAGAATGATGTGGCCCACAAAATTTAGTTTAATGGACACAAGACAATCTATTCACTGAACAACATTGTGGTTGTTGATGTGTACATCATGTAAGGTGGAGTGGTGCATTGAAAAGGAATTGAGACAATTGATGAAAAGATTTGATTCCAAAAAACTTTACATAGTTTTGTTTAGAGCCACAACTATCTTTACAAACATTTTGCATAGATGTTGAATGGACTTCATATTTGAAATTATAGCCGAACAAATGCCCCATCTTACTAACCATAGATGGGATGGAGATTTTTAATTTTATAGGTTTCAAATCTTTTAATTAATTTTTGTTTTGAACTCATCCTCACTTATAACTCTTCCTAAGAATCTTGAAGTTACTACTTTTGACCTTATTCATTTTGCCAACATTATAATGTATAAATTAATTAATGACCAATAAATAAATTAATTTGCATGTGTGCCCACATTAGATCTAAACATTGTTTTGAATCCACCTCCATAGTGCATGCCATATGTTCAATGCTTTTATGACTAATGCTGCAAATATTTCATGTTCACCCACTAGAAGAAAATTGGGTTTTTGTAACTAATCAATTTGTGACTACTTGTAACCACTTGTTGGTTATGAGTATCCTTGGTTATTTCTACAACTATGATTTGCATTTGGTTATGCTTGCAACAACACTATAATTAATTTGCAATTTATGTTTTTAAAATTCTTCCATTGGACAACTTTTAACATGGTTTTCATTCAAGAACACCCATCCATGTCAGATTACTCACAAAGGTGGACAAATGAGTTCCAACCCCACATGTATTCAAATTGTATTACACATTAATTTAATAATTTACATCTATATAGGTTTTTAGAATATTTATGATGAATATTTAATATTAATTAATTGATTAACTAAAAATATGGTATAATCAATAATTTTAAAATTGAATACACATTTTTATTTATTTATTAATAGGGAAAAAATGGTAAAATATATACAAAAACAAGTGTTTCCATTTTTATCTTGTATGAAGCATATAAATGAAATAAAGTAACATTGAAATGGATGGAAGTATGACAGAATACCCTTGGTGCCCTTTATTACATTCGTAAAAATTTACTTCACAAGATTTCTTTTTAAAATTTTTGAAAGTAGGTAAAAAATCTCTATTTATTGCACTATAAATTCGTGATTTGGGAATCCTTAACATATTCCATTCAATGGGACATATTGATACTAGGTAAGGATATAAAGATAATTGTATTCTTAAGGTCTCCATAAAAAAATAATTTTACTTTTTATTTGTTAAAATCTACTTACCACATACTTTACAAAAGTCCACAATGTAAAAAGTAAATGAAAAGTAGATTATAAAATATATTTGTATTTTTAAAAATCTACATTCAATGTACTTTTATAATGTGAAGTTTGAAAGTTAATGCAGAATAGTGAAGAACTATTTTGTTTTTGATCATTCAAGTATACATATTCCACATACAAATGGTTTATGATGGATTTTGTTGTTATTTTCTTTCTACTTGTCAAGTAGATTGCCAAGGATATTTAGTTGTCTACTTTACCATGTTTTTGCCCAATATTTTAAATAGTTAATTAATATATGATTATGTCACTAGAAATTACTATGTGTAATTAATCTATTAGTTTTTAGTACACCAAAACATGGCAAATATGACTACACCCATGACTGGGTTTGTACCCATAAATGTTATTCATGATTACATGATTATGTAATGAATATGGACACATCACTTATCCATTAATCGTATATGCCATCAAATATATTACACATTAATTTCAATTTAATCTAGCGATTTGGTAGGTAGGTAGGTAGGCATAGGCAGGTAGACAAGCAAGCTTAAGTACATGGGTATGTAGAATTCTATTTATTTTTTAATAACAAGACTTTTTTATTGGCTCATCACAAGTAATAAATGCACTTTGAATATACTTAGTGCATGTATTTTGTGCAGACCAATACTTTTTCACCTATTTATATAGTTTCCAATGTTGAACTTGTTGACAAAGGATATGGAATAAATTTACAACATTATCTCACATCATCCTCTGTCACATACAAAAGTACCTTACTTTGACCATTATTATCTTTTCCATACTTTGTCTAAATGAAAATAAATAAACTTTACCTAAAGATTTTTCAAATATCTACACATCTATAAAAAAATATTAGCAAAACTATCAAGTAAATTAACTGAAAATGCATTTCAATCTTCACTATCTCATACATTTGAACAATAATAATATCTTGAAGATTTTCTTTTCCTTGTTTTCACAAAACAAACATATTTATAATCAACGTGGTTATATATATATATATATATATATCATATTTTCCCACCTTTTAAAAATATAATGAATCAATAAAAATGGTATAAATGTTGTGTTATATCTATTTGTAATTATATTTTTAAAAAAATCAAATTACATATTTATCAATTTATACACGTTTTTTTAATTTAATAAACTGTGATTATATATATATATATCTAATATTTTAAAATTCCAAGTTATATGACCAAATATTTTGATAAATTACTAAAGATCAAATTTTATATTTTTTGCTACCCATCACATAGAAACATGAAAAAAATGTCATTTTGGGCCATGTGAATTTCTTTTGAAATTCATTGGATATCATAAATAAGAATATTTTTATTATTTAATGTCAAGAAATTCAAAAAAATTCATTTAATTAAACCTTTGAGCAAGAGTTTTAACTTAAATGTCAATTATATTATGGCATCAATTTTGTATTAATTTTATGGTTTCAAGAACTTTGGCAATTGTTTTTCCATTTTTTGAAAAAACTTTCAAAAATGAAAAAAAATTCCCCCAATTTTTTTTTAACCACTATATAGATATTCACATTAAATTATTAGTGACACTATAGCAAAAGTTCTACAAATTATAAAGTATTAATTAATTATTTGTGCATTAATTATGAGTTTGATCATTTACAAGTTTATGATATCCTTACTAGGTATGTATGTCTACCTTCTAGTTCTTTTCCCTTTTAATTCATAAGTTTTCAAATCGTATATTATTAAATAATATATGGTGTTTATGAAGAAGATTTTTAATCACATAGTTTTATTCATGAAAACTTTTAATCATGTAGTCATATCTATGGTTACAAGAATATGACTAGGCACAAAAACATGGCATGTATGATTGTATGACTAGAAATGGTCGTTAGTCATATTTGTCTTAGTCATAAATGTCAAGTTTTGGTGTAGTGTTTTAAAGTATTGAATTAGGTAGTTAATTAATTAATTACTTAATGAATAACTAGGTTTCTCATTGGTTAATTAATTAGCTAGTTAGTTAGCCACACATTTATTTGATTATATAATTTTGAAAAATAAAGATCAAAGATGTGTAATAAACCTTCTAGTTCTAAGTAGTTTGCAACTAAACTCTTTAATTGCAATATAATTTACATTTCAATTCCAAGTTCAAATTTTATCCCATAAGTTTTGTTTTCCATTCTCATCTTGAAAAGTTTATAAATAAGGTTTTTTTTTTTTGACATTTTCATATTAAAAAACATGGGCCATATGGGATGATCCAACTAAAAAGGCTTAACCCAAATTTTAAATAATAAATTATGTACCTAACCCTTATTTACTTTGATTTCCTAACCAACCTATCAACCTAACCACTTACATTCTACCTATCTAAATACATATCTAGAGTTCTAACCTAGGTAGTGTATGTAGGTGCCTAGTCTAAATAAATAGGTAGGTAGATCCTTTTTAATTACCTATTTTGTTTGACCTATTTACATACTCACCTATTTACGTAAATTGATTTTGGACAAATTTAACATGGCAAATTTTGATTGTGCCACATGTCACATTCTACAAGCATCCAAACATATAAGTTGGACATTTTAGCTTTTTTGAGAATTATACTTAAAATATTTAAATATGTCACGTGGCAAATTCTAATTATGCCATATGTCACAATCAAAAAGCTTCCAAACATATAAATTGGACATCTTAGATTATTTCAAATTTATATTTAAGATATTTAAAATAAATAATAGATGGGACATGTGGCAACACATCATTTGTTCTCATTGTTCTCCAAAATAGTTACAATTTTTTTGTTGTAAATGACAATAAATATATGGCCAATCAAAGGATGAAGGTGTATTTTATTGATTTTTTATTACATCCAAAGTTCATTATTAGTTGTAACTTATGTTGTATGCAACTTGTCCAACACGACTAATGGGATTTTAGTCACAAATGTCACTTGCAATTAAAAACTAGTTGCAAGGACTAGTCATAAATTGCCACTTTTCTTTTATTGGTCTTAAACTTCTCCATTGACATGGAGATAGATTTGGGGTTTAGGTTACACTAGGCCCATGTGATGAAGGGTCCAAATCCACAAAGAATGTAGTAGTATATGCAATAGTGGATGCAAAAATAAATGGGATTAATGGTACCATCAATTAGACTTTGCAATGTTTCAAAACATTATTGATAAACCTTAAATTGTGCAATTCCTAAATTGAAACTTCTTACCACAAAATCTACATTTGAACTTTTACATTTCAATTTTTACATCTAAAATATTACAGAAAAAAATAAAGATGATATACATTTCTACTATAACATCAATCCTATTGTTTCACATACACAATTATTATTAGCATGCAACAAAATTCATATTATTCTTCATTGCTTAAGACAAAATGATCATAGATTACTTTAAACACAAAATCCAAAATTTCATGTTTGAATTCTTTTTTTTCCTCTTTTCTATTTTGAAGTCCTATCCCTATTAATGATCTCCTTTTCATATTCTCCTCATGAACATTTTCATGGAATTCAAATAGTCCCTCCAAAAGTATAATTCAAATCCTTTCTTTTGTCTTAATTAGTCTAAAACTACAATGCAAGTCCTCACTAACCCTTAACATTACCCTCCTTTACTTTGGATTCCCTCTTCAAAATCTTGAAAATGTAAAGCACAAAATTGAACCTATTAATATAATTACGAAAGTTTATAAATTACAGATTCTTACAGTGAACCTTGAATAGTTTAATCTTTTCCTATTGGCTTAGGTTGTTGTCATTGAACCTCCCCATTGAATGGTATATGGCCATTATCCTCCTCTAATACAAAGATTTATGGTACAAATTTGTCACAGAATCTATAAATATTACAATTGCTGATGTTGGCACATAATATGTAAAATCTAATTGTGTAAACAATGTGTTGATTGTTGTGTGTGATTTTGATCTAGGATCATAAGCAAATTTGCTAAAAGCTTTTCCTATTATTGTGCTACTTGATTTACTCCCTAGGCCATCTCCATTATGCTTCCACCTTTCATTTCTTCATGTCTATTGTTGTTTCTAACTTTCATTTTTACAACCTCTCCACTTGGACTTGTTAACTCTACCTCAAATTTAGGACTATTTATTTTATATTATGTAGTTTGTGGTGGGGACTCATATAAAAAATTGGGGAATGCCTCCTCATACACCTTCATAACTATTGTTAAGTCGTGCTCTAGTTGTAAAGTTTGTTACTATTATTCAATTACAATATGATATCATTTAATGTTGTGTGTAGTCAATGTTAGACATTAAAATGCATTCCCATCAACATGTGTTTTCAACTCCTAATATTTATCATCCTAATGTTTCAATTCCAATTAGAGCATCTCCTTTTCCACCTTAACTTATTTTAATGCATCTACATGTAGTTCCAAATTACACTTCTTTTATTTTCATTGAAAAAATCCATATGTACCTTATGATTGTTGTGGAGCCACAACATGTGTAACACATGCTTAGTTTTTCACATGTAGAAGTGATAATTTAATTTGGTGTTGAAAGTATAAGATTTTTTTAATATATCGTTGAAACATGTGAATTAATTTGAAAAATATTTGATGAATAAATAGCTCTCAAAAAACACTCATTAAGCATTGTAATGTGTGTTTTTTAACACTAAAAAGACTTATAAATAGACTTCAAAACTTTCGAAAATGACATATATATTTTTAAAATTTACAAAAACCCTGACATAATAATATAAATATAAATATTTTTTCTTGAAGACTTTTTAAAAAATATTCTAAAAAGTATTCCTCCAAAAATAGTCCCCCTAAATAAGCAAGTGTGATTCATATTATCCCATTTGCACCCTTATTGAATTGTTGATATTTCAAAATTAACTTATTTTACTACACTTGTGTTAGTTCAATTGTTACTTTAAACCTTGTATTTATTCAAATGTAATGTGGTACTCCATTGTTAACTACAACTTATTAGCTTCAATATATTGATATTGTAGTTTTAACCCTAACATTCCAACATCATAACATGCATGTGCTAACTATATTATGTCATTTCATGGAACATGTTTACAACCTTTTAATGGTTTTCCACCTCTTGTCCAATAAAATAGTGAACTTGATGTCCTTGGAATGTGAAACAATGAATTGGCATCCTTAGAATGTTTCCTTTAATGATTGTCCAATGCTTTTATAAGCTTGGAATTGAAAACCTACACAAAAACCTATAGAAAAACTTGGCATATTCTCTTATGGCGTCACAACCACATGTTTAGGATTCACTTGTTGTTTTGGTACTATTGTTGTTGAATGTGATGGTGAACATGGTTGTTCAAGATTTTATGATTGGAATCAAAGATTGATCCCATTCTTTCTTTACATGCATTTCCTCCCTTTGCATTATTAGATTATGTTTCTACTATTGGAGAATGTGGCCTTTTTGGTTGTGTATGATGAAAAGTTTCTACAAATGGTAAATGTTGTTAGAGGTGGAGGTGGTTGTTCCATAGGTCCATGCATCCTTGTCCTTTAACAATTGAACCTTTTCGTCCTCTTTAGATTAAGTTCTTATTTTTGGGTTATTTATATACCGCCTCCTCTCCATCTATGGATTTGCCTTAGGAGACTAGCTAGAAGACCTTAGTGGTTTTTTGGACTTCTACAATATGTCCTTTAACTTTATTACATTTTGTGGCTTAGCAACAAATGATTTTTATGGCTAAAACATTGTTGATATAGTTGGTCCCTCATATTTTTTGGCATTCAATTTGCCTTTTTCCCTCAATCATCTTGGCCTTTTGTCATCTAACAAGTTCCTTGAATCAAAAACCATCACAAACTTGCCAAAATTCATAAGTTCGTACAAAAATCGCATAAATTTTATGTTATGGTTAACATGAATGAAATTCATATGTATTCAATATCCTACATATTCAAATGGATGAAACATTCTTTTTTAATGACATATGTAAGTGTTCATGTTTAATACTCAAACAACACATAATTTTATGCAAAATTATAGCACAATAATTGCATGAATTTAATTAAAATACAAATCACGTACATCGCCATCTATTTCTTTCGTTCATTTTATCCCTTTGCCTTTTTTTTTTCGGGTTGCCTTTCAATGTATATTCCTCTCCTAATTAATCCCTCATTCTCCATGTTTGTCCCTATTTTCAAATCTATATCTCTTGTAGTCCTACTCCTTGCATCCTACTAAACTCTTTTCAAACTTATCTGTGATATTACCAACGACCATCAAAACCTATCACTAGTTGAAATAGGTCAGATCTTACCATGATGTTACCAATAGCTATTTTATGACTTTCAAAAATGTATCAACTAAACATGAAAATTATATTATATCTAGTTATTAGATTAGGATAAAAGTTTGTCAACAAAATTGATAAAAGCATTTAAATCTAAATTACCTACTTAAAAGTAGATCAACGAAGAATGGGGACCATAAATGGATCACCTTTGAGTGTAGTGCAAAATACAATAACTAAAAATTATGGGGATGGACTAAGAATGGATAGGATCAGATCAGGACTAGAAATGGACTAGCCAAGGATGTAATTTTCATTTGGTCTCACATTTTGAGGAATGTTTAGCAGTTGTTTTTACTTTGTCAGGACTCAGGTTGTGAGTTCCAGATCCAGAGAATCATCAGTTCCAGTTATTTGAAAATAATCAGAAGAGACGATGGGTCGATTCTGGTTGTTTCAGAAAAACCTTAAAGGACCTGTGGTCTTTATGAAAGAAGAGTAAAAAACAGATGGTTCTATGGCTGCTTATTTCATTTTCTGTTTCTCATAACAGCCCAACATTGTTGGACTTAGGGCTTGCCATAAAGGAGAGAGCCATTAGGTCTGTCATGATGATCTTTAGTCATCAAGCTTCAGTGGGTGTTGAATGCTGGAACCTTAAACCACAAGCCATTCACTAACTAACTTACTGTTGATTCAAAACTTTCCCTTTCAACTACAATGGAAGACAAGCTTTTGATGTGATCAACTCCAACAGTAGTTTATATGTTGAGAATCTGCAACTGTGCCCATTCACTCAACTTGAAGCCTCCCTAACATGACTAACATGCTAAATTTGTTGTAAACTGACAAGAAGTCGGATTCAGATTGATGGGATAAACTTGAGTCAAATTGGGATAGTAAAGACCAAAATTTCGCTCTGAAGTTGCTCCTGCCTTAAGATCCTCGTTGAACAATTCAAAAATGTAGGTGTCAATTTCGACCCCGGGTCGAAGGGGGGTTCCCGAAGGCTGTGCAACAGTAACATGCCTGACTAAATTGTTGTTGTAGATCTCAGCATTTGCCACACTAGCACCAATTTCATTCGGGTCACCTTCTGAAGGCCACCCACTCTCGGTGAGGATCAATGGGATGTTATTGAAATTCAAAGCCTGCATTGCATAGATGATAGCATCAAGCTGGGCATCTATCAAGGATGAATAGTGAAGCCCTGAATTCGAATCCGTGACCCCAACAGCACCAGGCTCAATCAAGGCATAGTTGAGTGCAATGTTCTGCTGGCACCCGTCACACGCATAAGCCAAGTAGGGATATGCATCGATCATGAAAGGAGATTGGGTGGAGTTCAAAAAACTCAAAAGAGGAGCCATGATGGATGTTGAGATGTTAGGTTGAAAAACGCCCGCTGAGGGTGGGAATGAAACTGCCAATACCCCCGATGCATGTGGCGTTGAGACTTTGATGTCGGTATCCAAGCTAATAGAGCGGAGAGCTGAGTAGATTTGCTGCATGGCTGGCACAAGTGATGGCCAGATTGACGAGTCGCCACTGAGAACCTGATTATAAGAAACAAAGAGTTGCAAAACGTCATCAGAGTTCATACCCTAATTTAGAGCAGGATCACTAGATGCTTATACGCCTAATTGCATATCAATTGAACTTGAAAGGGTTGTTATAGTTGCTTAAACAGTTGCATACTTTTAATTTTTTTCATGAAACCTCAAAATTGCCGAAGTTACAAATCTCTTCTTTTTTTTCCCACAGAAATCCAAAATTGTCAAGTTAAGTATCTCGTATTATAAAAATAATAATTCCAGGGAATCCCAAAATGGCCAAGTTATGAATCCAGTATTTTCGTTTTGTTACAGAGATAGTTGATTATGTACCTCATTTCCGACGAGAATGTAAGTGATTTTTGTGGCAGGGAAGAAATTCTGGACATTGGTCTGGACCCAAGTGAGAGCGGCAGAAGGACTGCTTGCGAGAGAAACGATTTCAGTATTTGGGACAGCAACGATGACGGAAATACCCGTGTTTGCAAACGCACTGAGCACCGTCGCATCCGAATCATAAATCTTCACGTTCTTGATGCCAAGTGTCTGCACCAGGTTTGCCACCACCGTCGGCTGCGGCAAGTTATCCGCCACACGACCATAGTTCACTCCGATCGCTCCTTCCACTGCATGGTATGTACAA
>Ga0209208_10006285_pt1 | contig 16385 bp, 15 predicted proteins | sample S1TSphfallax_3_FD_187694 | JGI IMG/M metagenome (GOLD analysis project Ga0209208, IMG submission 187694) | Host-associated microbial communities from peat moss isolated from Minnesota, USA - S1T2_Fd - Sphagnum fallax MG (SPAdes) (version 2) | ecosystem: Host-associated > Plants > Peat moss >...
GACGTAATTTCGTTAGCTTTTGGTGTGGTTAGTAGTTAGAACATTGAAACTCAAATTATTAGGGCCGCTTTCCTAATCACAAATTACAACGGCTTCCTTGTGTTCAATCAATGGATCTTGTTTCCTTCGCATTGTTGTTAATCTGAGGTAAGGTAATCAACCTATTTTAAAAACAATAGTGAGGAAAACATATGTTGTTTTACCTTATAAATAATTAGTTATTTCAACAGGTGTTCATAGTAAACCTCAACACATTTAGTAATTTATTGTTGAATGTTTTGTAATTAGAAGTAGACTTCCTCATCACTCTTCATAGGGTCCAAGCAAACCAAATGTTCATCCCTAGTGCTAAAATATTAATGTCCAAAAATACATTTTGAAAATGTAGGCAAGAGAAAGTTCATAGGGACAACTAGTACTTAGAGGGGGATGGGGTAAGGGGGCAAGATGTCTTGCTCATTTACAAGGGAAAGAGAAAAGGTAGTGTTACAAGAGGAATTGGGTAAGGAAAGAGATTTCTAAAAGGGGTATAAACATAATGTGGAAATCTAGAGGAAGAACAGGGTAGAGGCTAAGCAAAAAAATAAAGTGCTCATTAAGAAACTTCAGGATGAGAATGAAGAGTTCAAGGATAGCACAACATGGCTGAAGTTGCAAGATGAAAAACTGCAGGATTCAAAGCAAAATGCTAAAATATGGGAAACCATAGAAAGGAAATGGACCAAGGCAATGTTTCTTCATAAGAAACAACGTGAGGCTTTGGAAAGTCACGTGAAAACACTAACTAAAAAAAGAAGGAAAATGAGAATGTTCTACCAAATTTGGAATGGATAAATTTGAAGAATGTATCTTTGTTGCAATTTGAGTTTAGGAAAACAACGACAAAGGTAGAAAAAAAGAAGTTAATGGAGGACAAGAAAAAGTATTAGAGAACTCTATAGCACCTACAAGCATAGTTGGAAATGGCACAAGAACAAAGGAAAAGTTTGGATTTAACTAATGTAGAGAAAAAACTAGAGGATTATGAACAGTTACTACAAGACTATACCATGATGAGGATGAAAAACAAAATGAACGATTCTAAGGTTGAATCTGAGGAATGGTGGGAGGTTGTAAAGGAATATTTTACAAAGGAATTGGAAAATAATATAGCTTAACATAGAGTTGATGAAAGAATTCTAAAGTATAAGTTGGAAACTTATCAAAAGAATTTTCCAGATTTCATTTATGGTAGTCCACTAAGTATAGAGGTATTAGGCCAAGATGAAAAGACAAAAGCAAGGCCCAATGGAGTACTTCAAGAGGAGCAAGTAAAAATTGAAGAACCGTAGGACCTCAGAAGTGGAGTAGTTCATGAGGAAAAGGTACAACCAAAAATACCACAAGACCTTAGAGGAGGGGGTTAGGAAGAAAAAGAACCACAAAGAATTCAAAAACAAGAAAAGGTGGAAGCTATTCTAACACTAGAAAAAAAAGATATCCAAAAGATAGCATCTAAAAATAAAACCACACACTAAATTAGTGGGGGAGAATATCAGAACTATAAAGCCAGAAGTAGATATAAAACCCCTAGTTTTTGTACAAGTTGAAATTAAAGAACCATAATAAGGGAGACAAATGCTTAGAAGGTATAGAATATTTTCATTTCATTTCAATCATTTTACAAGGATTTTGAAGATGAAATCGAAAGTATAGAAGGGGTAATGTTAAGGGGGTAGGATGAGTATATTTTGGATGAACAAGGCATTTAGGATAGGGACTAATCATGGAACCTTGTTAGTTTGAATTTTGAATTCTTGTTGGTTTGGAATCATGATGAGGACCCCCAAAGGGAGAGGTTTTGGAAAAGAGAAGGGGATTTTGAGACACAATGTTTAGAAAAGAGTAGGAGTTGTAGGTACTTGGAGTGGAAGCCCATAGATTAAATTTTGATACCATAGATTTTAAGTGTTGTTTTGGATTTTTTTCAACAAAACGTGGAATTATGTTCTAATTTTGATTCATGTTTTATGTAGTAAAGAGAAGCACAAACTTTTAAAGTGAATTCTATGTTCATTTTGTTGTGTGAATTTTCTATAATATCATAATATGATGAAATGAATTGTAATCTTGTTTTTGGAGTTTCTTACAATGTATTTTGAAGTGTAGATTCTAGTTATATGCAATAACCATGAATATGATGTTTTAATGAATGATAATGTTAATTATGTTGTAAATTAAAGCATGAATAATGAATGTATGCATATGAAATGAAAACATGTTACAACAGTGTGAAATATTTTGTAGGAATTAAATTTTAGTTCTACCATGGATTAATGTTGGCTTTTGATTTGATTTGCATAATATGGAAAGAAGCTTTAGTTTATTAGGCTTCTGATCATGGCTTCTGAAGTCACTTCATTGAACCCTAAGGAACCCATGGAAGCTTTCAACATGATTGCTTGTCCAAAAATTATCAACAAGTAACAAAGGGAGAAACTAAAAGGGTGGGCGATACCTCTGGAAGAGTGGCATGGACTATGGATGATTTCTATAAAAATCTGAAACTATGTAATGTTGGCATTGATATCAAAAACAATTTAAACCATGACTTGGTTACAAATGTGAAATTAAAAGAGGTTTTTGGGAAGAGAGGATAGAATGACTAGAAGCGAAAGCCAAATGATAAATTGACAATTACAAATTGTGTTGCCTCGTTGAAGTTATATGAAATTGTTTATGCCCACCCCCTTAACAATGGGCAATATTTTGAAATCTTCTTAGGAGGTTGGTTGGCCCAACGCAAGGGGCACAAAGTTGATTGGATCAAGTATGCATATGATTACACACAATTGTAAATGAAAAAAGCCATGCGCCTTGCTCCTGCCTTTGCGAACATTGCTAGTCCACAAGTCTTCAAGTCTACCAACTCATTATTATATTCAACCTACAATGGTTATAATGCTTTTAATGATGATTAGGCCTCAATACACATGGGTGGTGTAAGGGCTTATGCCATTGTTTTCCTTCCAAGTCACGAAGCATTGATGAAAAGGTTATTGACAGAGGCTCATGGAGAGGAAAGGGAATTTGCCTCTAAAATGGCATAATTAAAAGAAAAAATTATGGACCTTGAATGCAAGGTCCAAGATTTGGTTGTTGAATTGCATGACATGAAATCTTCACCTTAGGAGGAATAAAAGTTGGTTCTTTTATAAAAAGGTCGTAGTGCTTGGAAAAAGAGATTGAAATGAAAAAAATTGAAATAGATGCAACAACAAGCTTAAGTGCATGTTAAACCATTGTTGTCGCAACCCTAGCCGTGGGTTCACAACGAAGGCAAGGGCTTGCAAGGTTGCAAACCAAGAGGGAATCCTAGGAATCACACCTCATGCTCCTGGGAGTGTAGGAAAATGTGAGGGAATGAACCTTCACACTCCCAAGGGTACTTCCACTTTGGGAGTTGGAGTTTCGGTGGACTTCCAAATCTTTAGAGAACGATTGTAGGGGTCAAAACTTAATTGATTGAGGAGTTCTTTATATCATTGGAAAGCTCTTAGAACGCAGATGTCTAAAATGGGCTCGCATGACCCATTTGGAAATTTTAAACAAAAGTTTTGGCCAAAAGAAAGGTCGGGAGTCAAATTGACAATTTGATTCCCGACCACTAAAAGTCAAGAATCGCCCCAATTTCCTTGCATGTAGGTGGTGTGCAACATATTGTTGGAAACTCTCAACGAGGGCTACAACTTTGCTTTAGACCTCATTTCAATCAGATGTCTACACACAAAATTATGCACCCCCAAAGTCGTGGGAGTCTTAGTTTTGGGAATTTCGGGACTCCCACTTGGGAGTCCTGAAACAAAATGACATTTGGGTGTTGGTCCCATGGTTAAACACAAAGTATAATATAAGGAAGAAGGTGGTGGCTTCCCCCAAGTCTAGGTCGTGGTGAGTTTTATGAATCTGAGTTTGCCCATGGCTCGTCCTAGCACCAAAAGTGCTCCAATTATGCACTAACCAACTTGTTGGTTTTGTGCAGGTCTGTATGAATGAGTGATTTCTTGTCATTCTTCCTAGTCCCATCCTGGAGCTCCAACATGCCCCTCTACCCCCCAAAGTGCTACAAGCTAGGGAGCGTGCCCCAACCTTTTATTTTTTTGTTGTTTTCACTTCAGACTCACCTTTGAGTCTATTAAGGAGCTTGGAGTGCGTCAATTGTTGATGATGTAATGTTTTCATTTCCTAAATCAACTGGTGAGCTACCATACCATGAGAAATAAATAGAAATTTAAACGATTATAGTTGCATTATTTTCCTCTAAGGTGGAAGAGGGAAAGACAAAACTTGAAGCAACAACCAAGGAATTCCAAAGGTTTGAAAAGGACCTTCAACTCTTGACACATAGAATGTCGAGTAGCAAAATATGGATTGATGGCTTGGTGCATCAAATCCAGCTCATGTCCCATGGAAATGGGATAATTAATGCACCCTTTCCTATTGAGAACCGTAAGAACATGTTTATAGGACAATTTGGGAATTTTTGGGTGACACCTTCTCTAATTTATGGGTTGTTCTATGCATGCAACAACATTCTTGTCTCATCTTATGGATGTACCTATCACCATTTTTGCATGGGTGTACATCTAGAAACCAAGGTTATTGTTTATACTAATCCCACTTATGGCAAAGTATTGTCGGAGGAATGGATCACAAGTGGGATTAAATCACATTAGGATGAAGTTCAAGAGGCCCAAATTGGAGATGCCCAACCTTAGATCTATAAGGTTTGGCCAATTTGATCTACATTAAAAAAATTCCACAAGTGGTATGTTGCTCTACAATTTCCTTTGGACCAATTGAAGTTCTTATAATTTAAGGTGTGTCAAATTTCGATAGAGTAATAGGTCTAGGTTCATTGAACAACTACCAAGTCTAGTTTTGTGCTAGTCACTTTGGGTAATTGGTCTCATTTGCTTTGTATATGTTGCAAGTCCAAAATCAACTAGAAGTGATTTTCCAACCTATACCACACATTTACACTTTGCCTAGTGTCACATGTGACCTCAACCTAGAATCCTTTTTTTTCAAAATAGAATAGTAGGTTGGTCACTCATTGACTCCTATGGTTGTGTCATGACATCAAATGATCTTCAAATAGTTGTAGTGGTTTAAAAGTTGGAGAACTAGTTTTATAGTTCAAATATATGTTATAGATCCTCCAAGTACAATAGTAAGGGTAAAAAGTATGACAAGCATTTTGTTTATTGACCTTACTTCTTACAAGGAGGATTAGTTGGTCATGTACTGTCAAGTAGATATTCCAAGTATTAGGTACTTGTGTACAAGTAAGACATGCATTTTGGCTATTGTTCTTATTATCTTACAAATAGAACATGAATTGGTCAATTGAAAATATTGGTTGTAAACTATCCAAGTAAAGTGGTAAGGGTGCAAGTAGAGCAAGGAAAGTGGTAAGGATACATGTAAGCCTTCCAAGTAGAATGGTAAGGGGTACAAGTAGAAAATGTATTTTCTTCAAATAATAATTGTTTCACAAGTAAATTAGTTGTAATTCACAAGTAATTCAGTTATAATGAAGGTAAATTCTACACCTTTCAAGTGGAATGGTATTTGTTACAAGACAAGTATTTTGCTTGAAGTAACAACTACACAAGTAATTCAATTGTATTGAAACTAGACTTTACACTTTCCAAGTAGATTGTTAGGCTCCAAATAATACAAGATATTATTGATGCACTTGAGAATTGAACATTGAGTTTCTTCTATGTGTATTACCAAGTATTTTCATGCATAAAGTATAATTAAATTTCTAATGATGTAAGGAGTTTTTAGATAGATTAAAGATTATGTGCAAGTTTACATCAATATTTATGTGTGAATCCATGTTGGTTGTAATGGGCCCAACTTATATCTATACTCCAATTCTAAATATATATTCAAGGTCATGTAATAGCATTGGGCCTAGGAATACATTAGAGGTGCAAGGTAAATGCCTACAATTGAGTCATTTCCATTGGTTTCCCAATCACCAACAACAATCATTTCCAAGGACTCAAACAACATTGAAGAAGCCCATGTGCTATCTAATAACAAAGACAACCTTCTGGATTTTGATGTGGTTGATTTCCTTGTTCCTTATGATGTAATTGTTGTTCCTACAAGTGATCCCCTCCTTAAGCCTACACCTATAACACCTATATGTGTAGCAACAAATGTAGACAAATCATTAATAATTCTTAATGTGACCCCCATGGTTGTTGCACCTACTAACCTTGGGTCACCTAGAATGATGCAAACTTCTCTATTACAACATGCCCCAAACATTTACAACTCTAAGCCTCTAGGTGATTTTATTTAAATTGTTAGCTTACCTTTGACCATTAAAAACCTAAGTGTGCCAACAACTAAAGGACTGGTTTTAGGAAAACATGAAAGGCATCATAGGACTAAGATTATGACATTAGTTAAATGGCTACTAGTTTAGAAAATGATCCAACAATAAGGCTTAGAAATTCATCCCAAGATGAAAATGCATCAACGGACCAATGAGAAAATTGAAAAGCGAGTCATTCCTATTTAAGATTCACCACTTATAGACACCATTCATAATGTTGGTACCAAAACTCATTCTTTTTGTTAACATAAAAATAAATATTCATCATGGGCTAGCCATTCATTCATTATTTTGTACATTACATACAATTTGTGTTTGAACTAACCAAGCATAAGCTCATACCCATTATATATAGAAGTTCAAATTGTTGTAGTTCAAATCTAAACTCAAGAATCAAATAGGGCAACAATTAGGATGTAAATCAATAAAATGTTTTGCCCATAATTAGCTAGTATTGAATTGCCCCACATTTGACTAATGTTTGGGCATATTATATTTCAATCGTCATAAAAAACCTTAGTTAGAGTGAAACTATTTAAATTTTTTTGATGCATTATGTAAGTTATACCATTTGGAGCACAGAATTGAGTTTCATGCATGTGTAATTTGTTTATGTAGGGAGATGTGGCTCTTTAAGAACTATTAATTTTTGGTGGACTCTAATTGATAACTTGCGGACAACTTAGTTGGAATTTAGCTAGACTTTTGGTTAGTATGATTTTAGCTAAATTTTGAAAGAATTTCATCTTAGGTTTAGTAGAACTTTCTCACCCTTGAAACTTTTGAACTAGGCCTTTGAACTTTTTAGACTTATTTTTGACACATGTTTTGTATTTAAACAAGGCAAGACAAAATTTCATTTAATGTTATTAATGTTTTTAATATTAATATGCAAAGTTAAGGCATGTCCATGTTCATTGTGTAATTAATTTGATTACTATGGGTCCAAGTATGTCCATAAGGTCTATAAATAGTTCCATAGGTTTTGCAAATAGATCCATGGGGTTTGCAAGTATGTCCATAGGGTATGTAAATAGGTTTGTACAGTTGCAAGTATGTCCATTGTGTCTATAAGTAGGTCCATGGGTTAATTTGCAAATAGGCCTAGAAAGTATATAAGTAGGTCCACTAGTTTTGTTTATATGTCCATAGGAACTTTTATACATGTATGTCTCCACATGGTCTCTAGTTAGTAGGTCCACAAGTTGTGTAAGTAGTTCAATATGGCTTAAGCAAGTCCATAGGTTTCATAATTACATGGTTGGTGGGAACTATTTTTTATTTCTTTTGTAGAGTTGTATTATTGAACTAGATGGATTACATGAGGATGTCCATTTATAGGTTAATAATTGCACAATGTACAATCAATAGTTAACCTAAATAGTTTATTGATACTTAGGCTATGAGTTAAAAGGCTCATAGTAATTGTAATGTATAGTCTTAAGTAATGCCTTAAATACATTGATTACTTGTCAAGGATTAGTTAAATAATTGTACCTAGGTAGAATTATACATAATTCAATGTAATGTGGAGGTAACATATTTGTAATGTGTGGGACGTAGCTTCAATTAATGTCCTAGGTTCATTACAACTTCATGTGACTTCCAAATGCCAAGGTTGAGTGACATTTAAGTATAACCCATCCTTCTAAACCCTAAACCCATCTATCTTCTTCCTTCACCCATCTCTCCCCATTTGTTTGGACCTTGCTTTGAGTGTTTAATGACTAAGTATTAAATTTTAATGGTGTTTTAGATTTCACTTGGAATGTTGGCATGGGTAGAGTTTAGCTCTTTTAGAGCTTTAATTCAAGTCCATTAGTGAACTCAATGTGGTTCGTAAAATTGTCTAAAAGTTCATCCTAGAAAACAAAGGAGTTAATTGAAGGTAGTGCAAAATAGTTCAAAGTCAAAATGGGCCTATGTGATCATGGGTTGAATATCAAGAAGGAACTAATAGATTCCCATGCATCTATTGTTGAATGTGAAGCCGTGTTTAGCAATAGAAAAGACAACAATGGGTTTAGATATGACAATTGTGTTGAGCCTAGTTTGGTTGCAAGCTAAGTGGAAGAATTATATGTTGTTTATCAAAAGTGAAATATTATTATCAACACAATTGGGGTGAGCTTTGCTAAGGTAGTCTTTGTTGAAAGAAAAGGAAGATTCAAGGTTAATTGGGCTCATTTTGTAACTGAAGTAAAGGGCATTGAAGCAAGAGGGTACAATGGCAAGGTGGTTGCAAAGAACTAGGGCAAAAAAATGGGAGGTGTTATTATTGTAATTGTACAACACACATCTCGAATCAACTTGGGACCACCAATTGCAAAAGTAGAAGAGGTATATATTTTGACTCCTAATGAGGAGCAAAGTACATGCACTCCAAAAACTAACTCATTGTTTCAACTTTTTAAGCATTTTTTTTCCACCCATCAATTTCAAGTTTTCCACATCTTTTTGTTGTCCTTGCCTTGGTAGGCAAGGATATTGTGTTTACATTCATTATAGAATATAGTAGCTTAATGGATTTTGCCCCCCTAGTTGGTTTGGTATGACATTTTGGCTTGTGTTGAAACTTGAAATTTAGTTATAGGGTTATGATATCTTATAGGATTTAAAATTTTTTTAAGAATATTTTTCTAGAAGATTATACTTTTGCATGGTGAAATATTTGAATTTCCATAAATTGTTTTTGCCTTAAGATACATTTTTTAATGTAAATGGCAAGTCCATAGTGTGACACACCCTTTGTTTTGATGGCCATATTGTAGAACATCTCAAGAAACTCCTAAAGGTTGGAACTTTCCAATAGGAATTCTCCATCTTCCTCTTCTCTTTCTATCCAAACTTCTGTTCCAGGAACCAGAAAATCAAACTGAACCTAATTTTTTTTTTCAACGAACTACCCTTGGGCTTCCTCCCCATTTGGGCAAGGTGGCTTAGTCCTTGCAAACATGTTACCTAAGCTTCAATCTATAAAACAAAAGAAAACTTTATAATTCAAAAAAATGGGTGATAGTAAAGGTTGCTTTTAGATTGATTGTGAGTGCAATGACCATAGTCATCATATATGTAATTCTAGCTCAAAAATTTATAATTTTCATCTTTGATTTTGAAAGCAAATGTGTTTTCAACTTGTAAATTGTGACAACTTGTACAATTGGAGATAAATTTCAAGCAAGCATTCAATAGGTGCTTTAAACATCACAAAAAAATACACCAAGGTGGAAATTTATTGCCTTCATTTCTAATGTATTTAATATGCCTTCAATGATAAGGCCTATTCCTAGAACATGATCATTCCTAACGTATATGATTATTTTATTTATTTATCATAAGTTTATTACTTTGGTTAATAATGTGCATTTTAAAAATCAAATGATTCATATGATGGGCTATTAATGTTTTGGGCATTGACATGCACTTTGATACACATTTTTTGAACCTTGAATATTAGGATTATAACAATGTGAAGTTTTTAGAATATATATTTATTTTAACAACTTTAAAATGCATAAAATCTAAATTTTTATATGTATGAAAAATGTAAATTTGTGTTTATAATGTGAAAAATAGGCCCTCAACAATTATTAAATGCATTGTATGTAACTTCATTCATGGTTTAGGTTGCAAAAAAAAGGAAAAGACATCAAGTTCTTTTTAAAACTATTTTTTATAAATAACATATATATGGACAAAAAATTGAATAATCCAAATTAAGATAATTTTTGTGGTGGTGATGATTTTTCACATTTGTACATCATTGTGCATTGAAATTTTATTTCAAATTCATAAGTGTAAAAAATGATCATATAAAAATTGAAGGACAATTAAATTTATTTTCCATGTTTATTTCCTACACATGTGACCCACACTATGGGTTGCAAATACTAAACCTAATGAATAAAAACAATTAACCAAATGACCAAAGTATCAATGCTTTTCCTCACAACCTCAAAGAATGAAATTTGTTGCTTTCAAAATTTTCATATGATTTATAATATGACCAGAAACCTCTAATGAACATGGCCAAAAATAAATGTAAGCATTATTTATCCATTAAAAAATTGACATCAATTGCATTCTTTAATGCATTTGTTTTCCTTTCCTTACACCTTTATGGTATTATGTAAAAGTAGAAAAAATAATTTGGTTAATTAAAATTTAATGTAAGGTTAAAAATCATGGATTCACCTTGAATAACCAACCTTGTTCTACCACATCAACTTGATTGGATAATTCATTGCTTTCAAAACTCACTCAAGTAGGTACTTATGATTCCTATTGCAATGTTATTATCTTAAAAATCATTAGCAATAAAGTGATTTTCACCATAAGGTGCATAAATTTAATATTCATATTGGAAATTTTGGTGTCAACTTTATTTGAGTCATAGAATGATTGATGATTATATTTAATCAAAATAAGGAATTGGATATTTCAAATAAGGAAACATGTATGATTTAACTTTCAAATTATATTCATAAAATGATGTTTCCAAATTGGCTTAGTTCCAAATATCCCAAAATCCCATCCATATTTTATGGACTAAAATATTTTGTGGAGCCTATGACCATTATGATTGTATCCCTTTGAATCATCGGCCTTCCTTAAGTTGTTACTTTTGGAATTGGCTAATAAATTAGTAAATTTGTAAACAAAGTGTTGACATGGGCATGAAGTTGTGAATATGTAAGGATAAGGCCTACACATGCACCACTTCATTTGTTTATTAATTTATTAGCCAATTCCAAAATGAACAAATTGAAAAAGGTGGGTTAATTAGTTGGACATTTTCATATGAACATAATAAACATCTTCAATATTAGAACTTTAATTTTTGACCTTCAATGTGCATATATAATAAACTAAGCAATGATTACACTTCCAATATGTGTAGATTTGTTTGCCCCCTTCAAGCTTGGTATTAAATCATTAGAATAACTTACATGGAAAAATATTGAGCAAACAAGTAGTTGAAGATTTTAGTTGATGAATTTATTTTACCATTTAAAAATCCATTCTACCCATTTATGCTAAAAATTGCCTTGAACAAGTTTTAAATTAGCACATTTTGAGCATTGCACTTTGTGTTTTGGTTTTGGTCACGAAACTAAATATAAATAGAATAGGATTTGTACAAATCCTTTATGGTCATTGGAGTTTGTGAGTGGCCATAATGACCATCAAAATCATTTTTTTCATTGTATCATTTGAATTCCATCATTGTTGTTAGTTGTTAACATGGTTGTATAATACATAGAACTCACATTATAAGTTTCAAACTTTCATTGCTTCATAATCCCTTTCAAAAATGAAAACTTGATAATATGTGTTTAGAAACATTGTGGCCCAATTGTTTTCCCATATTCCTAGGCCTAATGCCCATATTTTATAGAATGAACTCATTACATTTATGTTTGTTAATATACTAGTTAATAGATTTAAGTTTAATTTGTATTGAAGCAAAATGGCCATTGGTGTATTGGTTAATAGATCTAACATAAGGAAGCACTAAATCAAAGTGGCCATAATCACCATGCATTTTGTGAACTAAATCAACTTTGGCTTCAATCTCCTACATGTAACTAGATCAATTAATTTATTGACTATATTAATACCATACCTTTTTTCATTATTTGATAAATTTTTTTCTAGGAATGTGAGTAATTGAAGTGCCTACATGACACTAAATATCACATATAAATGAAATTTATGATTGGTATGAAACTTATTTTGTTTTTCAATGTTTTGGATTTTTGGAATTAATCCAATACTAATATATCAAATAAAATTTAATTACACATAAGATAACTTTTAAGTTTTTGAACATGTTTTGTAAAACATAAAAAAAACTATCACATTACTATACATGTGAATATTAAAATTTGAATACATGAAATGAAGCTAAAACCTCTATATGGATGTGTTTAAAAAACTTTAAGTTCATTAGCCATATCAATACAATTCTTTGATTAGATACAACATTTCATATACTATTCATACATGTGATGGTGCCCAAAAAGTTACAAACTTTTATTTGTTATCGAGGACCCATTAACACCATTTGAGATCCAGATTGATTTTGAATTTCATATGTCATATCATGTGAATAATCAGATGGTAGTGCATTTCCTTCTTGAAACGTGATTGCAGCTCGTAGTTCTTCAACTACCTTGGTCATTATTGGTCTATGAGTAGCTTTGGGTTCCACACATTGGATGGCAATTTTTGCAACTTTCCATACGGAATCAAGGTTGGGATTTGAAGCTTTCACAATAGGATCCAAAATTTTGTATATATTGCCTTCTTGAAGATTAAAACGCACCTATTCAACAAATGCATATACGTTATTATACTTCAAATGATGTCACTTGCAAGAAAACCTTAAGGTGAATATTAAATAAACATATATATTTTTCTTCTTGTTATGTTAAACTTGATGGATTATTTTCATTATCAGAATTGTGTAATAGAGTTCTTAGGGGTAAAAAATTTCACATTATGAAAAAAAGATATGTTGCATATTCTTTGTAGTTTTAGAAAAAAATGCCAATTTTTTTTTTTATTAAAAAGGAAGATTCTTCCAACCTTTGGTTTAGGAATTTAGTTTTTGGAGCAAATTAATTTGCCTTTTAAAAATGGTTTTGATAGGTTTTAGAAATTTGTTGTGATTTAATCCTAAGATGTTCTTGAAATATTTGATTATAATGGTACATTAGAAGATGGAAAAAATAAATTTTGTGATAATTATCATCCCTACCTAACTAAAACATACGATTGTCACAAATAATTAATTGTGTTTTAGACCACAAACATAATCAAACTTTTGGGAAAATGATATAAGAATATCATATTTTTGATATTGTATATATATCTATCAAATTATTAATTTGAAGATGAGATTTTGGAGGATTGTTGAAGTTAAAAATGAAGATTTAAAATGTAATTTATTACATGATTATAACTTACCCAGTCACATAGGTTCCAACCCTCTTGATTTGGTAACGTTGTATCAATAGTTTTGCGTCTAAATATTATTTCCAAAAGCACAACACCGAAGCTATATACATCACTTTTTACTGATAAACATTGTGATGTAAAATACCTATCAATGATAGAGTCCATGGACACCAATTGTTAAAATTCCAAAATAATATAACATGATATGTCAAGTTGGTCTTGAAATATTTAATAAAAAATTGATATATGCCTTACAAATTAAAATGAATAACATATAATAATCAAATGATTAATTAATATAATCTATGTCACACATTATCATATGATTATTGGACCATGAAATATTGTTTAGAAAAAAAATAGTTAAACACTCACTCTGGATCAAGATACCCTGTAGTCCCCTTGACATTAGTTGTAATATGGGTAATGTTTTCTCCATATGTTAATCTTGATAGTCCAAAATTTGCAACTTTTGCATTTTTCATGTCACTAGGAAGTAGAATATTACTAGTTTTTACATCACAGTGAATAATGCTTGGATTGCACCCCGAATGTAAATATTCCACACCTATAATTCCAAAATAATGTTTATAAAGCATCACTGTAAAATTTATCATTGCAAATAGATATAAAAAAAAGCTCATTTTGGGTTTTAATTACTACATGATCAAAACTCAAATATTAAAGACATGGTGAATTTTCCCTGAACAAAAGAAAATAATTCCAACATTTAATTGCAAGAATGTACCTTAATTGAAACAAATTATATTTTTTCTTTTAAATCATTACCTTGTGATGCATTGAGGGCAATGTGTAAACGTGTTATCCAATCAAGTTGTTCATTAGCTGATGTTGATAAATGACCTATGCTTCAAGAAAAGGAAAATAAATCATATTAATTTAGAATCATGTATTTAATTTAGAGTTGACCAATAGATAAAACATGATTAAGACAAGTTGAACAATGAATAGAAAGTTTTTACAAAATTACAACTTGTTGGTCAATCAAGTGTTCAAATTCAAGGTTTCAATAAAAATTGATCGTACCATATAGATGGTCATATAATGAGCCTTTATGCATGTATTCATAAATCAACATTTTTTGGTCATCTTCTAAGCAATATCCAATCAATGACACCAAATTTCGATGATTCACCCTTGATAGAACATCCACCTACATCAAACACAATCATTCAACATTGCATAGATGATTGGTTAAAACTCAAAAATGAGTACAACAATTTAAAACAATTCATAATTGGCATTATATCAAACAAGTTTGATGAAATTTGTTGAAGTTGGTGTGCCACATGAAATTATTTAGACCTTTATGCATGTCAATGTAGGTATCACCTCCTCTTACATGTGGGGTTCACATGGTTGTGCATTATTCATCGATACAAATGAATGGTAAATCGGTTACAATTATCTTCCCCACAACAAAGCTCAAGTATAATCAACATCATTAAAATGTCTTGAAATTCTATTAACCTCATTAAAGAATTCAGATGGCCCTTGGCTTGATTTAACATCAAATATTTTGACTACCACTTCTCGTCCATCTTCAAGCTTGCCATAATACACAGGTCCAAACCCTCCTTTTCCAATTTGAATCTTAAAGTTGTCAGTTGCAATAGTAATTTGAGCAAGTGAGTAAGGATTTGCACCTACATGAACAAATTGAAATAGACATGAAGTCATTAACCTTGTTATATGTAATTGAATGTCCATTCTACTTGGTTGCCATAAATTTTCATCAAATTGAAATCACATTATACATGCTTCTATTTTGTGAAAAGGCTTGTGTATTTCACATAACTTGGTGTGAGAATCTACACAATGGTTTCAATCCTTGATTTCACATGGTAATCTAAGTTTAAACATAATAAGCCATCACAAATAAATGTCCAACTTGAATTTCAATTGTAAATAAAGATTCAAAGATAATGTAACTAATTATCCAAATTTGAACTCAAGAAGGTTCAGGGTACATGTCATTACTAAGCATTAGGTAATTGGTGAGAGGAACCAAATTACGGAATATTGTAGGGGTGCGAATGTGTTCAAATTATTTCAATAATTTGGCTTTTCTCATGTGTTATTAGGTGTAACTAATTTTTAAACCAATGAGAAAGTGATTAAAACTAGACAAGAGAAGGGAGAAAATTATGTGTTATAACCCCCTTGTTTTAGACCAATGACAAAGTGACAAGTTGGACAATGCAATCTAAAACTCAGACACATTTTAGTATATCATCATTTCAACTTAAACATTATGAGGAGATTATATTGAACACAAATATGTGGGGAAAATGTGTACTACATTAGATCCCAATATGTAACAATTTGGTCTATTGTTGGATGACACAAAAGATAGAAATTTAAATAGTCAATCGCTTACCCCCATGAGCAGGCTTCACCATTTGTAAATGTCCACCAGTCAATGTCCTTTCTTTTGTTTTGGTAAATCCTTTGGTATGGGATTTACGTTTGATACAAAGAACAAGAAAAATGATGATGACAAGTGTTAAGATGCCACCTAACACAGGACTGATTATGATTACAATATTTGTTGATTTTGTGTTGGATATTGATGAAGGCCCTTGCAAAAATGGGTTTCCTGGAAGGTACCTTGAAAGTGTAACAAACATAATTTGTCAAATGTTTAACGAACAATAATTACCTTTTTTTCACATTGGACACAAATTCATATATAACAATCTTTCTACAAAGATTATTGGTAAAGATTGAAATGTTTGATTAAAAAAAACTTACGTGAAATTCCAATTGGAATTTTTGGAGAGTAAAGTTGGGGGAATTGGGCCACTAAAATTGTTATTCCAAGCAAACCTGTTCCACATTGTAAAGAGTTTAATGTCAAAAACGATTTTACCATTCAACTTTGTTGGACTCCTTTATCCAAGGTATCAAGTAATTCAAATTGTGTCATATGATATGAATGTTTGGATTGTGGTGTTACATAATTCTAGAAATGAAAATGAGAAAATGAAAAACATATATATTT
>Ga0209208_10006286_pt1 | contig 16382 bp, 7 predicted proteins | sample S1TSphfallax_3_FD_187694 | JGI IMG/M metagenome (GOLD analysis project Ga0209208, IMG submission 187694) | Host-associated microbial communities from peat moss isolated from Minnesota, USA - S1T2_Fd - Sphagnum fallax MG (SPAdes) (version 2) | ecosystem: Host-associated > Plants > Peat moss >...
CTTATAGCCTTCTCACTCCTCATTACCATTGGAGAGGTATGTATGTTCAAGTCCGAGATGTCATTGCTAAGTGTGAATAATGTGATAAAATGAAAACTTCCTTCTCCTTTCGATAGCTCACGTTTTCTCCACTCCCTATTCAAGGCATGTTCTATCGTTGGTCATGTGATTTAGCTAGATAATTACCACAAACCTCCAAGGGTAATGTCTACATCATGATTATGATTAAACATTTTTCAAAGTGGGTCGAGCTTGTTACACTGTCGGACAAATCATCACACAACACCAGCCAGGCTTTCATACAACAGGTCTTAAGTAGGTTTGGGGCTTGTGTTGAGTGCCTTATTGATCAAGGAGCAAAATTTAGAGGAGAATTCCAAGACCTATTTGACCATGTTTTCATTAACCATCACCGGACTTCAAGGGATCATCCCCAAGCTAATGGCCTTGGAGAGAGGATGGTTCAAACATGCAAGAAGGGACTTCAAAAGATTTACCTCACTAAGAACAAAGAGGATCGAGACCTGGCCCTACCTTACATCGCCATGGGTTACAAGATGTCCAAACACGCCTCTTTGTATCATTTCTCTCCTTACTTTCTACTTTTTGGGAGACATCCCATTCCACCCTCTTCCATTGCTATTCAAATAGACTAGGTTGTGGATTTGGATTCCTTAACCACTTGGGCTAAGGTTATCGTAAAAAGGGCTACTCTATTCAGGAAGGTTATGCCCATGGCCATGGAGAACTTGTCCATTGCACAACATTGAGAAACCTTACGGTATGCACACACACACAAGGTGGCAGTTACAAACCTAAGGTGAGACAATTTGATGTTGGTGACTTTGTGTATTTCTAGCAACAACCTAATGATACTCTAGACACTTCTTCCGGTCACACTATCTTAAGGATTAAGGCGATCGGGCCTTCAGGTGTGTTAGAATTACAAAGAGTTAATGAATGCACAATTTAGGATCACTCCAAAAACTATGCGCCCTACCTACCGAACTTAGATCCTACCATCATCACATTGACTTGGATTCCTCTGCTTGACTATCCATGTCAGGTATGTCAAAGGATAGATAATGTTGATCAGATGTTGTTTTGCGATAACTATTATGGTGGATACCATTTTTTTTGTCTCAAGCCGGAACTCCCTCAAATTCCCACTGGCATTTGGTACTGTTCATCATGTTCTCCTACAACACCTTGATTCCTACTCAGACCATGCCACACTTTTCCCGATTCACGTCTAGGGGGGGATACATGAGAATTTCATCTTAGCTTCCTCTTGTGCATTATATATATATGTGCGTGCATCTTTTTTTTGGTTGATTAGTTTCTATTTTTGACTAGTTTTAATCTTTTTATTAGTAAAGTTTACTATGGATTTACACCCTTACGACACCGTACGTCATGCCACTACATGTCACAACAAGTTATTAATAAGTTATTTGATACCTACATTTATTACTCAAAAAGATTGATAACTTATATATGTGTGTGTGTGTGTGAAACCTAACTAGCACCCCCTATTTAAAATTTTAAAATAACATATTCAACAATTATGGAAAAATGAATAACTAGCCAAAACTGGTTCAAGCTTTCAATTTAACCAGTGTAGTGTGGGTATTATAAATGTCGTCAAAACCCTCACCCATTCTCATGGTGTTTCGTTAATTTCATGAAATCACATTCTTAAAAAGTCAATGGTCGGCTAGTTCTGATATACTTTATAAAATGTGATTAGAGATAAAAAGAATAAAAACTAATCAAATTATCTTCTAAAAAACTATCAGTTCTTTTTGCTAGTTCTTACATGAAAATTGAAAATTCTTTTTACATAGGGGCCTAAATAACCAAAGCCAAAGTTTCTTCAATTATAAAAGTAATTTTTTAAAACTCAAAATCAGAAGTAATTTATAAAAACAAATGCACACCCAATAGAGGTTCAAGTCACACTAGCAACCATCCACATGGAGATTTAACCATGTTTGTTCATATATCAGGAAATTTTGAAATGTAATTTCTCACCATAGAAGGAGAGGGCCCATCGCATTTGCCCACCCTACAAGGAGCAATTTCACAAAATACAACACCTAACACCCACACTATTAGGTTACTAAAGTTGCAATCAGATTTAGTGTTAGATCTCATAGTGTTAAGTAGCCTGGTGTTTACATAACATCATGAAAAAGAAATGTCCTATGTTAATTAGCACTAACCTAAAAGGTTAAATTTTTTTTTACTCTTTCACAAGTCCTAAGAAAACCATGGAAAACAATTTTTAAACTTAAGATTGACTTAAAACCTCATTTTATGGCCATTATTTACTATTGTGTTCAAAGATCTATGTTCTTTGAAATTTTTATGTTAAGATAACATCACTTAACATCAATTTAACAATCATTTAACATTGTGTGTACCTTAAGATGCCTCTCTTAACATCAACTTAGCATTAGGTGTGATATGATTAGGTACAATTTTGTTTGAAAAAAAGAATCCTTTAGCCTCCTTTTGTTTTTTTGCAATTGTTGAAAAGCAATCCTATCTACCATGAAGGACACCAAGTAACTTTGTCTTGAGAAACTCTGTCCTAAACTAATACTCTTTCACCAAAAAAATCTTACAAGAAAATGCAATGTAAATATTTTTGTTAGAAATTCAAGTTAAATGGGTTAAGAATCAAGACTGAGGAGTGGCTAAGGGGTCTATGAAGGCCCTAACCCAAAATATTGGCATATGGTGAGTCCTTTCTTTAATTTTTTTGTAATGGGATGGAGTTTCCAAAGGCGGATATTGTTGTAGTTGGTCAGTTTGTGTTCAAGTAGAAGTAGCATTAAAACAGGGTCTTTGGGGGAGGATGCTAAATTGGCAATGGGTCCTTAAGGTAGATAGTATTGTCTACTTCTTTTTTCCTTGTCTGCCCTTGGCACAATCCATCTTTCTTTAATAAAAAAAAAGATGGACAATGCTAAGACACAAATTTTGGGTTGTGTTATGCACATTTTGGGCATGTAATGGATATATGCTTAATGTTCATTACATGCCCAAACTATGTATAATAAGACACAAAATTCATGTTTGGGTAGCACCAAGAGATGTATGGTCATCGTTAGAAACATCTTGGTCAAGCAATTAGGGCAAAAAGAAGCAATAAGAAGGACCACTATTGATTAACGGCCTTAATCTTGGGGGGGCATAATTTGCATTAATTTGTCTCTTTGAAAAGCTAGCTTTTGTTGTCAATAGTCAATGATTTGTAGTGTTAAAATAAGGTTTGAGGGGAAAATTGTTTTAGAGGTGAAAACAATTCTTTTTTTTGTTTTTTCTTTCGTAGGCAATGTCATCCTCAATCGTTCTTGAGCATTGTTTTTTTTTTTGGACAAAACTTCACCAAGTGATGAACTCCCAAAAGGTAATTTTATATGCCTTTGTTAAATCCAAGGGTTTCAAAACATCCAAATTGTCAAAATTTGAATTGTTGGATGTAGGGTTTCTTGCATTTTTTATTATGCACTTGGAAAGCATCACAAAAGGTTTGAAGAATAATAGAAAATTGATCAAAATGTAACCAATCTATTTGCAATTACATGCAACTATTAATCATTTGTGAGTTACCTTTGAAAAAATTTGTAACTATTTCTTGTATTGATCATAGTTGCAAGTACATCTAACTAATTTTTGACTATTGTAATTTTTTTCTTTCAATGTGAACAACATCTAGTTTACATTTCATCCAAAACACCCAATTTATGTCCATCACTTGCAAATGTGACTAATTTAGTCGTACCCCTAAAAATATACAAATGTGTAACTTTTGTATTCTAAAAGATATAATTGGATATATTAAAATTTACAAATGTATACTTTGAATGTGTATGAACTATCATATTATCAATGTATTCAATAATTATTAATAGCATTAAATGGCCTTGATATTATGGATACACTAGTTTAATATTTTGATTATATTCAAGTTTTATATAAAATATTCAGTAAATTTATTGTGGCAACATTAACATTTTATCCAAGTTATTTTATTATACTTCTTAAAATAATTACAAATGACATTTCATTTATTATTATTATATTTTCTTATTTCATTTGATTAATTACCTTATATATATATATATTTAAAATTCTCTTTGATTAAAATTTAAAAATAATTTAATTTAATTACATAATAATGATGATGATGATATTAGTATGATAGGAAAAATAAATATAATTACTGAAATTATTTTCAAAGGAAATGTTATATTTATAGAATGTAAAATCTAAAATATTTTTCAAAATAGTTCATAAATAGTTATAACAAGTGAAATAATAATATGAAAAATAAAAATTAAATTACTAGAATTAGCTACGAACTAGCTCCAATAATTATTTAATTAACCTTATCACAATTGTTAAAATATAATTGATATTACATATTATTAGCAATAAAAATGAAAAAAAATGGGGAAAATAATAATAAAATGCTTAGCCTTAGGCTAGCTCCTAGTTATATTATTAAAGTTTAAAAAATCATTACTTAATATTTAAAATTAACAGTTAATAATTATTAATTTAATTAATTAATTAATAGATAATTATATTTAATATGTAATGTTAATATTTTATTTTATTTAAATTATATAATTAATATTAATTAATAATCTGATTGACTTTTTATTTTTATAAATATGTAATTAAAAATTATTGATGATTACTACCATAAGTAATTAATTTGTTAATTATTAGTTACCTAACTCATTAGTTAGTTAGTCACTTACTTACTTATTAAAATATAATTTAAAAAAATTAAAACGAAGATAAAAAATATAGGATAAACCTTAAATTAATTATGAATAATTTATGATTAACATTTTTAGTTGCAAACTATTTACAATTAAATACATTATTGAATATGTTTTGTCTTTCAGTCTCATTTTGAAAAGTATATAAGCCAAGTGTTTTGTTTTACATCTTAGTGTGAATTTGTTTCTAGGAGCCAAAAACCATGTCAAATAATGGTGAAAATTACGAACCTTTTTACATATGTTTTTTTTTGACATTTTAAAATTATGTTAATCATTTTAAGTTGTGTTAAATGACTAATATGAATGTTGAAGAATTTGAATAAAATATTAATTTAATTAAATTCTAGGTTTTAGTTTCAATAAAGAACAATTGAACTTGAATAGGTGTCAAATCATATTATGGTTAATTTTACAAAGGACTAAGTAAAGGACTATTTTAATAAAATAATTTTGATGATAAAAAAAAATTAGATGATAGTAACCTACTACCCACATTCAAAAAATACTCATAATGTAAAAAATATGAAATTTGAATTTATTAGAAATTCAAAGTATTTTTCAAACTTTAAAGTTTCAAAAATTCTTTTACCACAATGTGTAAATGGGATGTAATGTGCGTGACATATAAAACAAAGTTGTAGTTTATGATATAAGAAACAAAAAACCTAAAATAGTTAAAATATTTTAGTATGATTCAAAATTATGATAAATTTTCAAAATGAAATGTAAAATCTGGAAAAATTTACACATTTTCCAAAACTCATATTTATTTAACAATGATTACATAAAACATGTAATCTATTTACGCAACTATATGTATTTTTAATAACAAGTTGCAAAAGATTTCATTAAAAAAAATCATTTGAAAAAGTGAAAAATGACTAAAAAATATTCACATCCCTTTTCTAAAGTAATTTCATTGGCTCCTTTATTTGTACCCACACTCATTTTCATATTTAAAAACATGGGCATATAGGATGAACTAATAAAAAAAACTTAACTCAAAATAAATTATAAATATTCATGTGCTTACATCTAATTTACTTACCTCTTAAGATTGTCAAAACCAATGTGACATGACCACTTTGTGTTGGGCATCACATCAACATCCATCCTAACGCATCAATCATGTCCATTAAAACTAGTGCATGAAAAAAAACATTACGCCCCAGTTGCCCCCATTATGTATGGTGACCAAAAATGGATTTAATCACCACAAGGTTAGTAATTGAAACTTTTTGGTGGATGCAAAATTAACAATCGAAATTTGATCGCCATAGGATTGGCAATTAAAATTTTGTGGTCATCGCAAGATTTTCAACCAAATCTTTTGGGTCGCCATTCATGTAGCGACCAAAAACTTTTGGTTGTTAATCCTATGGCAATCAAAAGCTTTCCATTGCCAATCCTATGGTGACAAAAAACATTATGTCACCAATTGTGTGACAATTGAAAGTTTTCATTTTAAATTTTGGTCATCTAATTAACAATGGATTGATTTCCACCATTGATTTGGCAATGGAATTTGATTTGGTGACGAAATTTGGTGTTGCTTGGTAATGAAAAGCACAACTTGTAATCTCAACTCACTTTAAGGTGTGTGGGCCTTGTGTTGTTTAATAAACAACCATTACCATATACTTTGGGAGGGAGGGGTGAAACCTTTATGAATACAAATTTCAAATTGTCATATTGCAGTTGTAATTGGTGTTAAATTTCAATTATAGCCCTAAAGGTGGAGTTCAATATTATTGTTAAGTACCCTAATTTTACTAATCAAGTTTATGTTGTTGTGTTCTTTCAATGGAAGGCAAAAGGAATGTGTGGAATCCATGGTATTTGATGCTAGAAGACAAAGTTAAGGAAAGTGAAATGCAAGTTTTACAATGATGTCATTTCATATCACAAGGATAAATTATTTTTCTATTTGGGCTATTAATATGACGACAATGGGTAAATTGGAATTACAATGTGTTCAAGGGCATAACCATGGGTGAACTTATTTGCTCAATACAGTGGACTTATCCTTCCACCACCAATAAATAGGGAAATATTAGCCCATTTCCTTGATGGATGAATGAAGGACATGGCCATTGAAATGTTAAATCCTTTCGTGGAAGGAAAATTTGTTTCAACATCTCAAGTGGAAAGGGTTCAAATTTACACCTTGCCTACATACAACAAGGTCTTAATAGATCCACAAATAATAGCACTCGAACCTTTCGATGGGTTTCATTGCTCGAAGGATTGAATTTAACTAGAAAATAAGATTTGGACAAGAAATGGGCAATTTTCTTTTATGAAGTGAACATCCCTTTCAATGTTGTGCAACATCCAAATTAATTCCTAGAACTTGTGAAAACAACCTTCGAATCTCAAACCTATTATAAACCCCCATCATACCATGGATTACGCATAGATTTGTTAAAGCAATCCAAGGTTGATGTGTCCAAACAAATAACCAAAAAGATGCATAATTCGATTCACAAAAACTATAAGGAATCCTTTCTATTTCAACCCATGCATTTGCAACTTATGTCCAAATCAACCATTTTTACAACTATAAATGTGACAATCCTCTTTGGCACTTGGTAAAAATGACTTGTAGTTGCATAAATGACTACAAAATGATTTGTAGTTTCATATGCAACTTATACTTGCGACTAATGTTCATTTGGATCAAAATGAAGATGAAAAATACACTAATACCATTTAGTGGCATCCCAAAATAAATGAAAATGTAGTTGTTTTTATGATTTAGAAGGTGGTTCATAGGCCATTGGACACACATGTGGCATCTTTTCAACTTGAATTACAACTATAAATTTGGGAGAAACATTTTTTAATGTGATTTTGTCATTTTTGTCAATATTTGATGTGTTATAATTTAGATTTAAAAATATAATCAAGAACACTTGAAAGCTTTCTTAGAGTTGCACAAGTGTGTGAATAACTATTTGTTAACTAGATGGTGAATTGATCCTACAATAAGCTTGTGTTTTTTTGTTTCATGGGCAACCAATATTAGTAGACATAAGAGTTTGAAAATTTATTGGTGTGTTCACCCAAGCCATGCAAGATGATTGAACAATTTTTTTTGAAATAGTCAAAACTTAATGTTCAAATGTTACCACTTTTTTTATCTTTAAATTTGAATGACAATTCCCAAGGTAGGAATTGATAAATGCAATTAACATCATCTACCTTCAATATTGGTTACATTTTTCTGTTATAAAAATGTTTTGGGGGCACTTTGCCTTGGTAATAGTTCATTTCCATTTTGAAAAGTTCATTGGCCAAAAGATTGACCATATGAAGATCCATGCCATTTGTGATGAAGGGAAACTTAATCTTTAAAAAAAAAATTCAAGGTTATTAGCAAATACCATGCTAGTACTCTAGACCACCCATTGATGTGTAACCCTTTCACTCAATCATGGTCTAAACTAGGATCCAATAGCCTCTTGCAAAACTTTTTGTAGTTATAATTTTAGGGAATGTAAAAGACATTGACAACTAATTTTTCCCCTTGTCATTAACGAAATCCTAGTTATAGAACCAATTAGCTACACATGTGGATTTGGTTGTGAGGATGTATACATAAAAACAATACAATTTGAATTTTTATCCTTTTAAGGATGTCATCAAGGATTGGACAAAAATAAACTGAGATATGTAATGGATTGTTAAAAATGTTTTAACATACATCACAAATTTAACATGTGACAAATTTAACATGTAATAAAAATCATGTGAAGTTTATTCATTCATAGGTTTGTACATTTTATACATGAATGTCATGCGTTGAAAACACATTTGACATATAGATAAATGTGTTGACAATTGAGATACAAAATTATGAATGAATAAATGTTATATGAATTTTGCATCTTCTTATAACTTTGTGTGTCAAATGTGTTTTCCATGCACGATATTAGTGTGTGAAATGTACAAATTACAAATGAACCAATTTTGCATTATTTCCATTATTAAATTGTGAAATGTTAAATTTGTGATGTAAGCCAATAGTTTGTGGTGCAAATTTTTAAATTATTTTTATTACACTAACAATTTGTAATGGCATGAATTTTTTTTTATTAGTAGTAGTTGAAGCATTTTAGCTTCATACTTTATGCATGTTAATTTTTGGCAAGGCACAAAAACAAAAATATAAATCAATGAAAGTTTGATTTCCACCCCCCTTTATTTTGCCTTGTTGGAATTTTTTTTCTTTGATTTTATTTACATTGCATGATTGTAAGTTTGTTTCATATTACTACTGAATTTTTGGTTGGTGTTGGTGTTTTGCAACTATTTATGCAATTTGCATTGGTAGTACACATTAATGTGGGCATGTAGATATGGTTCTAGCTTGTGTAGGATTGAACTAAGCTACAATGAACAAAAAAGGATCAAGGTTCAACACCCCCCCATCCATCAATTTTTTTGGTCTTCCTAATCATGGTGTTATGTTTTGCTATAGTATGAAATTGATGTTATGTTCATGATGTTTATTTTAATTGGGTTTTTGTTGTTGAAGTTTTATTTTCAAGCTCACCAAATCATTGAAGGTTCCAATGCAACCCACAAATGTTCATCATCATCCATACCTTTTCATCTACTTATCGCCAAACGAACTACCATTTAAAACATGGTTTCACCAATGGACATTACCACTTGCTTTCAAACATCACCGTGCATTTTCAATTGCTTTAATGGATAAAGTAATTATAGTTTGCCCCACCAAAATGCATCTAATCAGGGGCAATTACCATTGGCATTTCCAACTTGCCATCATTCCAATCCAATGCACCATGGGTTTTTGAAAATAATAACATTGTTTTCAACCCCTTACCCCCAAAAAACATTTAGAAAATAAAACACATTCGACAATTTGATTTCTTGCACAACAAGCGTGTGGACAAGGGGCTAATAACTTCATATGAAAGCACTAGAACTCTAGAACTTGGGAACAATTTTTCTCTCTATCTTTGTGAGTTTAGTGTTCACTACCTCTTTCTCTTTCCAGATTGAACTCTGCAATGGTCCTTTATGCTTTTCAAGGAGTTCACAAAGTCAAAGGTTCTCACCAAGTTTGATGTCTTTGTGGACTATAATAGTTTGATTGACATGTACATGGCAACTATAAGATTATTGTTCAAATGCCAAGGATTTTGCAACGAGATGCTAGGGATTTTGCAACAAGATGCAACACTATCTTGAAATGTGGTCACTTGGACCACCATGATATTGGTACATGTGAAATGTAGACATTGGCAAAAGGCACTAGAACTAATTTTGGCAAGTGAGGCAAGAGAATGTGCAACCAAATCTTGCAAATTTTGTGGTTGCACTAAATGCACATGCCACCATGGCTCAGTTGAACAACACAAGTGTGCTCATGGACATCTCATTGAAAGTGGATCGTGTGATTGAGATGTCTTTTTGGGGAGTATTTTGGTCTTCATTCATGCAAAATGTGGGCGCATGGCTGATGATGCTTGGAGAGTGTTCAACAAGATGACATCTCAAAAAATGTGATTAGTTGGAATGTTGTAGTGGGAGGATGTGCCATGCATGGCAGTGGTAAGGAAGCTTTGAAACATTTAGAATTATGTATGAAGAATTTGTACAACCAAATGATATCACATCTTTTTGTAACTGGTTAGCTTGTAGTGAGGCAGATTTGATGTCTGAAGGGATGCTTTATTATCCTTCAATGATCATAACCTTTGGACTTGCATTTGGCATCCAAATCCATCAAGATGTCAAGAGGTTCTTCTTCAATGTTTTTACCCTGACATTCCAATTGGGAGTGTGTTTGCCTATGTCTCTTAGGTTCCAGACAATACAGCCCGCCTTTGTTGTGGTTACTCATGGAGGTGTGCTCACTCACAAAGATCCCTGCAATTCTTCTTGTGCATCCAACTATTCTTCTTGTATTTCTTCTCTTGTATCCAGTAATTTCTTCTTGTGCATCCAGAGCTGGGAAGCTTAGGTCTCAAATTGTTTAGGCTACATCTTTTTTTTTTGTCCTGCAAGACAGTGAAAGGTGGCAAGCTTTTTCAATGCAGAGTCATTGTTGCTCTTGGTGAGGAACATCAGGATGTAAGAAGAGGAATGAGGAGAAATTCTAAGGTCTAGTTGCACTCTCATATCTACCTTCAACTATTGTCAAGTGTAATGGCTGTAAGTGGTCTAGATCCGTGTCTGATTTGCCTTCTTGTCCACCCTCTCTTGGATGTTGCTGGATTCTTCTATGTCTGCAATAGCAGAGAAAGATCCTCTTAGTTGTTTTGTTTCTTTCTTTTCCGATCAGCTCTATGATAATTGTAGAGTAACAGACACTCTACACAAAGAAGAAGAGGAACAATCGGAGGATCTCAACATATGAATGCTGCAACAGTAGCTGTGAACACAAGTAATCAATACATTCTGCCTTCCAGTTGATTCCATCTACTTGCTTGCTTCACAAAACATACCATCATTTCTATTTCATTTGCACTTGCATTTGAAATATTCTTGTGTTGGTTTTCCATGTAGGACAGAGGCAGGGCTATGGGACTTTAATTTCCATTTTCAGCATGTACTCTGACCCTTGACCCCTTAGATGAGAGCTTCCACCATAAGAATTACCATGCATATCTTGTGGCAGAGAGTGACAAGCTTATTGTTGCTCCTGCTGGAGCTGGGTGATGGAGATGGTGAAGAAGACAATGCCTCTCTTTCCAGCATTGCCACAAGAAGCTCAAATAATTGTTGGAGGAGATGGATATGAGTATTACAACTTACTCTTCCTCTTTCTATAAGCACTGTGTTGTTTTGGGACTACCAGAACATTGTGTGAAATGATGAAGATAACCTGCTATGTTGCCACATGCTCATTGTCAGAAATCTTATCAAGGTTATTATTTGGCATGAGATCATGTTTCCATACATGGCAGTTTTGAGATAGACTCTGAGAGCTTGTTTCAATAAGAAGCATTATGTTCCAGTGTCTATTCTTAGGTTTATCTCAATGATGTGGTATGTGAAAGTCCAAGCAAGGTTGGTGAGTATGTGCTGTATATGAATATTGAACTATATGGCACTGATTTCTATTTAAGATACAATTTCTGCACCACTTACTTGTCATGGTACTTGTTTTAACTTTGCTCATGGTCAGAGCTAGTCTCACCAGCTTTGGACCTTTGCAGTTCACTTCATTTTAGAGCTACCTTCTAGGTTTATGGTATAGCCAATAAGTCTTTGTACTTCAAACCATGGAGCCCCATGAACTGATGGACGACCTGCAATATTTGTTATGTGCTTTGGTTTGCATTGTTGAATGGTCTTAATGATGGTACAAAATCTCCTGACTTAATCGAAGATATATTGTCTACATGACAAGCTCTTGATGTTGGGCTGGGTTACAGGATTAAGCAAGATGACAGGACGATCCAAAATGAGGGTCTGGATACTCTCTCAGAGCCAGAGCTACAGGCAGCATTCAGGGAGTGGGGAATGCTGGGCTTAAGGTCTGTGGAGGAAATGCAACAGCTAACTCTCCTGCCAGTGCATCTTCTGCTGATTCTATCTTTTTATCTTTGGGGTTTGTTTTTCTCAGCTCCCGACTTTGGACTTTGTTACATATCACATTACTTTCTGGATGGCCATGTTTTTAATTTTATTCATTGAGCTCATTGCTGTTTAATGTATAGATACTCATGTTGATCTGGATACAATTTTGCAGCTGCAGGATTGGTTGGATTTGTCTCTAAACCAATCCATTCCTTCCTCCCTCCTAATTATGCTGTCAAGGTACTCAACAATATTTCTTGCATGGTACATGAATTGTAATTTGCAATCTCTACACTACCCATATATAATGCTGGTCAATGCTGATTCTCAAAACCTCTTCAAGCATGGGCATAATATTTCCAATTACTTTTGCATTTGACATAGTTCATTGGCAAGTAGATCTTGGGAACACTGCAGTAGGTTGTTTTGGAAGAGAAACCCATTCAAAGTTCAGCCAATAAGATGCTCTTGAAAGAATGGACTGTAATAATCGGAACAGTCTAGTTTGTTGGTAAAACTATGCATTGACGAATGGATTTTGTCCTACAGAGCTTTCCTGGTAGCAGGCAAAATGAAGCCAGAAGAATCTATGTAAGCCACTCTCTCATCAAAACCAAATGAAGTCATTGACTCTGTTGGTGTCACAGCACTTGGAAGTGAAGATTCTGCAAGCACAAGCTGGAGATTTTGGAACAAGAGGGATTCATTAAGGTCTTGTCACTTTCTCTGCCAAAGAAATCACTCCCTTGATAATTTTCTAACCGAGGGACATTGTTTATACATTGAGCACACATGTACAAGGTTTCCGAACTAACATCAAGGTGGCAGGTTGAGTGAAGTTGAAAAGGTAACAATAAAGGGTCTTTTCATAAAAAAATTTACATTTAGGTCATAAATTGGTTATGAATAATGCAAAAAATGAGATGATAGACCAACACATGATCATTGTTCCATGTCGAATGGAGTCCTTGGAAAAGATTTTTCACCTTTACAACCTTGCTCCTTTTGTTGCATTCAGACCCTTCGTCTTTTGTATATTCATTATTTATTTGAAAAAGTTTTGAAAAAAATCTCAATACTCTTTTCGAAAATTCATTATGTACTATTATGTTCAAGGTTGTGTTAAAAAATTTCAAAAATATGTCATTTAAAAAAAAATTCAAATTTATTTACAAGTTCTATAAATAATTTCTGTTGTTTAAAATCACTAGTTATAACTGCTTTATAGTGATTTTTTATTCATTAAATATATTGAAAATAATATTTTATTAAAAATCATTTATATTTTTTTCAATAAAAAAATTAAATACATAAAATTAATTAGTAGTTACAATTGTTTTGGGACCTGTTAGTAAAATTGCACCCTTTATTATTATTTTTAAAATTTGAGTAGACACAATAGTCCTCCTTAAAACTTTATCATTCAACCTACCTATCTCTATTCTTTGCACCTTACACCTGCTCAAAAACAATGTTTCTATCACAAGTTTGGGACAAATCCAACAAACAAACTACAATCCATAATAGATGGTTGGACAATGGTTGAAAATGGGGAACCAAAGTTTTAATATGTTTCCATGCATGGGAATAGAACATTACACAAGTTTTCCAAATCAATATTGCAACACCTTGGTGAAGACATTTATCAACACTATAAACTATTAGTTCATTCAAATGGCAATGTTCTTTAAAAGACCATGGTGACTACAAATCGTAGTTTTATGATACCTTGTAATCAGGTTTTTTGTTTCAATTTTGTGACATGGGTGGATTGGTGATCATCTACAAGAGAAACAAGCCAAATTTGGCTATACCTCAAAGAGGAAAGTAATTTTTTTTGAAATTCTACTTTGTTTTGGGTACCTCCAACTTTCAGAAACCTATGTCTAAATATGATGACTTCAAAATTGTTTTCCTCAAAATGTGGTGACTTTGGTGCATTTTTCTCACAAAAACCCTTTGTACCCTTTGAATAATTGTACCCTTCAAACTCTAATAGAATAATTGCTCACTCAGTTTGTTTACCATAATACCTTGGCAGCTTCCACACCAATTAAATAATTTGCAGAAAATTTGAGATTTTCAACCAAAAGTTTTCCAAAGAAAAAAATTGTCTAAAGGAAAATAGGGAATGGAATATTTAACAGCATTCCATTTTCAACATGGAATCAAATTCTCCAAATTATTTAATTATTCAACAAACATGTGTTGAAGCTTCCCCTATACCAGGATAGTAGCTTAGGGGAGAAAAGATCCAGTAGTATTGCCACATTAGCTGATGCAAGATGCAAAATATGAGTTACCTTTTTTGGAGGGTAATATTTAGATTTTATAAAACCAACTAAACTTCAAATTTTGTTGTATTGGGGTGGTTTGAACCAATGCTAGCTGGTTATTGATGTGTGAGGTTTAAACCAATGGTGGTTTGTTATCGAGACAAAATCTAGTTATCAACCTGGGTAGTTGATAATCTACCAATTGGCTATTGATTTTTTTGAAATTGGGCTCACTCTCTTTATACACCTCATTCCAAGAACAGACAAGACCTTTATGGATTGGGTATTGATTTTTAAAATTTTAATAACCTACCCCGATTGGTGAAATTTTATTTAGATAGGTTATCAACCTTAAAACCCTAATCATGTTTATGATAGAGAAAAGAAAAGCAAAAAAGAAAATTTAAAATCGACCTTATAAGGTCTACCCTTGCTAGACAAGGCAATTGACGATTCTCAAATTGAGTATTTGAGAACTGACCCTTACACACAACCAACAGTTATTACCAAAAACATAACCAAAAACATTGACAAATGTGGGTATTATTCTGCTAATGAAATTGATAACCAATGGGTCTATTTTTTTAATTAATTTTTTTGATATTGATACTTTGTGTGATCAAAATAAATGTAAAATAAAAAATTACCTAGCTGACTGATTATGAAAAATAAATAAATAAATAAATAACCAGCCAACAGTAGTTTCAAGCAATACTGGGTGGTTATTGGATTTGTTAGAACCTCTTGTTTTGGGTTTTTGAAATTTTCAAAGAATGAATGGGTTTCATGAGAGGACCCGAAAAATGGTAACGGTTCAGGGTAGGTTCTTTGATTTCAAGAACCACAGTTCAAGCTCAATGATCAATCCTTGAACCATCACTGAAAGTTTATACCTGACCCATACCCGTGGGTGTTTTCTTTGAAAAAGAGAGCACCGCCCAACTCTGATTTAAACCTGTGTTGTATTGGTTTATCAATCACAATTTATGTATTTTTATTCTTATTCTTATTCTTTTTAATTATAAAATTAAAAGAATAATTTTAGGGTTTAAAAGATGCACACAACGGCAATTCTTAATTTTTACAGTAGGTAAGGCTACAATGGGCACTTCCAAAATTGGGTAAATTCCAGGCAGGATACAGAGATTTCCGAAAAAAAGAAAATAAATATTATCTCTGAGTAGTAGACAGATGGGTAAAGGAAAACATGCTAAATTCAATAAGTCTCAAGGGACCAAATAAATCAACATTTATGTCAAAGATCGTACTTACAACTTTATTTTTTGGTAGCAAATTTTCGCCATTTTTTAAAAAAGAAACCCACAAAAAACAAAGAACAAAAGTGCCCAGCAACATCAACAAAGGATGTTTTGGAATAAAAAATCTACATTTACCAGATTTCTACCATAGGCTCCAGCATGTAGCCACAATACAAAAAGATTTTCTTTTAAATCTTCTCTCAGATCTGCTCTGTAAACATTTCTGGCTAAATCTTCTTGTTAATGATCATCAGTTTGGCAACATCACAAAACAGGAAAAAAATTAAAATTAAAAATAATAATAATAAATATTATATAAATATAATAAATCTTCCTAAAACACAGTGATTTGAGCCCTGCTTCTTTTATGAAAAAGCAGGCTTATGTTGGAAAGATGTAAAGAATCTGAAAACAGAACGGATCCCTTTTTGGCTCATATACTTGAATCCCCCCTAAAGTCCTGTGAACCCCCCCCCCCCCCC
>Ga0209208_10006287_pt1 | contig 16381 bp, 9 predicted proteins | sample S1TSphfallax_3_FD_187694 | JGI IMG/M metagenome (GOLD analysis project Ga0209208, IMG submission 187694) | Host-associated microbial communities from peat moss isolated from Minnesota, USA - S1T2_Fd - Sphagnum fallax MG (SPAdes) (version 2) | ecosystem: Host-associated > Plants > Peat moss >...
ATTTTTTACCAATTTCCCATGCCCCACATGCCTCCTAGGAGAGTGACAAAAATGGACATACATGGATTGCAATAGGGCTTCAATTTTTGCAACCAACAGTAAGTTTGAAATTGTTTGCATGACCATGTTGCACCTATGTGCCATGTAGTGGATGCTAGTGACAAATGGTGCATGTTTTGCAATGAGTTGCATTATCACTTTTGTTTTAAAATGTTGAAATATAATCACATTATTTACACCTAAGTAAACAAGCTTGGATGCCAAATCCCCAAAAATAATCCTTTAAAAGTAATGATAGGAATGACCAACATGGTAGTTGAGGTTATTAGACCCACCTCCTTTAATGACCATTTGGAAATTCAAAAATAAAAGCATGCTCGTTCAATTTTTAATTGTGCATAACCATGGATGTTGGTAGTTGATTTTTGTGACCTCATCACAATTTAAGGAAAAGAATTTGACCTTTTGAACTACATGTTTGATGGTTACGAAGACCATGTTACGCATACAATTTGCCATCCCCCACCCTTCTTGGGAATCTTCTCAACCTTCAAAATGCAAAAAATCTTCTCATGCACTCATAATCTATCATCAATCACCTTATTTCAATAAATGAAACACAATAATGAATTGAAGAAGTTTGTTCTTCTTGCAAGAGCTCTTTGCATTTACCACCCGGTCAATAACATAATCAAGCCATGTAGTGCCATATATCTTTTCCTTTTTTGCACGTTGAATATTAGAACTGGTGTAAAATTCACCTATTTTTTGTCTAGGTGTAGGTCACTTACATTTCCTTCTCCCACTATGTTTATGTCCAAATGTGATACTTGAAAATTGTGTTTTGTAAATGTTCCACCATGTAGATAGAGATCTTTCTTTGAAAATTGAAAGATCTAGACCTATACCTAAAGTTATGGTCAATTTGCAACTTTCATAAATTAGCATAGAAAGATCCTCTTCACTAAAAATCTAAAAATAACAAAGGCTCAAGATATTGGAAACATTATTATCAATTGCTCCTAATTATATGGAGTAGAGTCTATTAGGCATTGAAAACATCGTTCAACACAAAGTAAAATAACTTTAGACATTGAAGCAAAATAGTTCACTCTTTAAACTACTTGCAAATACAACATGAAACAATTAAACTAGGTACTAATGTTAGATATTCAACATACACACAAAAAATTAGGGATGATGTGGATTTTGTGGAACACATAACAAAAGATGGTGATCACCTTTAGGATGACTTGCAAGTCTGAGATGTAGCAGTTGTTCAAATTAATGAAAACATTTATAGTGACTATTTTTAAATGAAATGCAAAAAGTGAGTCATTACAATAAACTATAAGAAATTTAGTGATTGTTACTTATAATTTAATTATGTGGAACAATGTGGGTCTTCCTTCAAGTTTCAAAATGAATCGTAGGAAAAATTAACTATAAGAAAATTTGGTATTTTTAATTGGAAAATTGGTAAAAGAAATTCTACTATGACCATGTCCAACTTGACCAAAGTTCCATTTTGGACATGTCGATTTGGACCTAGCCATTTGAACTAGGTCCTTTTGATTGGTCAATAATATTTGGGCAACAAAAATATAAATACAAACATATAAATATTTTAATGATAAATAATAATAAATGATAAATAAAATTATTTGTTTATTTACCTACTTATATGACCTAATAATTGATGTAAAAAATGAAAATTAAATTACTTACCTACCTTATGTAGTCAAGGCTACTTAAATTAGGTAACTTAAACTAAACCATTTAGGATAGGCCACATTAGGTGGCATGTTGGGCTAAAGTTAGCCTACCCAATTTTGATTAGGAAATGTAAGATAACTAAGGAAGTTTTGGGGTTAACTAAAAGGTATAAAGGGTTAGGTTAGTGTCTATGATCTTATCCTTCTAAGACTAAATGGGTGTATGGCTTAATTAGGTTAATGCAAGGAGTAGGTTAGCTGGATTAGGATAAGGTTGGATGCATTATCCTTGTCTAGTTGGGTCAAGTGTGTTGGATAAGAAGGTTTGCATGTGCGGGGGGGAGCTTCCTAGAAACTTTTAACAATTAAGGTTAAGTCAGGAAGGTGATGATGGTGTCTCCATGGAGCTATGAAAAGAGAGAGTTATTGTTGATCTTTCTTCCTTCCTAAATGCGTGGGACATGAAGGGGTGTGAGGAGGAAGGAATGGTGATGATGTTTGTAAGGATGAAGGGTGGTGCTTTGGGGCATCATGGGAGGTTGTCTTTTTATGTAAGGTAAAAGATTTTGGAGGTGTTGTAGAGCTAGGAAGTGTGGCAATGGGGGACTGTAAGGAGGCTAGTATTAGGATATAGTTAGGAGCAAGATTTGGGAGTACTTGAACTTTAAGCAATGGATTATACCTTTTCCTTTAAGATGTGAAGAGTGTGTGTGGAAGAACTTGCTAGATTGTATGAGAATTGATATTGAGGTTGGAAGGGGTATGACTATATTAGGGTTGTAGTTGGTTAAATGAGTTAAAAAAGGAGCTAGTAGAGAAACAAAGGCTCATTGCCCGCAACAATCAAGGGAAAGGAAATTATAATCAAGAAACTTAAAGAAAAGGAGTTGTTAGAAGAAAAAGTGGGGTTATTGTCTACAACAAATAGGAGAAGGAACTATAATTAAGAGATAATGAAAAGAGTTGTTAAGAGAAGGGAGGGGTGCCTTGGAATTAATTGGAACCTATTAGGGCAAAACTAAAAAGTAAGGGGAGTAGAAGTTGAATGATAAAGTGTGATTCCTCCCTTTGACAACATCTAAGGGGGTAAGGGGGAAGGACACAAGTTAAGGTGTTAATGATGTGCTAACTTTGCATTTGACATCTTTTTGGTGACCATGGTGGGACGAAGGTTATTTCCCATTGAGTCACAAATTTGTTAAAATAGTCAAGAGAATTGGCCATACCACGTATAATTATATTTATATTAGGTTAAACAATTGAGAAGGATAATGGTGTTAATAATATTCCAAATTTGAAAAGGTAGAATATCATTCACCTCCATTTTGGGGAATCAAATCCTTACCATTGTACCACCATTTCAAAAGATGAAACTTTTTGTCATCATATTGTAATGAACTTGATTGACTTCTTTTTGTTTTGATGTGCATATTATAATATTAATCAATGAACTTTTATTTTTTTACATTACTTATGTAGGTAGGAGGTCATGCCATGTACTTATGTACCTACTATTAGGTATTATGTATGTAGGTGTATTTTAAATGTACCTAATATGTGCCTAGGTAGCATGTAGATAGGCCTAATAGGTTTACCTACATGTTACTAATTTATTTTTAAATAATTAATAATATTAATTATCAATTAATTGATTGACTAACTAAATTATTAATAAATATATATATTAATTATAAATATTCACTATTAAAATATTGAAAGTAAAATATTGAATATTAATTATTAAATATTAAATATCAACTAGTTAATGTAATAAGCTTTAGGTACCTACATGTGCTTCAAGGTAGCATGTAGGTAACCTTTAGGCCTTATAGGTACCTATTAGGTTTAATATGCCTATGCATAGCTAAACTTAGTTATAATAAGCTTTTAATGCCTATGCTACTGAACAAAATACCTAAGTTTAACTAGGTATAGGAAGGCCTAGTTAGCGTGGCCTACTTGTAACTTATTAACTTGGCTTGAGTTCTCCATACTTGGTCCTACGTCCTAATTATGGTAGCCTAACCTAATTAAGCCTTGGATATTTAATTATGACTTACCCAACTAGGGCTATTAGTGAGGCCAAGGTTACCCAAGTAAATTAATAATTTGACTTAGGTTAATATTAGTTAGTTATAAGCTACTTAACCTAACCTATTAGCTTAGCTACCTTGCTAGGCTTAGGCTATGTACTTACCCTAACCAATACTAATTATGTTAGGCTAGGTGCATAATCTAGGCCTAACCTAACATATTAGCTATGAATTTAGGTCAAATAGGTATCCTAGACTTTAAACCTATAGATTAAGTAGCCAAAGTAATATGGCTGATTTGACAAAATGTCAAATTAGAATGACCAATTTGATTAAATGGCAAATCACAATGGTCAATTTGGTTAAACCCCCATTATTGAGTTTCATTGATTTGATTGAACCTTGGTCATCTTGAAGGACCTTTGTTCCTTTTGATTACATGTTTGATTTGTCACATAATAAAAAATATCACTTTAATCAAATGTCTTAGTCAAAAGTAACTTGTTTCTTTCATGCTCTAAGCCTTTAGTCAAAATGGTCATCCCCCTTGGTCAATGTGAACATTTTAATCAAGTTAGACCAAATTTTATTCATTTATTAAGATCAAGTCATTAATCCCAAGATTGGGAAGGAAGACCTTATCAAACAATTCAAAAAAATATAATTTGATAATTTCATGTGATTTGTATTACAAAATATTCAATGAAAAAGAAGCTTTTGCTTATTTGATGAACAAAAAGGTCAAATCAACCAAAAGAAGAAGAAGCAAAAAAAAAAAAAAAAAAAAAAAAAAATAGAAAAAAAACAAAACGAGGAGGATGAGGATTTGAGGATGACCTAGGGAGGTTTGGATGTGATGGTGGCAATGGATTCTAGTTTTCATAAGCACACATTCTTCCTTGTTTCTAATGTCGGTATATGATCCTTACAAGTTCAATCCTAAAAAACAATTTGAAAATGGAGCATCAAGGATAGTAGCCTAACTTTGCTCAAGTTAAGAGCATAACCTCCAAAAACCGTAAACCTCTAACCTCTATAGGCCTTAGAACACATTAAACCTAATTGAAAAAACAAGCCATATGTAGCATGCCATGACCAATTTTGACATACTTTTGAGAATCTCTTCATTTAATTGTGAGCAATTAGTTATTTGCTTTGGATGTACCTATAACTCATCAAGCTTAAACAACTTTGTAAGTTTCTACCAAAGATGCAAAGAAATGAAGAATGCACACAAAACCAAAATGTAAACAAACTTAACTCTTACAACAAACTCCTCAACGTTAAATAGTTAGAATCTGATGGCATTTTATGTCACTCGAAGAAAATCAAGCACCTTAGCCAATATTTAAAGAAATCTACCATATCCGAAAATGATCATCCAAAGTTAACATTCATATCAATGGTGCCAAAAAATTATCATCCAAAGTAATCATTCATATCAATTGTGCTAAAAAATAATCATCCATGTCAATGGCGCTTGAAAATTATCATCCAAAGTTACCATTCATATCAACGACATGAAAAAATGATCATCCAAAGTTATCATTCATATCAATGGTGCTTGAAAATTATCATTCATACAATGTTGCTCATAAAGTATGATCCAAAATTATCATTCACATCAATGGCGCTTGGAAACTATCATCCAAAGTTATCATTCATTTCCATGGTGCTGGAAAATCATCATCTATATAGCCATGGTGGTCAAAATCATCATCCACATCAATGGTGCTCAGAAATTTATCATCTTCATCAATATATTTATCATCCAAATTTTATCAACCACATCAATGGTGCACAGAAATGTATCATCCAAATTTATCATCCACAGCAATGGTGCTCAAACTGCGTATCAAGAGAGCTCTCTCTGCTGCCAGGAGCCCTGGAGCTCAAGCTCGCAAGAGAAGAGTCCGGCTGACGCTTCTTCCATTGTGATGATTCTCTGAGTGCCTGAGCATCGGATTCCTTTACTTCCTTCCTTCGACTCCGCCGGACGCTCCGAGTGCGCAACATGAGGATTCCTGAGGAGGAGAACTCCAAGGAGTACGGGGAGGAAGGCGATCTCATGATCATGGGCGTGCAGAAGCCGGAGGTTTTCACCAAAGTGGACAATATGTCGGTTGTGGGCTTGGTGGAGACGACGAACCCGCCGCCTCGGAAGTGGGTCAAGCATTGGTAAAATCTGTTGCTGTTGGTCTTCTTCTTCTCCTCCTTTTATTTGCGCAGACGAATTTTGTGGTCGCTGGAAAACAGAGTTCTTGGTTGAGAAGATGTTTGTGGGTAGAGCAGAAAACACAGATTTTGTGAATAACGTTAGTAGTGAAGAAAGAAATGTGGGATGAAAGATGTAGCTTTGATGGAGCATGACGGATCTCGAGAATTAAAATCAAAGAAGTACATGGGAAAAAGATGCATTTAACTGCTGGCTCATCGGAACTATTTGATTGATTTTTCTGGCGATCTTTTTCTGGGCTGTGGAGGAGCAACCCCATTAAGACTCTTCTTACAACACTGTTACCACATGCAATTCTTTTGTGAAGATGATGAAAGATTATCACTTTCGGTAGATTGAAAATCAGCTTGAGAAATGTGTTTTTGGGGAGCTTGGTCCAGGTTCTCAAGACCTGAGGCGCTGGTTCCATCACATGCCAACTTTAGGGTTTCTGGAAGTGTGAGTTTAGGTATCTCAGGCATAGTGAAAATCAAAGACTTTTATTCCTGAACCCTTGATTGGCTGTAATTTTTTCTTTTGTAAGGGTGTGAATGGTTTTTGGTCCTCAAGCAACTATGAAGCTTGGCCAACAGTGTTGCTCCTCATCTTATAGAATCCCCTTCTACCCAAATATGCAGTAGTTTGCACTAGCTGCATTGAGTCTCCAAGGCATATATGTGTCTCGGACATTTCTTCCTAATCTTGAAGAGAACAAGGAGTTTTTGTTTCCCTTTTATGACACGTTTCGGGTGGTATGACAGGGTGCCTCAAGATACAGTTTTGAATCCAGGAAAACTGAGGACACTGAAATGGATACCTGGTTAGCACTCTCCTGCACTGCTTTGTCTCTGCCATGCAATTTTGTCTGCAGTGACAACAAAAGTGACCAGATTTAGGATAGAAATGGTAATTAGGGTATTGACACTGAAATGGATACCTGACTAGCACTCTCCTGTACCACTTAGTCTCTCTGCCATGCAATTTTGTCCACAGTGACAACATGGTGACCAGATTTAGGGTTAGAAATGGTAAATAGGGTGTTTTCCTCTAGCTTTTCTTTCAACTCCAGAATTGATTAGACAATGACACAGGTTCTCACGAGTATTAGAGCAAATCTTGGGCAAACATTTCAAGAGAATATCAAGAGAGTTTCTGTGTCTTTTTGTAAGTCTGCTTATATGTGATATTCTTCTTTTGGGTGATTGTGATTAGGTGATGCAATACCTCAATTGAATGATTTGAAGGTTTCTGAGGAGGAGGAACATGAAACTGAAGTGGAACTTGAGACCCTATATCTGTGCAGCTTTGAGGGCTGTGGGAGAGTGTTCCCAGAAATGCCTGCACTACGGAAACACTTGCATATCCATGGTGAAAAGCAATATATATGTCATCACAATGGATGTGGCAAGGTATCTCTTTTGTTGGTCTGGAGTTCCTTTAGAGAAGATTGATCATTTGTTTTGAGTTGCTATTACCCATGAGGGCCCTACGTCTGATCACCCTAAAACCTAAGCCTGCAGGCATGTACCCTCATTTACTTCTGTACATGGCATTTCTCCAGTTGCTAACACTGGGACAATGTCATGTAGAACACAAGCATGCTGTGTGAAACCCTATATCAACATGTAACTTCATGCCAAAATTGAAAGAATCAGCCATAACCCATCTTGCACTGCAGAAAATGGCAATTGGATATAGGGTCCTGACACCTTGTAGGACAGTTTACCCTTGCTTCATTTCACCTCCTAACATTTGCTGTTTGGCTTGCCTGGGGTTTGGTTTTCAGACAATTATGATGATGTGAGTTTGTGCTGGATATGCAGGGCTTCATGGACAGCTCGAAATTGAAGAGACATTTTTTGAGTCATACTGGGGAGAGACAGTTTGTTTGTCCCATGGAGGGCTGTGGCAAGGTCCCAAGTGCTAAGCCCTATATGCTGTTCATTAGACCTTCTGTATCTCAATTGCCAAACTCAACTCTAAAATCTGAACCAAACCCTAAAACTATTCATCTGTAGCCAGTATCTTGCTCCTATCTTTGATTCCTGGGTCAATAGGGGTTAACATTTGTGGATTAATCAACATGAATGGCTTTGTAGGTGGAGTCAGGACTTGTCTATTGAGGTGTTGAATACTGTCCACATGCAGCTGTGAAGGATCCCATTCCCATACAATCTCATGAGCACTTTTTAGCCTAACCTAACCTCTGATTATTATGCCTACTGGCAGGCATTTTCTCTGGACTTCAATTTGCGATCGCATATGCGCACCCACACAGGGGAGAAGTATCATGCTTGCCCATATGAAGACTGTGGAAAACGTTATGCTCATGAATACAAGTTGCGAGCACATATGAGAAGCTATCATGACAAGGTTTGTTACTATATGCCCCTAGTTTGTACGTTGAAAGCTGAATGCATGCATTGCGTCTGCTTTTGAGTTAATCTTTTAGTGTGTAGGCCTTGTTGGGGAATGAGATGATGCTATGGTTTGACCAGTTTACTAGGTCTTCATGCATTCACATATCATAGTATTTGGAGCAACAAGAGTGTTGTCATATCATGAGTTTACTCATGGTGCAGAACCGACCTGAGACGACTCCACCACCTCTTCAAGTTGAGAGAGAAAGGGAAGTTATAACACCAAAGCCAGTGGCGCCGTCACGCCCTGATACAAGTGCACAGGAACGCCCATTTGCATGTCCTCATGAAGGCTGTACAAAACGTTATATTCATGAATACAAATTGAACCTGCACCTTAGAAATGCACATCTTGATGAAGAGCTTGAGAATGAACGGCTGCAACATGAGAAACAAGGAAGTGATGGAGATGGTGAGGAGGTTGCTGGAGGCAGTTATGAAGAAGTACCTCCAGTTAGACCTCCAGTTAGGAGCTCAGGAAAAGGCAAACTTTGTGTGAGTTCAAAGATTTCAGCATCCAAAGTAAAACGGAAACGCCCAACTGGGTCCGCACAACGAGTTCCTTCAACCATCAAGGTCCCCACAGCTGCAAAACCTTTGAAGCGACCTTCTCGGGGTGATAGTGAGGAGACAGAAGATGAAGATGGTGAAGATGATGCAGACAATCACTGGCAAAGGATGCAGAGGATAATACCAGTTGAGGATGATGAAGAAACAGAAGATGATGCGGACTAGATTTGTCTTATGATTGTAGTTTATTTCTGAAGGATGAAAGACATGAAGAAACAGAAGCTTATAAGGTAGTACAAAATGCTGAGGACAATCATTGTTAGTTAAAGAAGCACACAACAGCAATCCTGGATGCTCAAGAAACCAAAATGACATGGACTATATTTGCTGAAATGTTATTCTCAGGTGGGTCCAAAACTGAATCCAAGCTAAGTTTCAAAACTAGATCTGGAACCAGAACTAGTAAACTAATCTGTGTGCAACTGGGCCTGGAACTGAAATTGAATGGGAGAAGCTTTCAATTGTAACTGTGATAGCATCATGATCATCCCTGAAACAGCATTAGTCAGCTTTAGAACAACCTTAAGCAGCCCTGAAAATAATCTTGGTCTTAATTAATCTTGATTATACCTGAATTGCTTTTTTAATGTAAAGTTTAGTCATGTCCTGTAAACCTTAACCAAACCAACCAGATTGATCAAGTGCATATACATGTGAAGACAAACATATATCTATATGCTTCTGCATTTTCTGGATGCATTGGATTCACAAAGAAGAGTCTCGACCAGATCAAGAGCATGCAGATGTGATGACAAAACAGATACATCTATACGCTTCCACATTTTTTCTATTGGATTCACAGTGAAGAGGCTCAACCAGATCAAGTGCATGTAGATGTGAAGACAAACATATAACTATGTATGCTTTTGCATTTTCTGCATTGGATTCGCAGAGAAGATGCTCAACCAGATCAAGTGCACCTGCTATGCACAGAGCAATCATATTCATCAGGTTTTGTTCAGTAGCAGACAGAGGCATTCGTTTGCCTCAAGTGGAGTTTGTTGCAAGAAAGTGAGCCACTGTGTTTGGACAACTGAGACATTCAGCATTGATGAACGGGGTTACACTAGATCAAATGGTGTAGACCTGTACATGTGTTTTGGGGTTTGGTTCTCCTTCTCTCCTACATTGGCTGATGGTGATGATGATGAATACATGTGTTGTTGACAAAAGTGAGCTGTGGATGGGCATTCATTGTTGTAGTCTGCATTTGGAAATCAGTCAGTAGTCTCAGTGCTTTGCTTGCCTGGTAAAAATGCTGCTGAAAGCCTACTGTGTGTGTATTGACATTGGATGCTGAAATCATCAGTTTTTGCAGTGCAGGATGATCTATGGGTATAGCACTATGCAACCTTATGTGTCTGGATGATGAAGAAACAGGGAAATTATGTTGGAGCTGCTGCCATGTGCTTAGGAGGAAAGAGTTTGTCTGAAAAAGCAGGACAATGTCACTGATGAATGCACATCAGAGATTTGTTGCACTGCCACAATTTGTTGTATTTTTGCTTCATTTCAGAATTGGATTTTTGTGATTTGCGTAGTTTCCTTCTGTTGGATTGAGCAGTTCAGAGGCAACAAGGTGTTCAAGAGTTGATACAAAATTGGGAGTATGTGTGAAAACACCAAACATACACACCCACAAGTTCCGGTGAAGATTTGTGGGAGTGATGAACACACCACCCCCCATCATCAGTGTTAAGAACTGAACATGAGGAAAGAGATGATGACTAATATACAGTCAAATCAGTGTGAACAGATTATATCTTACGGAGGGAATTAGTTTGATACCCATTTGGTGAAGGGATTACACTGAGTTCAAGAGTACAGCACACAGTTTGCAAGACAAACTCAAATCTTGAGTATGCTCGAAAGTGTGTGGGTGGTTTCTGTCAGCAGATCTTGAAACTTGGGAATCATCCAGCACCATTAATTAAGTTCTTCCTTGAAAAGCACCTGCAGATGAATGCATACACTGTGTGCTTGCAACTAAAATTTTACTCTAAACTTGTGCTTGATGCATTGCTGCTGAGATCATGGTGCAGTGAAATCATTCAAAGCTCGAAGGGGAGGTTTTGGTATGTCAAGAGCACCACCAGTAAGGGTCCTGTAGTACCTGCCAAAACAAGGAGAGTAAAAAATCATCATCATCATCATCATCATCATGATGCCGATGATCTTAGTTTTGAGCTTCACAGTTCAAATACTGTATTCTACAGGTCACAATCCTAGTAACAGCAATTGGGATGTCATGTGGAATTTGCAGATGGCAGAAATTTCTTCTTCTTCAAGTTTACTACTTTCAAGGAAGAACAACAAAAGCTATGGAGTGGAGTGGAGGAGCACAGCTCCAGACCAAATCATTGAACAAAAAAGTTATGTTCGGAAAAAACAAGGACAAATTCATTAATTTTCTTCTTTGAGACTCTGACTATTATGACAAGTCTTATCTTGAGAATCAAATGGCAGGTTCAATACCTTACCATGAACATTGTCCACTATGTGTGAATTTTTCCTCTCCAACTTGGGGGTTTGTCTTTAAACCTTGGCCACATGAGAAGAAGAGGAGTTTGTCAAAAGCTGCAGATGGGATGGATGGATGGATCGACTTGCAGTCTATCAGTTGCAAGACATATATGCGATTCAAGCTTGGTAACTGAAGCTTTGGTCGAGGCCAGACTTGCCATCTGCTGCTGCTGCTAGATCTCTTTCTCATGATCTGTTTGTTCGTCTCATAAGGACCATAATTCTGCAACACTAGATTTGGACATGTGGGCCTGTGGGAGTAGTTGTTGTGTTGTGAAGAGGACCAAGTCTGGCTCTGAAGCTGTTCACTGGCTGCAAAAGTGCTGTAGCAGCAGCAGCAGGAGGCTGGAGCATCATGGGTGAATTTGAAGCAGTTTGCTTTATCCTCGGCTGCACATTCTGTGACTGTTTATGGCGCTCTAAGAATGGCTGGCACAGCAAATCACAGCCAGAATGCAGCAGATCAATCATCAGAATTTAGGACATCTTCCCAATAGGCTGCTGTGATCACAGCAGCCTTCCATGATGTTTTTCCAACTAGCTGTGCTCACACTCATCTCATAGCTCTACTGGTCAAGGAAGCATTGACCGATTGCAAGAGCTATGAGGACTGTGAGTAAAACTGTGACTCACCATACAACGACACTGTCCTTTTCTTTTCCATGAAAACATGTGTTCCCAGAGTTCTTAACATGATTAGTTACATATTTCCAATGCACTTGGAGTTCTCCAATGAAAACTGGCTGTCTCTACAGCAAGAAACAAAGCCCTATGTCAGTGGTTTTCCATTAGGCTACTGTGATCACAGTTACACATTGTGTGAATACACATTTTTCACAGTTACACACAATGTGTAACTGTGATCACAGCAGCCTATTGAAAAGAGACCCTTACTAGGTACTCTACTGCAGGCCAGTCAAGATTAAGCCTGCATGGAGCTCAAGGTAACTACCTAAATTGCTTGCACTCGACAATGCACAAATCATGAAGCAAGCACACTTCAGTGAAGGATTAAGTAGACCAGTGGTGTGTACTTCAAGCATCATCAAATTGTACCATGCAAGGAGATAACATCAAGCGCTTGTAGAAACTGCGACGTCTTCTGGCACTGTTGATCATCCTGAGAGACCACCTTGTTGTTGTTGTTGTTGTTGCATCACCTACAAAAGCTGGGCTAGTAGAACTTGGACGTCTTATAGCACTACTGTTGTTGTATTCTAGTCGGGGACCCGCAGGTTGTAAATCCACCCTGAATCTACCGGAGCTGCCGTACTCCAGAATATACCCACTCAAAGTAGCTCGACTTGTGGAACTGATTCCAAGACTACTACGGTCAAGTACCTCAGTCGACGAGCTTGTGGAGCAGATTCCAATACCACTACGGTCCAGTAGCTGCTCTTTCACCTGGTAGCAACTCCTAGACCGAACCCACTGTGGCGGCTGATCTAGAAACCCTAAAGCGTCTTCTCCTCCTCGCAGTGGAGAGAGTTCCAGAGAGGAGCAGGTGTCGTCGACGCTGTCGCAGCAGCAGCTGTCTGTGCTCGTTCTTGCTGCATCCGAGTCTTGTTCGTATTCCTTAACGAGAGGCCGACCCCCTGCTGCAGCTGCAGCACACATCATATAAGCCGGCAGGCCGCCGCTGGCAACTCGTTGAGCTGCAATCCAGTAGTCTAAAGCTGTGTCTGTCGAAATCCGATGTTTATCAGCAGCCGCATCGAAGACGAATGAGGATGCGATGGGAGAGTCGAATGGGAAATCGTCCTCGTTTACTTGAGCTTGGTCCTCCTGTCTCTCAACATAGCAGCTGGTGGGTTGATCTGTATCTGTCTCATCCGAGTCGCACTGAAACGAGCTCTCGATCTGCAACCGGCCTGAGCTCGTCGATTCGGATCTCCTCCTCCAGGACCTCAATCTGGACCACCTAGAGCCAGGTAGCTGATCCGAGCTTCTGTCCGATCTTCCTGAGACGGAGAGCAAGAAATCCTTAGCCAACAGTCTTAAATTATTTCTTCGCCTGGCAGTACGTCCATGAGTAGTTGCAGAATTTACATGATTTTGTTGCTTGTTGTTGCGCGGTTGCAGTACTGCTGCTATACAACCTGCAGGTTTTCTACTCTTGGAAGGTTTTTGCACTAACGAGAGATTCCAAGAGCTGCTGTTGGAAGTCCACTGCTCGTGTGCCCCCGGGCAAGGTTTTGGCTGATCCTCCTCCTCATCATGTGCTGCTTGAATGCAAGCTTGCACCACCGGATCTTGCCTTGGATGATTGTGGTACTCATGATCTTGCTCTTCAGGTTGGTGCCAAGCAACCTCGCTGGGTCCTCGACTCGGACCCTCCGCCGCGAGTACAATATCATCGTCGTCTGTACTTCCGTAATCTGTCACGGCATTGATCGCTATCAGGTACTGCGCTAACTGAGACTTGGGTCTCTCGACCTCGCGTCCCAGAGATCCTTGCAGGCGAAGTCCATGAGGAGCACCACCATCTCGGGCGATCAGAGATTGTCCAGCTCTAGTTGTGAACCCAACTCCAAAAGATCTCGAAGAAGAAGAGGGCGAAGAAACTGGGAAGCTATCTTGCAAGCTTTCGTGAGTGCTCAGGGGCCGCGAAGTGCTTATATAAGCGACCTCTTCCTCCTCCTCTTCATCAAGACTTTCTCTCGATCCAGCTTCTCGTCTCTTCTGTCCGCTCATCTGCGATAACCTAGATCTCCCCAGGAGCAGCTGCTTAAAGGTTTTATCGTTTAGAGCTGGAGCATCCCCAGCGGAGCTAGCAGTACTAGCCGAAGTGGTCGTCAATGCAGCTTCTTCCATGATCCCAAACTCTTGATCAGCATTCAACAGTCCACTATGGGCTGTAGTTCCAGGAGGAGTTTGCGGAGACAATATCCCATGACTCCAATAGCTGAGAATCCTGGAGGCAGAGCCGTCGCCAGGAGAAGCTGCTGACTGCAACAACATCGACCCATTTATAACGCCAGCTGCATCAGCGTTTCTAGCTCTTGCTTCTAGTGGTCCTCGAGAAAACACCGATGGATACAACACTGGCACTCCGCTGTGTGCTCTGCTTCGATCTGCAATGGGACGTGGAGACTTCCCGTGAGCCGTGCTGCAACCAGGAGGCCGCAGATCAGCATGTGATCGAGCTGCTCCTGCAACAACCGTCTCACATTTGAAGTGAGCCATTGCAGCAACATGATCAACCACTGCACCATGAGCTGCTGCAGTGCCACTAGCTGCCCGCACAGGTGGGAACTTCTCAGAGAGCATGGACGACATAGACGATTGACGGCTAAAGAACTTTAACTCCTGGTCGTCCACAATATGCACCCCCATTAGACTAGCTCTCAAATTGAGCTGCACCAGCCGCGGCTCGTGCAGCTGGGCCGCTGCTGCAGGTCGACCATCGCCCCTGGCGTCGGGAGGAGGAGGAGGAGGAGGAAATTCATCCACCACCTCCTCGTCAAATCCATGCTCGTGATCTTGTCTCACAATAGTATCACGCCCAACTACTGCATACATGATTCGACGATCCGCCGCACCTTCTTCGCCCATCGCAGACCGCCGATCTCTTACACCACAACTTATCCCTTCTCCCCGCTTCATGTCGTGCTAAACCCAAAACCCCAAAAACAAGTCCAAATCCAAAAGAAAATTACCGAAACATCCGTAGGATGAGGAGTTTCAGATCCCCACCATACTTGTCTCTTCAGACACTCGATCCTATTCTTCGCGGGTGAAGTCCAAGTTATAAAAGTCTTCTCGATCCGGAACTGCTTCATGAGATCTGACTCCGGAGCTGAAGAAGAGTCTGTCGATCAAGCGAGCTTGGGAGCTGCTGTGTGCGCCGAAAGGAAAGTGATCCCCGCCGGGAGAAAGTTCATTTTATGCTACTATTATAAGTTAAGGACCTAAATTAGCAGCGCTTGTCTGGAAGCGATTTTTTTTGGCTTTGTTGTGCAAAAAAAATTCATGCTAACGAAGGAAGACAGACGCGAATGTTCGGAAGAAATCGAAATTAGCGCGCGCGTGAGCCAGCGTGCGCGATCGAATTGCTAGTTTTGTCAGGAATTACGGGTTTTGTTCCGCGGCACTCGCGACAGGAAAGCCACCAGCGGCAGCACCACAGACCGCCGTCCGTCCGTCCGTCCGTCCGTCGGTCGTCGAGCGATCGGACGTGATGAGGAGAGAACGAACGACATCTTACCGATGAAACCGAATTGGCCTCGGGAATTTTGTATGAAATCTGACATTTAAAAAAATTAAACCACTTTTTATTAGACGCATTTATCCAATGATCTTTTTTTCCCTCTTTTCCCCCCTTTTTAATGCATTAAAAAAATAACACAATGGATTGTTACTTTTTATTTTTTGTCTTTTGTGATTATTAGTAAACCATTCTTTTAGATGCAAATTTCCAATGAATATTTATGTAATATCTATTTATTATGTCAGACAACCAAATTTTGCTGAATCAATAATTTTAGATCAAATATCCCACCTTTCCCAAATAATATTACATAAAAATGTTGGGGAAGTAAAAAAAAGCTTTGACCAATTTTTTTTTTAAATTCTTTATCTTTTTGCATTTTTTGAGGCTAATAGCCTAGATCATTTCATTCTTATTATGTTTTGAGAGTTTTTGACCAAAGAATGTCCTCACAAGATAGAAGAGAAAAAAAACCAATCAAAACAACAACTGATAATAAATTAAAGAATAATAATTACTATTATGCTTCATGTTTCCAATAGAAAGCTACTCATGTCAATGATGTTTTTTTTTTACATATCTAAAGAATATCATAAAAATGATGGTTTTAGCAATTTTAATGCTTCCAAAAATAGTTCAAAATACTTATTTTCCTTGAATTCAAGAATTAGAAATTCTTTTAGCTTTTTTTTTTT
>Ga0209208_10006289_pt1 | contig 16378 bp, 12 predicted proteins | sample S1TSphfallax_3_FD_187694 | JGI IMG/M metagenome (GOLD analysis project Ga0209208, IMG submission 187694) | Host-associated microbial communities from peat moss isolated from Minnesota, USA - S1T2_Fd - Sphagnum fallax MG (SPAdes) (version 2) | ecosystem: Host-associated > Plants > Peat moss >...
GGGGGGGGGGAGGGTTTGTGCAAATGAAGTGATTGAGAAAGGCTTCTAAGACACATCATCCCAATCATAATGAGACTCTTGACTCCTTTGCCTCAATCATGGAAAATTAGGAGATGTGCTTATGTTTTTGAGATCTCCAAGTTTTGTTGAAGTCTTTATGATTCATCCCACTTGACAAGTTGGGGTGTGTTTGTTTGTCGATAATAAGGTTGTTATGAGTTAAACAAGTAATACAAGATTATGTTTGTTTCCTAATATAAAGTGCCTAAAATTCCATCTACTTGTTGCGATGGGCTTATAAGCCACCTATACAACAATATTTGGGGAAACATTGAAACATCTTCCACAAATTAATCCTTTTAATGAGTATATATTTTAAATACAAGAGGAATGGTAGTCATTGTTCAATTCTATGGAATAGTTTGAAAAAAAGGTAAGAGATTTTTCATGTCCAAAATTATCCCATAACGGGGAGAGAGGAAGTGTATGGCCAACTACTTTTACTACTAGGAGGAAAAGAATTGACATGTCAAAGACTAGACCATGTCAAGTGAGAGTCAAGGCCAAGCATGAAAGGAAACCTTTAGAGAGGGAAGCTTTGCAATAAGGTAAAGGAAAGAAAGAGCTCATGCATTAAAGAACTTTCTTTAGTTTTTAAAGAAAGGGTTACACAAATATGAATATATCAAGATAGGTATTTGTTTGTTATGTTCATTTGGGTGTGACCACACCTTAACCCAGCCAAATTGTGGGGCTTATCATCTTTGCTTTTGGTACTTGTTGGAGTGCTGGAGAGCCCTTGATGAGGTGATGTGCACATTTTTTGTTTCATAAATTTTTTGAACCAACAGAGCAAAAGTTATTGAATTTAGAATGATTTTTGCACCGAGAAATTAATTTAAATTTTAGAAAAATGTTTTTTTTCACAGTTAATTTAAACAGGTTTTTATAAAAGCTCTTAAGTTAAGGTCACTTCAACAGAAATAGTATTAGGAATGGGATGAGTGATCAGTTACAAGACATAATCAGATTGTACAAGAGTGCTAAGTTTATGGCTTATATCGGACATAATCGATTCTACAAGAGTGCTGAGCTTCTTGGTTATGGTACAAAGAAGAGCATGAGTTATGAGATTCAGTAAACAGTATCAAATGTGCAAAAAAGAATAAGGAAGTATGAAAATGTTACAAGGCAACATGATACATGATATAACTAGGGAGCTCTTGTCCAAAGGCATGATGATCCCACGTTAGTGAGATTCTCCCTACAATTGTGAATTGCCAGTGCAACTGCCCATAAAATTTTGATAATGCCTGTGCTGTATATATAATAGATGAGAAACTCTCATCACCAAGAGTACACAACAGTTCTGCAAGTTTTGTACAACAGCTGATAAAACAAAGGTAAAAAGTGAAAACAGTGATGGACATTAAAACCCTAGCTTCTCAGATACTTAGGGTTTAGGGTTTAATGCTAATTCCAGTCTTGTCTTTACACCAAGATCAAAGTCATAACTTAGCAAAGTCTTCAATTCACAACCAACTCCCAAGTAGTAGTCTGCACACCCATCCCATCTAATCTCAGATTTTCTGGCCCTAACACAAGACCCATGTAAAATCACATCCCCGGGTCTAATCCCAAAGGTTGTACATTGTGTAATATTTACTAGAGAGATTCAACGAACAAAACCATCAATGTTTGTTACTACCATATCTTTCAAAGTCTAGCTCCACATTCAAATTCAAATTCAAATTCAAATTTGCAAAACCACCCAAAAAAGAGAACCAAAAGCTTGGAAGCTCAAACAAGTTGCAACTCCTGGCCACATTGCAAGCAAATGCTCATTATGTGCAAGTGTTGCAGCTTTTCAAGACACAAACTTCAGAACCCCAAAAACATTTCCCTGGAATTGGAGATGACATTTACTAAAATTACTTCTTTTTAGACTGCTGCAGCTGCAGGTGTTCCATGCGGCGGCTTCTCAAGGAATTGTCCTGCAGTCCCCGTGCTGGCACTGCTACTGGGAGGGCCATACTTGTCACCCAAGAGGCCAGCATGCAGGGATAGCAAGTAAAGCAGCTGGGTAAATGCCAGTATGATTGTGAAAGCCTCCAACACTCTCTGCACAGATCCCACAATACGTACACGTGATCTTCGATCAGCCCCACCTAATTCCTCAGGTAGCGGGATCAGAATTCGAGTTTTTCCCCCCTTGGCTTTGGACCAAGTGAAACTGTTTCCATATCTTGCATAGATGCAATCATCCTTTAAGACATTCAAAGACTTTTGACACAAATCTATACCATCATCCATGAGAGTTCTCTTAGTGATCTATTTCTTCTTGAAGCATCCTTTGTAAGCACAATCTGGAGAGAGAATCAACCTTCAACCTTTGTCCATGGATGCAAAAGGATTGGTCTCAACATGATAACCTACCAGTCTTACTGAGCGAGGATGATCCAGATGAATTTCCTTGCAAGCCAGTCTGTGCAAAAGAGGAGAGAAAAAACAAAGCAGATCAGCATCTCTTGTATACAAACTGCATCATTCCAGTGGGTGTAACATGATGCTCAGGAAAGAACAATTTATAAGTCTTGTCATGAGTTTGATGATGCTCAGTTGGTGGTGCAACATACCCAAAAGCAAGAAGAGTAAGCAGCCATGCAATCAAAGCGGCAGTGCCTGCACCTGCCAAGCTCTCACTGCGCCACACACGGAGATGATGAATGCCCGAAAAACAGGATGCCAGACCCGCCATGCATGCTATCAGCACCAAAATCAAGAAAAAGTTTGTTGCTCCATTGCCTGCAAAAAAACACTAAGTATTCAATTCAATCACTGCTCAAGATGATGCAGTAGGTGCTTGATGATACTTCTTACTTGCCTGACACATGCCAACTTCTATTGCTCAGGACCTTTCCTAGCATCAGCAAACATGCAGACCAACAAAAGAAAACCTCATTTTTGTTAACCCAACATGTTTCTTCTTGGACTTCATCAATTTGCCAAAACTGCAATTTTTTTGGTACAGCAATTTTGCATCAGCACACTTGCATGCCTTCTTGTTACATCTCCAGTCTTCTGATCACATACTTTCTATGAAAATATAACACCTTTTAACTGATCTTGTTATAGATTCATCTCCAGAATCTGTAACCCAACTTCTTCTCTCAGGAATATAACAAGCGAGAAGTTCTCCCAATTCTTCATGTAAGCTCCTATTGCACAGATTTTCCTTCATGTTGCCCCAGTATGAACACAAAAATAGAACAAAAACCCTCTGCAAGCAAGTAACTTTGGAATTTCCAAACAAAGTTTTAGAGCAAATTTTGAACCTGATGAGCTGAGGATAATGGATGGGGTAAGAAGATCCTACCAACATAGTAGCTGCTGCCGACGCTGGAGTCAATGTTCTTGTTAAGAGCCCAACCAGCCAGACATGCAGCAATGAGGTAAAGACAGAAGTTGAGTACCAACAGAGGCAAGGTCAGCCCTCTTCCAACTTCCATAGCCATCTTTCTTCTTCTTCTTGTTCCTTGCAGATGTTATTTAGGTACCTGATGCTGCAGCCCCTCAGATTTCAAGCTCAAGCATATAACAATCTTCAACAGCTAGATCAAGCAGATTGTCAATCTTTTGCTTGAACAACTGACAACAACACAGGAAACAAATTCCTCAACTTTCCTGCAAGAAAAAAAACCCCATTAATCCACATAACTGATCCAAAACTTTCTCCCTGTCAACTGTATTGTATCTTCTTGTGAAACCGTCTAACATATTCTGATTCATCTGCAAATGAAACTTGATCAAAACTAGCTATAGGGATACAATCAATCCCCAGAACTTTCAATAAATTTCCAATAATACCTTCAGGAATATAATACCATCATTCAAGATTTCCAAAAAAACATTATCTGCCATAAAAAAAATCTACAAACCCAATTCAAGGTGCTGCAAACCAAACACTCAATAATATTTAAAATCATGTCAAAGATTCACCTGCTCAGAAAACCACAGGGGGAGAAACTTCAAATCTTCGTCCCTTGGGTCTCACATGGACACAAAAGGAAGAGTAAAATTTTCGTAAGGTACAATTCTACTTCCCCAAAACTCTTTTGTTGTCATGCAAAAGGGTATTGTGCAAGGCAGCAGGAGAAAGAATATCATGCAAAAGTGGAGATAATGATCTTATTGCAGGGGCAGGCACACCACTAAGTAGATCTGCTGCTTGATCAGCTTAAGCAGGCAAATGGATCATTTCATCTTTTGTTCCTTCCCAAGCTTGACACCACCACCACTAGCAGCCTGAAAGAAAAAAAGGGATGGACATGACAAGCAAGTCTCCTGTCTGCACAGAGATTGCAATGTTCTAGTACTTAAATGGGGAGTAGGATTGCATTTGCAACTGCTTGTGGTGTGGGTGATCTGGTTTGTGTGGTGTGTCAGATGTGGCAAGCAGGACAAGATCATGAGGCATGCATGAGCATGCAAAAAAAGAAAAAGAAAACACAGAAAGCTGCACACAAAGAGAGCCATCAGTTTGCCAGTTAGCTTGTTGCCACCTTTCTATTCCTGTTCTTCAACTCCCCTATATACTATAATAATTGATCATATACTGCAATTTTGGGTTGCAACTCTTAAAAATAACAAAAACATGCACATGCGCATGTCTATCAACTTTGCATGGGATTGATTGCTTACAAGCAAGGCAAATCAATGACACAAAAGCATAAACCACATTCAGATTTAACCAGTTACAATTGCTAAGCCAAAATTCAGATATCTAGACACTGCTCTTCAAGGTTCCTTCAATGGTTTAGGGTTTAGGGTTTAGCTCCATTCAAGAATTTTGCAATAGACAATTCACTTCAAATTATTTGCAACATGGGTACTCACAAAATTTCCAGAGTTATCATACATCTTCAGATCTGGATCAATAATAACAAGTGCTTTTTACATGATGCTCCTTTTTCAGGACCTGGAAACAGTAATGGGGGCACTTCGGGACCTATGTCAACTTCAAAACATTTCACACATCAGAAGCTAGTTGCTTCATCAAATATGGAAAGCCTACCCACTATTTCACAGCACACAAGTCTACACATGCTCAATAGACAAGGTAAGCACACTTATTATAGCAGACTACATGACTACAAATGTGTAGTGAAAAGAAGGGTGGAAAAAAATAAGAAAAAAAAGTCATTACAATTTATTGAACTTTAGGTATTTATTGTCTGTTGAAGCCGCATGCGAGCTCGTGCCAGTGAGGGTAGACAATCTTCCAAACCATGCCAAGCTGCACTCTTGCTAACCATGACCTCTGTACCCACACTTTCCCTTTCTAAACCTGTCAAAGTATTGGCGCAGATCATTCCCACTGTGCTAGATGTAGGCTCAAAGTGATGATGCAAAGCGCAGAGGTTGACCAGGGGTACCATTGTGGGGCGGCCATGTGCACACTGCCATACCAACATAGATCAGATTCAAAGATAGCCAACAATATGCACATGTGAGGGATTAGTATAAACAGTTACAACATGTGTCAGGGTGAAACATCAAACATGCCATAAACCCTAAACCCTAAACCTGCAAAACCCACAAAAGCGTTCCACCACTGTGACAACCAGAGTATAGGACTATCACTTTATTGTCGATGGAATTGGCAAACAGCCATCATTCCCCATGACTTTGTGGGCTTTTGATGGTTCAGATAAAATAAACAATGCAAGGGACAAACTGCTCAAAATCTTGGCATACAATTAGGTGAACTTTGGGTTAATGGGTTTCTCTAGAACAACCAAAAAGAGCACACTCAGCTGTCCTATTGGCTGGCACCTCAAAGGCATTGCTGATACAAATGTCTCATGAAGGACTTGGGCTATTCTTATTCACTTACAGTACACTTACTACTATTATGTTCAAGGGCTGATAATCTCTATACTGGTAACCCTCCGCTGAGTTCTCACAATAATGATTTAGTATTGCAGAACATAGGAACTGACAATGCTTTCAAGCATTTTTGCCAACTGACCTGGAAGCAAAGAGATGTTTGCTTAAGTTGATGAATTAGTTGGCGGCACTCTGCTGGTAGCAGTGCATCTCCAAACATGATTGCACCTGCCACCACTCACAAAGAAATCAAGAATTTTTCACAAGGATCTGTTCAAATTCATGTGACCTACTTTGCTGGATACTTCACAATCTTTAGGATGATCAATGCTCAAAACACTTCTGTGATATACAGTTGCTCTGAATACAGACAGAAAAAGAGACTTGGACCATGGGAATTGATCTTGTACTAAGCTCATGATTGTTTCCTCAGCATCAAAAATTCATAAACCTATCCTACACAAAACAGGTCCAAGAACAAATAGTGCAAGTATCTTCCCTATTAGTTCTCAGGGAACACTATCTTGAAATTATTCCAATCTGTTAAGGGGAAAAAAGAAGAACAGGAACCAGTGCTCTCCAGAAGGCATACCTCGGCAAGACTTGTAGTTCAGAACCCTCACAACAGCTGGTGGAGGGGCAGAGGCACCATGGGTATCAGCAAGCTGGAATGTTTTGCGGAAATTTCAGTTAAAATATTCATTGACTACACCCAAAGTATGCAGTAATAAATGACGGACTTGAAGATCAATCAAATTTAGGCATCAGACAGGAGATCTTTTCACCTGATGAATGAACTCCTCAAGATCTGCTGCTGTCAAGTCCACACCCAAGATACATGGAACCTGCAACACAAATACCATGTTTCAGACTTGTTAGTTAGGCCCTCAAGTCCCAAAGACTGGGATTGCTCTACATGAACTGATGAAACATGCTTCAGGTCATTAAGTCTGGGGTCTAGGGTTCTTCAGATTGACAGAATTGCAATTACAAAATGGATTAAGGTATCAGACATACTGCATCAACTTGGAACTTGCAGGCTGCATTCCTTGCTCCTTTCCTGCAACACCAAACCTCTTCTTATGATTCCGAGTTACAAAATTTACATGCAATCATCATCCACCTAAACCTAAACCCTAAACTCTAAAACTATACCTTTCTTAATATGCTACTCTTGTCACCACAGCTGACTTCAAATTTTCTGGTGCAGTCTGGTAGAAGCTGAAATCTGTTCAGATCACAATGAAATGCAATGGATTTACCCACAGATGTATCCATACCACAAGATTAAAAGGAGAGAAACATTGTCTACATGGGGTACACCAACCTGTGCTTGTCAAGTGCCTCAACATCAGAAGCAGCTTCAAAATGCCAACCCCACTCCTCTATTTGCTCATGGTAAGTGTGAAGCATTTGCTGCTCTGCAAGGCTTAGTGTCTGCCGCCAGAGGTAATCAATGTCATCTCAATGTGTAACAAGAACAATGCCAATTCTTCAGTTCTAAGTATAGACCATAAGTGTGCGTGCATAACAGAGCAAAACTATAGATGCATTGATCATTCTTGTAGTAGCAATTTACACTGTTATCCTGCATGTTTATCCAAGACCACTTCATTCACCTTGGTTACAAGCTTCATATCAACCTACCATTTCAAGTTTGTGAGCAAGGACAGTAGAGGCTTTTTTCTTGTCTGCTGCCAGCACCTAGACAAATACCCACACTGAGGAAGTCAGCAATACAACTTTAGCATGCTGAGCAAATACGGGTTCAAATTCTGTGGTCCCAAAAAGCCATGGAAGATGGATTGCACATTCTTCAAAGGAAAGGAAAGATAATGGAGATAACATACATGGGCACGAAATTCCTCCAACCGCACTCGCTCATCTGCTGCATGCTGATCCCACCAAGCATGATTCTCACAGTAAGTTTCAGCAGCATTATATCATAATGTGAAAAGTCTTGTTTACAGCCACTGAGAAGGAGAAACACAAGCTAGCCCTCCAGGCAGCCTGATGCTACATTGCAACAGTATCCAAGGTGTACATTGAAACATACTCTTAAGAAATATGTAACTACAAAAGTGAATAAACCAACTGCAGAGAAAGAAAGAAAGAAACTTGTTGAAAAGTTGCATAATGGTTTTGGGTGTGGTGCTAACTTGATCAACCAACAGCAAGACACCAGATGCAACAACAGCTATGAACTTGGAGTCCACTTGCCCAAGCACAGTCAAATGCTGCAGGCTCTCTTTTGTAACCAACTCCGGTGATAATGAGCTGCTTGTAGCTGCTAGAACTCCAGCAGAAATATCCAGCACATCATTGCCACTGGCACGCATACATGGATTCAACCATACCTGCATCAGCATCACAACACAAAACTAGCTCTTAAAAATGGCATTCCATTCATAGGAACCATTGGAATTCACAACACAACCAGAAAGGCCCTAGCCTTACCTTGTACATGCCTGCCACTGTTTCTTTTGAGAGACCCTTTTCTCCAACACAAGCAGTGGGTGTCTCATTCAAGGAACGCCATTTGGATTGTAGGTCTTCTGGAGTCCATGACAATAAGGTTGGACAGGTCTTCTTCGCTGCAATACAGAGATGCAATGTCAAATCCTAACAACTGCAAAGAATGGTGTGCATAGAGCTCAAGAACAAAGACAAGGGAGAAAATATGTTGGTTGGCCTGTACAACAACATATAACCTGCTGCTCCACTAGACCCCATTGCAAAGAGTCTGGATAGCCCTACAGTCCCTCCATCTAGCCATTATCAGGTTGTTTTTGGAGATCCTCATTTGCTAAGGATGCCATACTTACAAGACTGTGTTCCATCGGCATTTAAATGGTTCTCCTCCAAGTGTCTGTATTCATTTAATATCATCACTTGTTGGTCCTCTCCATCTTCAGCAGAGCTGAGCACTGCCTCATTTGGCTGTAACACTATAGCAAGAAAAAGGATAATCACATCAGTTTGACAGAATGCATATGCACAGAAAGAGCATTTAGTTATCTGATGCTCACTGGCTTCTAACATTTATCCTTGCTTTGAAAGATGGGACATACGTTTACATCTCAAAGAGACAGAGGACAAAAAGATCCTTGGATAATACGACCAAAAAATTCCACAAGCTCGAATGGCATGTCCAAAAACATGAAGGAAACACCCAATAAGTCTCCAAGGTTATCCAGTGAAAAAAAAAGGGAAAGACCTCACTTCAGGCTACTGTGCACCAGAAAGACCTGAGACAGTGGTTTCACCTAAGGCACTTGTTGCCTCATGTTGTAGACAATCTACTGCTGGAAGTGGAAACTTGTGGGCATAATTGTCATGGAGAGATAGCCTTCGCCGAGCATTGTAAAAAGGTGGACCAGAAAGAGTATGCCTCTGCTGTCTCTGTTGATGTTGAGAACTAGGGCTTGTGCATCTTGAATTTCTACCATGAAGAATGGTCCCATGAAATGGAGGTGTCTCGTATGAGCTACCAGCACTAGGTGACTGTAGCAAGTTTCTTCTCTCTAGTTCATCAAAATGCCTTTCTTCATGTACAGGGCTGCTCCAAGCTTGTGAACCGCCATGTCCTTCCCCTATTATCAGCAAGTAATCAGCACTGTGGAAACTACTCTCGTCAGCATCTGAAGAGTCTGTTAGCAAATTTATGACTTCAATTTGCTCTTGGCCTGCTAAAGAGGTCTTGTGAACTGTCTGATGTTGATGAAGTCGGTCCTTGAAAGGACTACCCAAGGTCCCACTCAGTTGTTGCTCCAGGCTCAACAATCTTGTATTCAGGCCATCCCAATCATTCTTAGTAGTGCTCCTGTCACCAATGTCATCCTCCACAGGAAATACATCCCAAATCTGCCGCTCACCCAATAGACCAGGAGTCTCATGAACACATGTACGTTCATCAGTTTCTGACAATAAGGACTGCTGCAGAGGTTTCAATGTCTCAGAACCAACACCCACATGTTGAGTTGGTCTCAGTGCAATGTCTGTCCCAAGCTGGTCAATTTCTTGACAAGGTTGAGGGAAATCACATCCCCAACTTAAATCACTTGTGGTTGGGGAGGATGGCACCAGGAGGTATGGTTGCATCCCTGAGCTCTGAGGGCTGCCATCAAGATCTCCTTCTGATTCCAGAACATCTAAAGAACTGCGTTTTGTGATCTGGAGTACCTGTGGACTACATAACTGAGATTGAAGCTTCATGTTCACATATGTACATGTACCACCTCTAATGTGGTCACAATCAGGTATGTGCTGAAATCCCCCCTCATCCAACAAATCAAGTTCACCTGCTGGCTGATGTGCCAGGGATGCCACATCCTTGTTGTGGTCACACTGTCTCCAAAAGTCTTCACTGCGATGCCGCTTGCAAGCTTGCAGAGGCAAATCATCGGAAAGTCTTTTGTGAGAATTATCATTGGTCACCATTGGCAGAACAGGTGCAACAGTTCCACCAAAGCCTAGTCTCGAGGTTGCAACTTTGGAAGGACTCCTTCTGCCAGCCTGAGGTTCAAACATGTTTGGAAGGTCTTCACACGGAGACAAAGTTTCTCTTTTACAGATTGCCTTCTTACCGGTTGGCTCAGCTTGTTGCCAGGGTTTTTGCTTAGATTCTGACTTGACTGTTGCTACTTCAGAATTTAAACTACCTGGTGAAAAACCAGTATTGATAATCAGCGATGAAGAAGACTCCTTATGCAGCTTAGCAAAGTCCAAAGATGTAAGTGCTTTCTCCTCCACTTCTGCAACTAAGAAAGAATGTAACATGCTAGGATGGGAAATGATGGCACATGATGATGACATTGCCAGGGAAAACAAAGGTGTAAGTCAAGTTCACCAGCACTTTGTTTTGCAGTCAAGCCTTGCTCCCAGCTTGCCTCAAGTACATCATTCAAGAATGAAAGCACTTTACTCCAGTCCTGGAAAAGTAAAACACAATCCTCTCTCAAAATACAGGTTTCAGTGTCTCCAAGAGTCACTTCACACAAGTCTAGAGAGTCAAACAAGACTTCATGGTAACCAAGCAGACAGGCATTCTGACATACCTTAAACTCCACAATGGTCTTCGATACTTCAAACGTGATGTCATACTCAGAAAACTGGCACCTTAAGTTCAGAACAAATGCAGGGTAGGCCTGTCTCCCAGAAGCTCGACCTGATCTGGTTTTCTTCCCTGACTCCTGACCATGGAGACCTTCTTTCACTGAACTGACACCAGTTCTTCCCCAGGAATTCATCACTTTGTGAAGAGGGGTCTTGCACACAAACCGATGGTTGATGTCTGCCAGATGGTTAAGGTATATATGATGTCTATGGATGTGTTTGGGCAGTGAACATGTGCCCATTGCTTTCAGGAGAAAGAAAGTTCCTTCCTTGGGTATGACATGGACTGAAAGCAAGAAGTAGGACCATGGTCAAAGACAACTCCATCATGAGATAGTCTATAAAGCATCAGCAATCTCTTGAGAAGGATCCTGGTTTAGATGAAGGATACATAAGTATTGCAGAGCCTGCAGATAAGAACAAAAGTCTGTCATGTAGTGCATATAAACTCTTGAAGGTAGTAGTCAACAGCTAATGAGAGCACAGCTAGCCAAAACGGAGAGTCATTCTGACCTTGGAAGAAAGTTGTTGAGCAGAATTGGACAGAAAGCCAGAGAGCCTCAGCTTCCCTTGTGCAAAATCAATCTCCTTGAGACCAGAGCAGACATCATCCCCAAAGATATGCTGCAAGGTGCCCAATAGTGATGGCTGTTGCTGTATGTGCAACAATTCCTCTTGCCTGAACCAAACCCATCACACTGAATCTCATGCAAAGGAACAAACTGATGCTAGCATATTTCAGGAATTTCACACAGTAGCTCCCTCCCTTAACTAGCTATGGTGTCTGTATTTCTGGCAACAAAATCTGTGTTATCCCAGGGTTTCCTAAAACATGACCGAAACGTGCGTATGCTAAACTGTAACACGTACATGATTACCTCATTGCATCTGTAACTGTGAAGGTGACATGGGGGTAAGCCAATGCCAAGTGTAGAACATGCTCCTTCAAAGACTGCATCGCTTTTTTCTGGCTGTGCATACAAGTAATATGTTACCACAATCTGCATGGAAAGAGGATTGAGCACACATGCACCACATTTAATGCATAATTTCTGTAGTTGAATACAAATGATGATGATCTTTGAAAAGAATGTAATGTCTCTGTGTAAACACCCAGAAACTAACTGAAGTAAATCTCAACAAAACACCACACTACTTGGCCATTCAATGATTGAGCTTGCAATCCAGTCCTGAAAAAGGCAGTCTGCTAAAATTCAACCGAGCAACTTGCCTGTTACTTAGAAACCTTCTACGAACAGGCTGATTGTAAAATATATCCCGCACCACAACTGCAAACAAAGAGTACATTTCCACCCAAGTGTTGTTGAAAGAATAGAAGTTGTATTAGCAACAACAATTATGTTTCCTATACTAGGCTGTGAAACCTATGTGATTGTAAAAGAATGATATAAACTCACTTAACTGTATCTCCAGATTTCAGTGACATAAACAGCATAACCAGTTTACGGTTTTAGGATTTTGATGCTGAAAATCACCTAAACAACTGTTCTTCAAAGTAAAGCATGGCAGAGGCATGAGAAAAATGCTGCACCTGTTGTACCTCTTGCACGTTGCTTGCTACTAAGGCCAAAAGACATGGTGACTGGGCCCTGCAAGCCATAAGTACCCAAAGTGGTCAAGATCCCTCCCCTTGCTTGTCTGTACCTTTCCTTTACAGCATCCACATTAGGAAGAAGAAGCACACACACTGCTGAAAAATTCACCTAAAAGTGCAACTACTTTGATTAAGTAGTTCAGAACCCAAGTACCTTCATGATCTTGCTGTAAGTGTGAGGGCTTCCTCGCACCCTGGAAGTAATCTCCATGAGAGAAATGTGAGACAGTGAGCTTAGTGCCTCTCCCCGGAAACCTAAGGTCTGTACTCCTGCTTCCAGTTCTGCCAGAGTATGCAGCTTGGAAGTGGCTGCCACACAAAGAAAATAAACAATTGGTCATTCATCCTCATCATATATTTGAAAGTGTTTGTGAGAATAATAGACTGTTACCATGAGCCAGCAAACCCTAATGAGATCCTGTTGATCCAATTGCCCAAAAACTGATCAATGTGATCAACACCAGAAGGAGCTGTGATGACCCACAGTATAAAAACACTGGCAGTAAAACCATCCAGGATGATGACAAAACAGGAAAGCCATTACCAATACTCTTTCTTCAAACAAAAACAACAAATAGTACAGCAATGAAGACAAATGAAACTAATTTGGTACATTCATTCATACCAAACCTTCTACTCTCCCTTCCGCAAAGTTCTTTTCATGGAGGAACAACAACAACCAAGCTCAAAAGCACATCATCACCCTCACTCACCATGCCTTTCACCCACAAGCTTCAAATCATCCCGGCTAATACCACAACCTGCACCCAAAAACAACAAGGCCATAGATATTCAGGAAAATACAACAACACAACAACACAGGACCTTGCTTCAATGCTACAATCTCATAAAACCTTACATAAATCTTGGAGCTGCCTGCACTTTGAGGTAGAGATTTTGAGCAACAGATCATTAGAGATAGAGTTTAGCGTTTAGATCAGAGGATCAACTGACGAAAGCCTAAAATGAAATTGCTGTGCTCACCATCGTCTTCCACTCTGATGCTCGAAGCCCCTTCGTCCAACCAGACATGCACCTGCTAGTGGGCACACCATCTCCCCACATCAGAAAACCGTTCTGCGTAAAATCTGACGCAAGAAGGAGAACCTTGAGAACCCTAAACCCATTTGGACGACGAAGGAGTTCGTGTCACGTATGTACCTGAGTCGCACTGGCATCCAAGCTGTTGCAGACAAGCTCGCCCACTACTTGTCCAAGATCCGAGAGCGCAATGCCGGACCGCAGTTGGCTGACAATGGCACCAGACAGGCGAGCTATCTGCCGCATCCTTCCCTACTCTCTCTTCCAATCCCTCCTGTCTTTCCCGAAAGTAGCGCTGCAGCACCACTCTCCTCCAAGTTCCTTCAAAGTCCATTCCTCTTCTACCGCCAGCATCAAACCATCTTCTGATCAGCTCCCGTGACAAGCTCAGATGGGCATGCAAAAATCCCTCCTCCTAACGTCAAGCTCCGAGCTCCGATTTCGAAAAAAAAAAAATCTTATAGGAATTTTACGTTTCAGAGGTCCAAGAGATTCCCACCACCCAGAAATCGCCTCTCCTTCTCTTCTCCCGTTTCATCCAGCCTTAAGATTTTCCTGCACAGAATTGGGTGGTACTCATGTTTCTTGCTTGCGTGCTCGCCCGCTCATGCAGAACCCTGTCAAGAAGAATAAGCGACCTTCCCGTAAGGGACTCGCACCTTTCGGCGGGAGTCGAAGGTGGGTCCCTCGCTCACTCGGAGGGCTTTACATGACGTAAAGACCAAAGGGCGAATGTAAAAGAAATTGTGTGTACAGGGCTAATAAAATGTAGTAGGGTCTTAGGTTGGGCTAAAAAAAGAATAATTAAAAAATTTGACTTGACATGGGTTGAATGACAAAAATGTCAATTTGAGTTTAACTTTTGGTGTGGTAAGTCTCTGTCTTGCACATAGGTAATAAGTGGAAGGTTTTGGGGAGGGTTTGGGAGTCCTCTCCAAAATAGTTTGTGTAAAGTTGCAATTAGGTGTTGAGGGATTTTGCATGACAAAGCCTTGGACCACTTGGGAAGTTCACATCACCTTGTGCTTTAGTTTTCTTTAGTCCTTGCGATGCTTGTTTCTTATTCTAGGCAACATGTGTTCATAGTCCTATAGCATGTGCAAGTCATAGCGATCTTTCAACAAGTTGTCGCACTTGGATGGGGTGTGACCTAAAAGGAGCCCTAAAGTGAAAAAGTTACAAAAAGTATTGCCCTAAAACAAGAGTTGATGGAGCACAGTGGTTGTCATGAACACATTAACCATATGGTGCTTGAAATAGCATGTTGTTTGTTTTGTGTGTTTTATGTTTGCAAGTTGTGCATTCATGGAGGAAGGAGAATGTGGGTGCTCTATTCCTCTTGATTTAGATCATGAGCGTGCAAGCTTATCTATGTTGTTTTTTTTTTTTGGTTCTTTTTGAAGATTCATGGGAGTATAACTCTTATTGGTGCTTTGGATTACGGAGAGATGAGGATTGCGAATATTTGAAGGAAGGCAATTCTATAATCGGGGTGATCTATTGGCTGGTTTTTGAAAGGACAAAGAAAAGAACTAAGTATTATGAAAATGGTTTTGAGTTGGAGGGTGCAATAGATGGGGTTAGGTAGAAATGCATTGAGAGATGAATGTTTTGCATGCATGACATTGCTCTTTGAATTTTCGCTACATTAGAGATGTAAAGTCTGTGGTAGGTTGTTAGTGATGGGTTGGTGGTGAAAGTGATGCAAAATATAAGGGGTTCACGAACGATCTCTAATGGCATTATTTAAGGTGTTTGTGTTTGAATGTGGGAAAAAATGAGTACCATTTTTTGGGCGTTCGAAGTTTGGGTTTACAATTAGTCTTCACTTGAAGTCTAGGAAATAAAGGTTAATTTCCTATCAGGGGTGGATTGGGTAAAATCTTTTTTTTTGTAAAAGCTTTTAGGATACATTGAAAATATGCGAATGGAAAATGCCATTAGAGGTCTATGGATGTTCAATGAGAGTGAATCCAAAGGGATTCACTTATGTTCTAATAGATAGTGGACAGCTTTTGTTTTCATGGGACTTTTTTTAGACCATATGCATGTCATCTATTGCAGTTATTATTTGTCAAGAACAATTCAAAGGTTTTGGTAACCTCTACTTTTGGTACTAGAGTTGGTTGTCTAGAGATTGGTTCAATTTGAATTACAACAAGATTGGTGTCTTGGTTCAAGATTATAATTACAATAATTATGTCCAATTCTAATGAGGAACAATTTATTTCTAACTTACAAACAATTCAAGACTAGCAAGTGGTTAGAATTTTTAACAACCCATCTAATGTAAATATTCCTCAAATAGGGTCAATAATTCTAAAGTTTATTGGATTTGGGGTTATGACTGTGATAAGGGTTCAATCCAATAGAGGTAGCTATTGGAGACATTGCTATTAGAATTTCCCACAATGGCTTTGTATCCAAAATTAAGGTGTGGTTGAAAATAACAGATGGATCAAATGGATGACATACAATTGCACAACTGACGCGCTCCCAAGTCACGGGGGTGAAACCCAAGTGAGGGTCTCACAAAGTCAAGTTACGGAATTGGGACTTGGTAGCACGCTCCCGGCTTCCAACTCTACAAAAGGGTAGAGGGTCGAGTTGGGAGCCCCGGGATTAGACTAGGAAGAGATCAAGCTTTTAGATCACACGAATCTGCATCACAAACCAACACGAGTTGGTTAGAATCCATTTGCACTCTTTTGGTGTTGG
>Ga0209208_10006291_pt1 | contig 16376 bp, 12 predicted proteins | sample S1TSphfallax_3_FD_187694 | JGI IMG/M metagenome (GOLD analysis project Ga0209208, IMG submission 187694) | Host-associated microbial communities from peat moss isolated from Minnesota, USA - S1T2_Fd - Sphagnum fallax MG (SPAdes) (version 2) | ecosystem: Host-associated > Plants > Peat moss >...
AAGAGCCCTATATGTGTATCCATAGCCTCCTGCCTAAGCTCTGTTTCTATTTCAATCGTCAATATCGTTGCGAAGAACAGTACTCATTTCAGAAACATTCTTGAAGTCATTCTGGCGGCACAAGCATATCCATCATATTCAGTGTCTGGACAACATATTTTGATGAGGTAGAATAATTACATGAAATGTACTCCCACTAATTAGATTTTCCCAATTCAGTCAACCACCAATTTGGCCATAAACTACAATATTGCTTGGCATTAGAGTTCATTTGCCACACAGTCCATCAAGATGCAAACTCGACAGAACAATCAAGCATTGACAACACTAGGTTCTTGAGTGAATTAAGCCATGTAGTGAACCCTAAAACGGATCAAAACTGGTGAATTAGGGTTGGCCAAAGGATGAAGGGCACACACACCTTAGTTGCATTAGTCTGACAAAACATGACTGATCGTCATCACATCAGTTACTCCCTCCAGAGCAATCTGGAGACGAGCTTCCTGCTCTGCAAGGCACGGGGACGCTACCACCTTGCACACTCGTTCTTCACCCCGTCCCTTCCGCAACGACAGTCTTGTTGTGGAAGCATGAGCCATGATATTCCCCCCGATAGGCTTGACTTGTGGACCTGAGAACATGGATGACCCGGAATCCACTTGTGCGACTACCTGATTCGCCACCACTACCGCCACCCCGAACTCGTCTGCAATCTTTTGCAATCCTCTTAGGAACCTACCGAGATGCATCTGCCGGGGAGCAAGTTCAGCACGGCCAGCATAATCGGATCTGTACAGAGCTGTGGCGCTGTCTACGACTACCAATACAAACCTAGTGTCGGCCATCATTGACGCGGCCTCCAGAAGCAATCTCATTTGATGATCAGTGTTGTGAGCACGGGCATAAGCGACATTGTCTAAAACTTCATCCCCATTCAACCCAAACCTCTCCGCAATTTGCAGAAGCCTCTGCGATCTGAACGTCCCTTCAGTATCAATGTACAGAGCTTTTCCTTCACCTCCTCCTCGAGCGAGCGGCAATTGACAAGTGACGCACAAGGTGCGACAAAGCTGGCTCTTCCCCGTCCGAAACTCACCATAGATCTCAGTGATAGACCCGGTTTGACTACCACCTTCCAGAATCTTGTCCAGCTCCTTGGCACCCGTGGTAATTTGGATCAGCTCCGCTCGCTGCTTGTACATCTGCCGCGCGCTAGTGAATCCCATGGGTACCAACTTGGAAGCAGCCTGGGTGATCTTGTCCACTTTCGCATCACTGAGACCCTTGATCGCCACCAACTCCTTCTTGGCAGCTCGTGCCACGCCTCCACTGTCACGAAGCCCGCATCTTTCAATTTCTTTACGTCCATCGCCGCCATCCCACATCCTTACAACAACTGCACCACCAATAACGGCCCATACTGCTGCTGCTCAGCCTCCCGCACCTCCGCCTGCTCCTGATCCATTCTCACTCCCCTCCTTCGCCGAGCCCTGCAATTCTCTACAAAGATATACTTAGCACTGAATTTGCAAATGTTGTGCGCTCGTGGCTAGGATGTGGAGCAATGCATGGTAGTCACAAAATTCATAAGGTCGCGTGTTGGCGAGAACTGACAAACACAATTTGGAGGTCAAATTAACAAATTAATATTTTAATTAATTAATTATTTATTGGAGTGTATCTATATAGAGTATATAACCGGAGTTTGGCGCCAGCATTCGAACTTGCGGGGCGGCGGTGTTTATGGCGATATTTAGTTGCGATTGCTTTTTTTTGGGGATTTTGGGATTTTATTAAGCACCCCTTTACCCTAAATATTGAATCCTAGGTATTGTCTCGACCGAAATGCATTTTATTATGTGGCCATGAATACATAACTAGGTAGGCGATGAATAAGGTTCTGAGCATCACTTGGATAATTAGTTAACAAGGGGTGCAACACACATCTGGCCTTGCCATTTACATTAAAAAGTATCTCAAGGCAAAAGAAGAATTATGAAAACTGAAATATTTCACCATGCCTAGGTCTCTTTGGATTCCTTAGGTAGGCCTTAAATAATCCCCTAATTAGGCCTTAGATATCTCATAAACTTAGCTAGACTCTTAGATGTTTCTTTGCATAATCCCTAAATAAACCCTAGGTAAACCCTAAATAATCCATAGGTACCTCTAACATAAGAAACCTTTAGCAAACCCTTGAGATAGGATTTGTGAAATCCCCTATGTCACCTTTCAATGTCCTATAACATAAGTAAACCCTTTGGTAAATTTGCAGACACATGCAAAACACAAGAAACTCAAATCATCTTGGGTTGAAGAGGAAATTAATTTTCATATCATGATATCCTCCCAATGTCTTCAATATGACAAGAGTCCAAATACACACAATCAAATCCTTAGCATGACCAGAGTGGAAAAATATAATAAAGAGCCTAGCCTACTATGAGATAAGAGCCTTGGGATTAAATGGAAATCAAAATACTGAGGGAACAGAAAGACCACAAGGAAAACCAGCCAAAGATTTAAATAACACCCAAAGCAGGGAAGGAAAGAAGGAATTGACCCCAATAAAAACAGAAAAAATAGAACTAACAAGAAACTGGCAGGACAAGACATGTAATACAAACAGTTTTGAATTTTATTTTTCTTGAGCAAGTGGAGGACATATGGGGCTGTGTTGCTCTGCCGTCCAAAGAGTAGAAATATCTTTCATAAGAATAGAGAAATCTCCATTCTCACAATAAGAAAAAACAGCAAGGTTAACTCTTCCTCAGGAAGCCACAGAAAGAACCAAACAAGAACCAAACAAGGGAAGACAGGAACAAACAATAAAAACAAAAAACGCACACCCATATGAACAAAAGTGCCAGTCTCACACCTGTTCAGGACCATCAACGGTAGGGTTTAGGGTTTACTTCACTACCACAACTTCCCCACTGACTTCATCAGCTCCCTACAGTGGGTAAAGGCCAATGACGAGCACCAACCTTCAAACTGAGTTTCTGCTGCAATTCCAGAAGCAATCCGAAGACTCAGCCATACTACAGACCACAATAACAATGACAAGACAAAGAAACAAAGAAAGACAGAAATGAAAAACAAAAACTAAAGGAAAGGACAAACAGGGAAAGACTATTAGCAAGTGGGCTTACAAAAAGCTCTCCACTTACAAGACCCAAAGCAAAATCATTCTGAAAATGCCAAAAGAGGAAATTCCAAACAGGAATTTTTCTTGGAAGTAGAAACTTGGAACCTTAAATTCCATCTTCCCCCTTCCAAACAGCTTTTCTCACTAATACAGTGTCACAGGAAATATTAGGACAAGACAAATCACATAATGGTGGTTTAAAGACAAAACCTGTACATACAGCAAAGAAATCTCTCCAAAATGTCTCGTACTCTTCATGCATTAAGCCCTATTGGGAATTTTGAAGCAAAATGCTCCTGCAAACAATGTCCCTCAAAAATGGCCAAATACTCCCTGGATTCTCTTAATTCTTCTTGTTCTCAAAATCAAGGATTGCACTTCATCGTGCCTTGAAATTGAGTTGGCCAACTTTACAGAAAAGTGAACTTCCTCCAGGATGTGCCCCTTCACATGTCCCCTCCACTTTCCTCTCCAAGGAGAGCATATGCTCTAGCCAGACACCTGAAAAGGCCTACCACCAGCAGTCTCAAACAAGGATTTTTCTGAGTCTGGCACTCATCTCCAACTTCATAGTTCTCCAACATCCCCAAATTTGGAGACTCCAATTCAATCTTTCCCAAGCTCCTGAAATTGTGTTTGTGAGACTCACTTAATGATATCACAATTTAAACAACCAGCCATCAATCAGCTCATTCCAGACATGAAGTACAGCCACAAAGAACTTGGTTGGGGCTCAGCAACCATGATGTTCTATGAATTGACAAAGGACCCCAAGCAAATACCTGTCCACCTCATCTCAAAGGAAGAGCCAATGGATCTGGATTGTTGAACCTGAACTGGCTGTTCAGAGTATTGAACTTGGGAAAAACTATTCATCCGGGGATACCAGACTGTAGAAGAATTCATTACCACAGGGGTGCGCACTGGTGGAGATTGTTGTTGCTGCATGTACAGTACTGTAGCGGGACTGCAGAAGTTGGTGTACCCCCTTGAAGAGGAACTTGGTATTCCAGAGGAATGCTGTTGCTGGGTATATCGCACCATAGAGGAACTGCGTACATTGCAGTACCCCGCCCTAGAAGAACTTGGCACAGTATAGGAGTGTTGCTGCCGCATGTATCTGACTGTAGTAGAGCTGGGTACATTGGAACGCCCCGCTGGAGAGGAACTTGAAACCTGGGGATTATCAAATGCGGATGAACTGTGTACCTGAGGGTACAGCACTGTGGAGGAACTGGCTCTCGACGGGTGCCGCGATGCCTTACCGCTCCCCACTTCAGAGGAAGTAGAGAACAATGCATTCCTGTTTAATGGAACACCCAACTGGCTATGTTTCGACACAGCCTCACCGGCACCTGATGCCACCCTCTGCCCTCCAGCCCAAGACGGCACGCATGCAGCGTTACTTCCTGCTGGGTCCGCTTGTTGCAGGGAGCTCATTGGTCGTGGAGGAGTACCCGATCTACAAACAGCCACCTGACTGTTACTTAGCATATACATTATGTTCGACCTGGACGTAGCCGTTCCTAGGCTTTTCCTCTTCAGACTAATAAATTCCTGCAAAATCAAAGTACTGCGATCAGCACCAACGATTCCCTCTATTACGGAGATAGAGATGACAGCTACATGGAGATTGTCACGAGCGCTTAACTCTCTAGGACCACCAGAAGGACAGTGAAATAAGCACTTACTTCTATCAATTCTGGAGTGCACAAGGAACCTCCTCCACAGAATGTTGCAATCCGAGTTCTTCAAGGTCCTTCGGGGACTTGGCGCCTGCAGAGACTTCTCACCTGCAGATCCGCCAGAAAGATACAAGGATAGCGAGCAGCTAATAAGAGGTGGGGAAAACAAACAAAACCCTAAGATCTATCTTCCAAGGAAACAAAACTTTGAAGCGGAGCTCTAAGATTTCCTAAACTACGCGATATTGTTCAACGAAAAGCCCCAGCAGAAAGAATAACAGAGTTACCAAGCATCAAAATCCCGACCGTTCAAGTCAAAACTGTAGAACACAAGAATCCTCTCCAACAGAGATAGGGATCTTACTCGGCAGCATCTGCGTTGGTGGACGGAAGGGAAGATTGTGCTTAGCAATCGGCTCTCCTGAGCTTAGAGGCACACGCATGCCATACCTCCAAGTGCCAGTCGGGGTAATCCCGTTCGGTCTTCCTTCTGCTTCGTTCGATTCTGCTTCTCCTTTCTCGACGGTCCACAAAGACAGCGGTTGCAAATTCACCATCTCGCCTTCTGTCCGCACAACCTGGCTTGCAAGCTCTACTGCCAAAATCTCGCGTAAGCTTGAAGAGGAGCAAATGTAGCAAGCTCCACTGCGAAACGCTGGACAAAGTTTGAGGGAGTAAACGTCGCAAACTCTATTGCAAAGCGTTCGTCTATAGCCTGAAGAGAAGCAAAAGTCTCAACACAATTGCAATAGAAACATGGCGCGACAGGTTGGAACGCCCTTTAGTTTATTTACGTAGCTCTACGTTTGGCAAAGCTCGGTGAGACGCTGCAAATGTCCCCAACACAATTGCGCTACAAAATTTCGACAACGGGCGGAACGACGCCCTTCAGCTGATTTACCCGTGCTGGAGTAACGGAAAGCTGTACCCGCAGATGATGATCGTCACTGGGTCAGTACTTAATTTCATAGCGAGTGTGTTGTAATGTATGTGAAGGGCACCTTATATCCATCCATTTCCCTCCTCGAAATTGGGACGGAAATTCTGTCTACTTGTAGGTGTAAGAACCCTCCCACTATTGAGGACTAGGCATAAGAATCCTCCCATTCATAAGCCTCCTGATCTACATAGGTTTGGTTCATGAAATTTGCCTGGTGCTTTACCCAGGGGCTTTACTGTGTGTAAATCATAGCTATTGAGCATTCTATATCTGAAAAGTTCCTCCTCTCAGCAGAGGAACTTTCATGCTTATAAGGTTTCCAAACAGCAAAATTTTATATTTTTGGATATTGCAGTTTGAATTTAGCTACCTACTTTATATGAAAGTCCTCTATTCTTGACTACGGACTGCAATTAAGAACAGTCTGTACTCAAGAATAAAGGACTTTCACATCTCGTAGGTAGGTAGATTTTGCTACATTATTTTCTAGATGATTGCCACCTGGGAGCGAGTCTGTACATGGACTACACTCTGGAAATGATAGCTGGAAATGATAGCAGTACTTTACAAGCTTCCAAAAGAGATAACCTAGTGGCAACACCAACCTTGGTGGGATCCATGCCCAAAAGGTCTTCAACTTATTTAAAGAAATCTAGGATATCACAGAAACAATTCCAAATTGGTAATTCATCTTCATCATAGAAGGTTCATGACAGGATTCAATTACCAACCACAAAATGGCCACAGTAAGTTATTTCTACAACCAGCTGAAAACTTGGTGAATTTTTAGTTTTTTTCATGTTCAATGCTTGTTTTTAAAACCTTTGAAATTGGTGGATATTCTTACAAAAGCTGAAATTTGATACTATTATGACAAATACATTCATTTAAATTGTTTAGGACCTTTTATGTCAGATACGCAAATGCAGGTAATGTATGAAACGTCAAATCCCATTATTTAAATTGGTGACCTTGGGGAGTGTTGTTAAATTCCTTATCAAGCTTTGAGTGGCAGTTGAGGGAAGCTTCAATACTATCAATTTTCCAGGCAAGGATAAATGAGTTCACCATACCAGATAGTAAAACTACAATGTGTTAGACCAACTTGAACCCAAACTACATGCACTAGATATAAAAATTATGTTCAAAAAACACTTAAACAAGTGATACAGCCAAACTCAGCTAGCCCTGCACCCCTTATTTTGAGAATTCACAACCTCAAGCTTTACCCTATATACATAAATTATGCCTACTCTAGGTAAGTAAGGTGTAAGGTGCATCTAGGCAAAGAGTATGCATAAGGCACTACCACAAATAGATGGGTGAATTTTCTCCTGATTTATACATCCATCATAGCTCTCGGTCTAAAGATCTAAAAATTCAGGATTTACCTTGTAGTTTATGTAGTAGAGAGCCAGCACTTGCTCCCGGTTATGGCTCTCAGTGAGCCACAAGCCGAGCCCAGTAAGGCGGGCCATCAAAGGAACTAAAAACCATAACTAGCACCCAGTGCTCACTCCCTGGCATAAAGGTCTGAACCTGCCACTTATGCAGGTTTTAAAGTGTAAGAGAAGGGCCTCAGTACATGCCCTTTCGTGATTTGGGATCTGTGCCCCAGGCCGATAGGCTGAGGGAACAGGTCAAAAAAGCACGGAAGGGCATGTACTCAGGTCATTTTCCTAACTGAAGGATAGGTGGGATTTTTTCACTTTTTAGAAATAGTGACAGGCTGGCTGGTACCTTAAGCTGGTCAGAAGATCCCAGTACAGCCTGGATGTTACCTTCCACCGCACAAGATCCCCCTTTCTCTAAACAGGTTTCTTCAAGCAGGCGACGGAGCAGTGCTTTACACAGTTAGGTAGGTACAAAAATAATCTTGGTATGTAGGAAACAACAGAATCTGCCGCTGTAGCAGTTCATGGAAAATATTAAAGCCTGAAAACATCAGGTTAATGCCCATATGGAGACTCCAGGGATGGGTGCCTAGGCTCAGCCATGCCTCACCTAAGCCCCTTTTTTCAGGAATGCCACCCTGGGCATTACCTAGGTAGAAATTTTTTGCTGAGTGATCATAGGATGGGAATGATAGAATTACGGTCCAAATTTCCACCTCTTTCAATCTGTTGGCCATTTCTTACAAAAATATTCATGCATCCACAAGTGCGGATGTATTCCCAGTTGACAAAAGCAGCAGCAAGGTTGACAACTTGGCTGGCAAGTGGGAAAATAATACGGACAAATGTGCACTTGAAACGTTTTAAAAATATGACCCAAAGCCTACACCCTGAGGCTCAGGTTAGCCATAGTACCCAACCTTTCTCAGTTGTTTCCATAGTTGTAGTGGTGTAGGAGCGGAGTGGGAAGATTGATCCATGTTTTGGGGATTGGGAGGTGCTGTGAGCTTTGATTTATAGTGCTTGCAAGATGGATCGTCGAGAGCAATTCTGCGGTCCTGTCTTACTTCGCAGCTGTTCACGCCTCCTGGTTATAGATGGGCTCATTCTGGCCTCTTTCATTTGTATGTGGATTGCGGCGGGCATAGTTCCCGAACAGTCTCAGCCCAGGTGGTTCTTTTCGTGCCCCATGTGGATGATTTTGTGGGGTTTGGGCATAACCTTCAATTGCCTGTGGTTAGATGCATGGGGTGGCTTTGGCATAACCTTCGATAGCAGGTGGTATGGATATAACCGTCGAGCAGATGCACATGATCAGAGACTTCCTTTGTCATTCAGAAGAAAGTTAAAGTATGTGGTGTGTTCTGGACACCTCGTGCCATTTGCTAATTTGTTCCTGATGATTCATGCTCATAGTGGATACTCAGTTCTGAGCAGAATCATTAATGACATGCCTGATGATCGTCGAGGAATTAAACCCTCAGAGAATATGATAATGATCATAGCAAGCTGCAAGGTAGTGGTCGGAACTAGTGAAGGGATAATACCTGCAACGCATGGAACAGTACACACACGGATGGAGAGCCCAGATGAAGAAGATGCTTGAGTTCTTGGCCATAACGATCACTTGTCAAAAAATTCTTACATGGTGCAATTGAATTACAAGGGAAAGGAGGCGCTCTTACGCAGTGGAGTCCTGATCCAAGATGCGAGAGCTTACGATTGTTACGAGGGAAAGACCGTAGCATGGTGATGGCACTTGCTGGGGTGCACGCATTTGGGTACATACTTTCTGTCATAAAATTCGATATACAATAGGTTGCAACATGAATCCAATTGAATTTGTAGGATTTCAAGGCAGTGTGTTGGTGGTAGTTGTCATCGTCCTTTGCTTCTTTACCTGAGCCCTGGCTGTGAGCAAGACATGGTCTCCGAGCTATGCGATATTACTCATTGGTCTAATGATGAGTTCTATGCCATGGTCATGAAAGTGTTTCAACGGTGGGGTTATTTTCTGCTCTTGCTCATGGTTGTAACCGCTGCGATGCAATTTGCAGTCATCTCCAAGTACATGTAAACTAGATGCTGTAGGATTTGCACTGCAATTTGCAACCATCTCCAAGCACATGAAAACTAGATGCTGCAGGATCAGCCTAATTATAGATGATGTCCAAACTGATGAACTCCTTGTAAGACGAGCTCTTGGGCACCCACTTCTTCAAAAAACCAGTCCCCATAAGTGAATAGTTTTTTCCAATTGATGGACCCTTGGTAGTAGAATTATAACTTTATTATTAAATTTCGGTAGGACTAAGGAGTCAGGACTTATATATGTTTGCTAGCTTTCCATCTCAACTTTTCCCATTCCTGCTTTGTTGCTTTATGTGTTGTTTTATAACAATCTAAAGTTTGGTTTGTTTATATTGGTATGTGAAATGATTAGATTGTCATGGTGTTACAAATTATCACTGGTTTGGTTGTTAAACAAATTCTTTGGTTTTGACCTTTCCAAGCTTATGATGGAAATTATTGAACTTGTGACTAGGTTCTAAGAGTCATTCTTCAAATTTGTAAAACTTTTGGTTTCCGTGCTTTCTCAAAAACTTTATAACCCAATCTTGTTTGGAACAAGGTTTCATTTCATCTTCATTACACATGAATGATGAAGATAAAAGATTTGTGTAACAATTGTTTTCTCTACTTTACAAGATAAGAGATTGTGTATTAAAAAAAATTTCCAATCGATCAAAAGTGGCCACTTACCTCAAATGTAGGACTTGCCTTTAGTTTGGTATATATTTGAATATTTGTTACCTTTCAATTGTTCGATCTACTTGACAAATATTTTTGACACACCTATATGATTTTAATATCTTACTTATTTAATACAGATTGCAGGTTGAAAACTACCCTGTGGCAAGTAGTTGCATTCTATTTTATTTTGATATTTTGCGCTAATTACCTTCAGAGAGACCATTGCCTTACATGCTTTGCCAACCATTTCAAGTACCTTATTTGCTACCACTACTTTGCATTGAAAAAATATGAAACATAGGACTTGATTGCATCTTTGTTTTTAGAATACAAAGAGTTTTCGTAAAACCTTATTTGGTACACTCAAATTTTTTGAAGTGAACTATAACTCATCCTTTTCTTGTGTTTTTGGCATTGTTGCTTTATCTATAGCGCTCAAAAAGCATTTGTAGCTTTGTAGTTTGCACACTCAATGACACAAAAATTGCTCAATTTGATTACAAAATGAGGAAAATATTGAAAAATGTTTGATGATAAGTACATGTTCAATGATTGGCAATTTTACCCTGCTGCAAATTGGAAATGAAAATATTAAATTTAACCTTATAAACAAGGTTTAATGCAACACATTTGAATACCATATCCTAATGAATGCCACATGAGTCAATATCAAAAGGAAAAAAACATTCATGTAGCAATTAACATATACAAAATCAAATTGGTGAAAAAAAAATCATTGTAAATGTAGGAGATCAAGTCCTTGCTAACTTTCACAATGGAAAAGAAAAACCATTTTAACGCAATGTCATGCTTGAATGAAAAATAAAGGAAATAAATACTATTGAACAAGACATCTAGCATGCACTCCTTGATACGTGAATAGCATGCAATCAACCTTGGTAAACCATGTATAAGTTAAATCTAATTGACATAGAATTATTGCTTATTTGTCAATTTGGGTTACACAACTTGGTGAACACATATATGATAAGTAATGTCAAATTCAAATTATGTTGTTTGTACACAAATATATCATTCCCACTATAATTAGATATTGACATTTAAATCTAAATAGTTAGTGGAATGAAACCAACCCAAACACATCCAAATTTGAAGTTCAAAAGGAGGCTCCAAACATATGGGCAATATGAATGCAGACCAAGTTTAGGTTCATGGGTCATATTAAATGAAATTATTATTTATACAACATAACATGTTGCTACTAATTGCAAATAAATTAACATCCAATGGTACTCAAAAGATGCAAATATATATGAACTTCTCAATGAAAATCACTTGAGTAACAACATCAAAGTGAAATTGCCTAGCATTAAAACAAGGGCTCTAATAATAATCTTGAATTGGTAAATCTATAGTTTTTGTGACAAGTTCAAAAACATGTATAACTAATGAAAACATGTTTCAAAGAAGGGAAAACATAGGCCACACTTACTTTCATTTAATACTTTTTGGATAACCATGAGTTGCTATGTTGTGATGTGAGATAGTGTTTTGATATGAAGGATTTAAATTTAGATTTTGATCATGTTGAAGTAACATAACAAGCATCATTTTTGGATATTTCATACTATAAAATATGTCCCAAAGAAAAAGAGACCGGAATAAAGTTTCCAAAAGGATTCCTATCCATTGGCAATTAGAAACATGAAATAACTTAATGTAGAATAATTCATTTTCACTTGAGTAAATAAATTGTATTAAAGTTCACTAAGTAATTTTCTAATTAATTAGGATTGCAACAAAATTCAATTTCTAATTCACACCACAAGTTGACATTGTCATTAGTAGGCCTCCCTTGGCACTAACTCAAACCTAATCTTGGGTTTCTGTTAGGCATGGCACCATCAAAAGCTATGGCTTGTAAAATAAGGGTGCTTGTGCCCAATTTTTGAAGGCAAGGTAAATGGGGCAAGGTTTGCCTTTGAACCACCTATGAACAAGCACAATTTTTTGCTACTGCCCTACCCAGAAGAAACCCAAAATTGGGTGGGAGTTAGTGTCGATTGTAGGCCTCCTACTCTCACTAACAAAAGGCCTTTGGACCCTAGAGGCTCTATTGAACCTGTCTAAGAAATGAGGGAGGGATCAAGTTTGGAGCTAGGTGTTCTTGAGAAAAATATGTTTTCCAAGCTTGAAATAAGCGAATTTTTGGGTTATACGATTTATTATTTGCCTAGTACATCTTTTTATTAGGTCAGAATATATGTGTTTGATGATGCTAATAAATAATGTATGCCCAAAGTACAACATCCACAAATTTGAATGAAAAAGGCATATATGAGTTTGTCATTCATATTCACAATTGTTAATTGCATAAGAGCATATTTTGACTTGGGGAAACTAATGCAAAATTTTGTGATCTATTCAAAAAACACCATTGTTAAGGTCACACACTTTAAACTTTTTAAAGCACTTTAAGCTGACACAAATACGATCAAATCATTGCTAAATGAAATCCAATTTCTTGACCTTTAGGTGCCATGAAAATTACAAGTTATAATGTTTAACCATGTTAATTTCAAAGTTGAATGCTTAGGATTCATTCAAATTGATTTTATTAAATTTTTTTTTCGGACAATTCTCAAAAACACATTCCCAATTTTAAAATCATGTTCCATGTGAATTTTGAACTCATGGACTAAGCACTTGGTAGGTTTTCATAGTTGTTTTGCTACATTGTTGTAAAAAAATGCACTATGATCAAGTGCAATTATATGTGGGAGAAGGAATCTATTTAAAAAAGAATCATTAGTTCCAATTCCTAATTTTTCCATAAAAATAGAAAATTGTTGATTTAAATTTCTTGAATTTTTCAGAAAACTAGTTTTGGGTCCAAGTCAAAAAACATTATCATCAATTCCTAGTTATAATTATTCTTATCTTGATATGACCCATTGATTTGTGTTTTAATCCGGTTCCAAGTTTAAAGGTGTGAAAATGGCTAGATCAATGAGGCTACCAGATTTTGTGAAGGAAAATATAAAATATTCAAAAATATTCAGTTTTAAACATGAAATCATCAAAATTAATCAAATATTCAACAAAAATGTGCTAAAACTAGCCTTAGATAATGATATTAAAGATATTTATCAAAATGTAAAATACTAAAATAAAGTTCAAAAAAGTTACTTACTAAGGGGAAACATAGTTTGGGTGATCATTATTGCCCCTTCTCCAATATTAGTTAGGACACCCTCCCACAACAACCCATTGGAAATTATTTATTAAAAAAAATCACCACATCAGAGCCTAAAGGTCAAAGAAAAGGTAGTAAAATGATATTGGTTTTCACTACCATGGACGGGTCCTAAGAACATTTCTGACATTGCATTCAGAGTGCATAATGGCTAAATGATTTTTCATTCCAATGAAAACCCCTATTATATAATGATGGTATTAACCCAAGTTGAAAAAGGTTTGGAAATAAAATATTAAGTGGCCAATGAGGAGGCCTAACATGCACTCAAGGGGCTTAGTATTTTTCTTTTGGTTTTTGTTAGGGGGTGGGGGGATGATGATTTCATTGGACTTGGTTTAGGTGGGATGGGCTATAGTCATAGGTCATACAAAAAGATAATTCCAAACTGCAAATTTATTAGAGATCAATTCCAAACCGGAATTTTTAAAAATAAATATTTTACAAAGTTGTAATGTTTCAAAATATCCTTATGGATCCTAAGATATTGAAAAAGGAACAAATGTTTTTATTTTTTTCAATGCCTTTTGGAATTTTTGTGTCTTTTTAAACAAAAAATTAAATATTATGTCTTTCCAATTTCATACACATGTTTACATGTAATTTTATACAAATGTGAATATGTGTTATTTCATTTGAATATGTTGAATTTTTTTTCAAAAGTTCAACACACACACACACACACATCTGAACGTCCCTTCAGCATCAATATACAGAGCTTTTCCTTCACCTCCTCCCCGACCGAGCGGCAATTGACAAGTGACGCACAAGGTGTGACAAATCTGGCTCTTCCCCGTCCGAAACTCAGCATAGATCTCAGTAATAGACCCGGTTTCAATACCACGTTCCAGAATCTTATCCAGCTCCTTGGCACCCGTGGTAATTTGGATCAGGTCCGCTCGCTGCTCGTACATCTGCCGCGCGCTGGTGAATCCCATGGGTACCAACTTGGAAACAGCCTCGGTGATCTTGTCCACTTTCGCATCGTTGAGACCCTTGATCGCCACCAACTCCTTCTTGGCAGCTGTGCCACTGCCTCCACTGTCACGAAGCCCGCATCTTTCAATTTATTAACGTCCATCGCCGCTATCCCACATCCTTGCAACTGCACCACCAATAACGGCCCGTACTGCTGGTGCTGAGCCTCCCGCACCTCCGCCTGCTCCTGGCTAGAATGCAGAGCAACGCACGGGAGTCACAAAATTCGTAAGGTCAAGGATTGGCGAGACCTGACAAACACAATTTGGACGTCAAATTTACAAACTTATATTTTAGTTATTTATTTATTTATTGGAGTGTATGTATATAGAGTACATAACCGGAGTTTGGCACCAGCATTCGAACTTGAGGGGCGGCGGTGTTTATGGGGATATTTAGTTGCGATTCCTTTAGGTTTTTTTATATTATTATTCTTTTGCCCGCATTATCGGGTGAACTTTCGGTTTTTGGGATTTTTGGACTTTTACTAAGCACCCCCATACCCTAAATATTGAAATTAGGTATTTTCACAAATGAAATGCCTTACGTGGCCATGAATACGTAACTAGGTAGGAGGTGAATAACATAACTTGGACAATTAGTTAACAACAGGTGCAACACACTTGGCCTTTCGACGTACATTAAAAAGGCAGAAGAAGAATTATGAAAACTCTAAAATTTCTTGGTGCCTGGGTCTCTTTGGATTCCCTAGGTAGGCCTTAAATAATCCCCTAATTAAGCCTTAGATATCCCATAACCTAGCCTAAACTCTTAGATGTCTCCCCTTATAATCCCTAAAGAAACCCTAGGTATCCCCTAAATAATTCCTTCCTATCTCATAACCTAACTTAACAAATCCCTAGCTAACCCTTGAGGTAAGCTTTGTTAAATCCCCTATGTCTCCTCTGACATAAGTAGATAGGTCCTAAGATTAACTTAGACACATGAAAAACACAAGAAACTCAAAACATCTTGGGCTGAAGAGGAAGTTGATTTCCATATTGTGATATCCTCCAAATGTCTTCAATATGACAAAAGTCCAAATACACACTATCAAATCCTTCGCATAACCAGAGTGGAAAAATAAAATGAACCAAGCCTAGGGTTTATGTGATCAGAGCCTTGCGGTTAAATGGAAGTCAAAATACTGAGGGAACAGAAGACCCCAAGGAAAACCAGCCAAAGATTTAAATGACACCCAAAGCAGGGAAGGAAAGAATGAATTGACCCCAATAAAAACAGAAAAAATAGAACTACAACAAGAAACTGGCAGGACAAGACATGTAAAGTATTAAGACTTTTGAAATTTATTTTTCTTCTGCAAGGGAAGGACATGGGGTTGTGTTGCTCTAACATCCAAAGAGTAGAAACTTGGAACCTTTCTTTCCACCTTCCCACTTCCAACTTCCCAGCTTTCCTCACTAATACAGGATCATAGGAAATACTAGGGCAAGACAAATCACATGTAATTAAAGTAACTTTGCTGGACATAGTGGTGGTTTAAAGACAAAACCTGTACATGCAGCAAAGAATTTTCTCCAAAATGTCTCCTACTCTTCATGCATTAAGTCCTAATGGGAATTTTGCTGCAAAATATTCCAGCAAACAATGTCCCTAGAAAATGGCCAAATACTCCCTGGATTCTATTAATTCTTCTTGTTCTCAAAATCCAGGATTGCATCCCATCAACGCATTGAGATTGAATTGGCCACCACTTTACAGAAAAGTGAACTTCCTCCAGACTGCTCCCCTTCAGATGTCCCCTCCACTTTCCTCTCCAAGGAGAGCATGGGCTCTAGCCAACCCTGATGCAGACACCTGAGCAGGCCTACCACTAGCAGTCTCAAACATGGATTGTTCCACATCTGGCACTGATCTCCAACTTTGTAGTTTCTCCTACATCCCCAAATTTACTGACTCCAATTCAATCTCTCCCAAGCTCCTGAAATTATGTTTCTGAGACTCACTTAGTGATGTCACAATTTAAACAACTAACCATCAATCAGCTCATTTTCAGACATGAAGTACAGACACAAAGTACTTGGTTGGGGCTCAGCAACCATGATGTTCTATGAATTGACAAAGGACCCCAAGCAAATACCTGTCCATCTCATCTCAAAGGAAGAGCCAATGGATCTGGCTTGTTGAACCCTAAATGGCTGGTCAGAGTATTGAACTTGGGAAAACTATTCATCTGGGGATACCAGACTGTAGAAGAATTCATTACCCCAGGGGAGCGCACTGCTGGAGATTGTTGTTG
>Ga0209208_10006292_pt1 | contig 16374 bp, 11 predicted proteins | sample S1TSphfallax_3_FD_187694 | JGI IMG/M metagenome (GOLD analysis project Ga0209208, IMG submission 187694) | Host-associated microbial communities from peat moss isolated from Minnesota, USA - S1T2_Fd - Sphagnum fallax MG (SPAdes) (version 2) | ecosystem: Host-associated > Plants > Peat moss >...
AAATAACGTTTAAGTGCCACATGTCACCATATAATTGAACTTCACAAATGAACATGTGTCACCATGGGCAACCCTTGTAGAATAATGTAAATGCATAAAATATAAATTCATATTATATATACTATCCGCATACATATTGTTGTATGCAATTGCTAGTCGTATGCAACTTGTTTTATGCAACTATGAGTCTAGAAGTTGCATGTGTCACATGAAACTGAAAATTAGTTGCATACATCAGTTGCAAAATGATAATTTTTTTCTAGTGAATGGCCTTCACATTAGTTATCACCCAATAAAGGGGATAAACTATTTTATTGTAAAGGATATATAAAAATCATATAAAAAACATAGTTCAATGTATGGAATACTTGGAAAAAATAACCTCATGCATGTAGTATTTGGAGAAAACATTTTGGAAGTCTTTTACAATTTCCAATATACATAAATGTTAGTATGTGATTACTTGTAAAAAGCTTACAAGTACGAGGGGTCACTTATGTATGCTTTAAAGGACATCTATGAATGTTTGTGACTTTTTGACATGGTCCAAGGAACATAAGGCACATGTAGGCTTGATGATAAACTCTTGCATTATTGCGGGTTTGTACGAAGGTGTGAATGCACTTTCCTATGAAATAGTATATTAAGAGGCTTTGAAGCCTTTTGTTTCCACTCTTGTCAACTCCAATCAAGGATGCCATTATCATTTCATACCTTGCAAGCTTCTTTAATGTCAAACTCCTTGTTAGTGTTTGTTCTAATTGTGTCCTTGATACTTTAACAAGAATGTTTCTAAACTTCAAAGATTGCATTTTGAGCATTAATTTTTCATAACTTATTTATTTGAAATATATATGTGTTGATATTTAGTGTTATATTCGACAACTAGCACTTTACTAATTTAATATTTAATGTGTTTTGAGCAAATTATGAACTTTTGAAGTTGAGGGGGTCAAATTTATGAAGTTGAAGCACTTAGTCTTTGTTTTTTAAAGGTTCAAACCTACTAACTACTTCAAAATAATTCAATTTTTATGTGTAAATTCCTCTTAAAATTAGACTTCAAATTGTAGATTTTAATGTATATTGAATAAGATATGGTGATTTGAAATTGAAAAACCAATCTAATAGAAAGTTTAAGATTAAAAAAATTCTTTTGCTTGGGTTTTTTTTCATTTTGTTCTTGCATACTAAAGACTTTTAAGATATGTTTTGTTATTTGTAATTATAATTTCCATTCACAATCATTAAGACCATTGCATCTTAGCATTCATTACATTTTTTGTTTTCTTAAAAAACATCTTTCAAACAATATTACCAATAGATAAATGAAAGGAAAATGGATTCAAATCAACCTCTTCAAGTATTCTATGATTATGGCATTAATATTGGAATCTTAGTAGAAACTAAACTTGGGGTTAAAAACATATTTGTTCAAAATTATAACAATTTTTTTAATCAAATGATTATAAACATCCCACTACCTTTTATCCACCCTATCATTAACGATTTTGTGTTAGTTTTATACATCTTTCTTTAAATTTAAGAAGTTTCATTTTATTTTTAAAATATTTTTAGATGGGATCAAATTTTTAAAACCCTTTCAATACCATTGACGAGGTGGTGGTAGCTTTGAATATGTTACAAGGAATTATATCAAGTGCTTCATTAGATGTTGTTCAAAATACAAGATAATCAAACTTGTTCTCCTTGTGTTGCCTTTGAAAATGAGGCCAAGGAACTTTGAGTTAATTTTCTTGAAAAGTTTGATGGCAACATTCAAAATTTTGAGGCTTTGTTAATCAAATACAGTTAATCATCCAATTACAACCAAAATGATACCCAACAAATGTAACCCACTTGTGAGCACTCTACTTTTAAGGACAACTTTGGTTGGTTTGGCCCTTTTTTGGAAAATGTTTTCCTTTCTTTGATGATTTGAAACCTTTATTGTAGAATTCAGCATAATGTTTGGTGAGCATGACAAGGTAGATTCAATAACCACAAATATATGTTTTTTGCACCAAGGATCATGTCTAACATTTTTCTAAACTTATGGGTTCCAACAATTGGTTTATGACATTAATTGGGATGAAGTTGCTTTCATAAGTCAAAATCCACTTGGGTTTGAAAGATGACATCAAAGGACTTGATGTTAACAATGTTAGATCCTAGGAATCTCATGGAGGCAATTGTGAAATGTGACAATAGTTTGTTTGAATGATGGCAAAAGTGTCACATACCACCACAATAATTACCTATTGGTTTTGGAGGGTTTTCAAAACTTACCCTCAACAATGGGTCTTTTGGTCCAAAAGACATGCAAATTGATGCAACTAATTTCAACCCTCCAAAATCAATGTTGTCAAAAAGGTTTGTGTTTGTACTATGGTGAATCCAAGACCATCAAGCTAATAATTGTCTAATCAAACAATGATGTTCATTCAAAACTCAAAGTGTGATGCCATAGTCAAATAATTTGCCAAAAAATGAAATTTCCCAACCATAGTAGGACCATGTGGTTAGGTAATGTTGTCCCTCCAATCCATACAAGTCTTATGTTATATTCCCACCTTGTTTGTTGTTTCACAATACCTATCATTCTAAGTGTCAATAATTTAAAAGTTCATTTTCTTGTTTTGATAGATTTTGGCACATTTTCTTGATTTCTTGATGAAAATTTTGTACATCACAAATTTCTTCTATTTTAAAAGTCTCATCTAATGCATGTAGATGTTATTGATGTTCAACCATTAGCATCAAGAAATGTCACACGTAATAATATTTATTGTTGTAGAGACATGAATTGTTTGAGTACAATAATGTTTAACATCATTTAGACACCATTTACTCATGTTATCTTAGGAATCTTTTGATTAGAAAAATACAATCCACATGTAAATTGTAAAATTAATGATTTTTTTTTTATTCATCATTTTTAGTCCACAACATTAAAACCATGATGAAATGTCTTTTTGATTCAAAAAAATTACATTTATTTGTCAAAAACCAAAACTTGAAAAAAACCTTTATTTGTGACATTGAAGGTTTTTTTGTGAGTAGAAAAATTTGGTACTACAATTATAATTTATGCCAATTCATCATTAGAATTGACAAAGACAACCATTAACATTCCTAAACTATGTAAGGAGTTCCAAGATGTGTTCAAAAAGAAGAATGCTAACATCTTGTTGGAAACATTGTGGCATTGATATTTAAGAAGGAACTCAACCACCTTTCGGTCCCATTTATAACTTGTTGTAAAATGAACTTGTTACATTAAAAGAATGCATGGATGAGGACTTAGCCAAGAACTTTATTTGACATTCCAAGTCTCTTCCTAATGCACTCATCGTTTTTGTTAAGAAGAAAGATGAATGCCACGAAATGTGTGTCAATTATTATGGATTTAACAAGGTAATCATCAAGAATTGATATTCATTTCTTTTGATATTGAGTTTATTTGATCAACTTAGTCAAGCTAAAATCTATACTAAAATATATCTACATGGTGCATATAGTTTTCTATGCATCAAAGAAGGTGATGAATGGAAAACAACATTTCAAACAAGGTATGGATATTTTGAATATAATGTCATGCTTTTCAAACTCACCAATGTTCATGCTATTTTTCAACATTTGATGAATGACATTTTGCAAAAAAAATTGAACAATTTTGTTGTCATTCATTTGGATGATGTATCTTGATCTTTTCACAATATTTCAAAAATCATCAACATGTTCATTTGGTCCTTCAAAAGCTATGCAATGTAGGATTGTATGTTAAACTTGAAAAGTGTGCATTTCATCTGCTTCAAGTTGAATATTTTGGATACATGGTATTTGACAAAGGACTTTGTATGGATTTCATGAAAATTCAAACTATCATGGATTGGACTATCCCAACTATTATTCAAGATGTTTACTGTTTTTTGAGCTTTGCCAACTTCTACATAATTTTCATAAAAGACTATTCTAGAATTTTAATTCCTTTTACACAATTAAATTGTAATTTAAAACAAGTTATAATGGAGACATGTGGTGCAAAAATATTTTCAAGATTCAAAAAATAATTTCATAGTAACACCAATCTTGATCCACCTAGATTTCTATGGTCAATTATTTCTTGAGACTAATGATTTTCATTTTGCCCTTGGTGCAATTCTTTTCCAAATTCACAAGAAGCAATCTTCTCCTTTTCCACCTCCACACATTGCGACTATTATTCAATTTGACTACAATTTAATTACATTTCACCATTTTAAGTTTTCAAGTCGCTTATTGCACTAATTAATGGTCAATATTATTCATAGTTGTTATGTTCACTATTTTGTTCACTTGTGAGTATAATTTGAACCTTATTTAATTATTTAATAATTTCAAGTTGTAGACTTGGCAATTGAAGTAGCCTTTAACTTTATTTACATAATGCATTATAATGGGTTAATGAACTTTTTGACATTTTTTAAACTATCAACATGATACATGAGTTGAACTATTAACTTTTAACATGTTGAAACCATTACTTAGGAATTGCATTTTACACTTACCATAATATGTTAAAACGCATGTAACAATTTAAAACCCCATATTTATAATGGAATGAATTTGTGATTTTTTCATGTCTTTTCAATTATTAGAGTTGAACCATTTAATTTTAATAAATTAAAACCATTACTCACAAATTTTATTCTGCATTTATTATAATATATTAAACACATGCAACTTAATGTTTTGCAATTATACTTGAATGGTTTAGTGATTTTTTTCACATTTTTTGAACTATCAACATTTTTACATGAGTTGAATCATCCACTTTGAACTTATTGAAATCACTATTCAAATGTTGCATATTGCACTTATTAATATATATGGAAACACATATAACAACTTAATGTTTCATATTATACTTGAATAGGTTAGTGATTTTTTTTGCATTTCTTGAATTATTAACATTTTCACATGAATTGAATCCTTCACTTTGAATATTGTTAAATCCACTATTCATGAGTTGCATTTTGCACTCACCACATTTTTAAAAAATGGATGTATGAAAATTTGGGAAATTTCACATTTATATTTGAATAGGTTAGTGATTAGGTCAAAATGTTCATGCATCTAAAGTCTAGGATGCATGTAGACCTTTAAATTATAAATTTTCCATATATTAAATTCTTGTACATTTATGTAAATTTAATATATATTTTTCCTTAAATTTTTTTTAGGCATCACGAACAAGTTTATTATTATGAATGTTCATGATGCCACAACAAAAAAATTGTAGAAATAATTTTTCATTTTCTCCCCATTTTTTCTTGGTGTATGAAAAACAAATCCATGTTAAAAAAAAGGATTAGAATTTAAAATTTATAAATATTATTCTTATTATGAAAAATTATCAATATTTTATGCTTATTATCTTTATTTGAAACATGAATTATCAATTTCTATAAACTTGTTTTGTTACAGGTTTATGTCTAAATATTAAGAGATGAATTTTTAAAATTCCATTTCAAAAATAAATGAATGATAGAATTCTAAATGGTGATAATAATATTGACATCAATGATTTTTCAATTTTGTATTCTTCTTCAACATCATCCATAAGAAACTTTAGCCCTGTTTTGGCTATAAGTCATATACAAAGGTATAAATTTGTTAAAATATTTATATATTTTGGTTACAAGTCCTAGAACCCATTGTAAAATTATATCATTTAAAAAATGTAAAATGTAAAAATAAATAAATAATCTTTTGTTGATGTTGGTGGCCTTTCTTATGTTTTGCAAAGTGGTGGAAATTCATCACAAAAAAAATAGTTACATCATTATTATTTATTTTAAAATTTCAAAAAAATTGGATAATTTTTATAATGATCTCAAAGAAAAACTCAAAAGTTTCCAAATATATTTGATACTAGATTTGTTTTGTTTAATGTTGGAATTATTATAATTACATAAAATTTATTCATTAAAAGTAAGTTTTTTTCTTTGAAATTTGTGATTTCAATTTTTTGACAATTTTTTTTTGTTGTTTACGTTTTTCCCAACAAAAATTGCCAAGTTAAGAAAATTTGAAACCAAAACAATATGTTGGTTTTGGTGTGGTGGGGGCGAGTGGGGGGATAATCCAACTATTTTTAGCAAAAGTTTCACAGAATGTTTTTTTTTAAATACTTTTAAAAAGGAAAAAATTGTAAAATATATTTTTACATCATGTGTATATATATTGACATTGAATTTACAAAGATTTTAAGTCAATTTAAATAGACACACAAATTGTAGATTTATTCATGACATGTAATTTCAAGTTTTTTTCAACCTTTTAAATTAATTTAAAAAATATATTATTGATAAAAAAAAAATTCTATATTTTGAGTACAAGTCCTAAAACCCATTGTAGAATTACATTATTTTAAAAAATTAAAAATGTAATTTTTAAAGTTAAATTTGTTTTAAAAGATGTTTTTTTTTGTGTTCATGTTGATGGCCCTTTTTATGTTTGCAAAATGGTGGAAATTCATCACACACAAAAACCTTTGGTTACATCATTAATATTTATTTTAAAATTTTCAAAACATTGGATAAGGTTTATGATGATTTCAAAAATTGGACTTAAATGTTTCCAAATAAATTTGATGTTGGAATTGCTTTTGTGATTAAGGTTTAAATTATTATAATTAATTTTAAATGTCTACTCATTATGGGTAACATTTTTTTCTCAATTTTTTTATCCCAATTTTTTGGCAAATTTTGTGGTTACATTTTCCCTTGAATTTGCACTATTTTTTTTTCCATTTTTTTTCCCAACAAGAATTTCCGAGTTAAAATTTTTTGAAACCAAAATAACATGCCAGTTGGGGGGAGAGGGGGTTAATCCAACTATTTAAACCTAAATTTTCACCAATTTCAATTGTGTTTCCTTTTATTAAAAAAAAGTAAAATATAATAAAAATATATATGTTGTGATTTTTTTTCAAAGTTTCACGAAAGCAAATCTTTTCTTTTCTTGCTAGTCAAGGGTATATTAAAGCTATGATGATGTGTCATGTTATTCCACGTCATATTAACTTGGGACCTCATATATCCATGTCATAATTTTTAAATTAAAATTTGTCTAGCGGAAAAACCATCTTAGGTGAAGAAATTGCTAAACTTTTTTGGGGTAATGTTTCTTGTTATCATGGACTCCCAAATGATGTTAAATCAAGGTCCATAGTTTGTATTCAATTTTTGGAAATCACTTTTCTAACTTTTGAAAATCTATATCAATTTTTCTTCTACATTCCACCCACCAACAAATGGACAAACTCAATGTGTGAACCAAATTTTGGAATAATACTTGTGGTGTACAATTAATTTACTATGATCAAGATGATTGGATAGACTTTCTACCATTAGTTTCCATTCTTCAACTCATCAAACTGCATTATTTGCCAACCATACACTAGAAGAAAACTTGTATTATGCAACCATCCGGTGATTATATGTGACTAAATATCGTTTACAATTATGTTTTGTCATTTTTACAACTAGTTACCATTAATTTCAATCTATTACATTTCTTGCAACTATGGTGTAATTAATTGCAATGACTAGGTTTTACATCTTTCCCTATTGACAAGTTTTAGGTTTTTCATCCAATAAAAGGCCTCTATGTCCAATTAGTTGCAAAAGTAATCACAATTTGGATACTTTTATATGATGTACATATACCTATGATGTATATTAAGATGTTTTGTAATATATTAGGGATGTATTTATATATTCATGAATTTAAGGCATATTAAATATACATTTTGCATATATTGTGGTTATGTAGGCTAAGTAAGTTGGTAAGAAAATAATTAAATAATTAGGTAAGTAAAAATACCTGTTATATTTAATGTAAATAATAACTATTATTAGTTATAAATTAATCAATTAATAGTAATAATTAGCTAATTACATAATTAACAATTAGTTAATCATATTAATAACTACCATAATAATATAATATAATAATTAAATTGAATATTCTCAAACTATTAAATATCTTATTTGATAATTTAATAATTTAATGTTTATTTGTTGAAATGAAGTGTTGTTGGATGGTCCAAAGAACTTTTGAACGACTTGACGCCTTGTTGCCCCAAATGAAAGAATAATGGATTGTAACTACCCCATTTATAAGATCTTTTTTTCAAATTCCTCAAGTTGTTGTATGAACAAGAATTGCTAGAATTACCACTAAATGGTGACTATCCTTAATGGATAATAGTTTTATATTTGGGAATCTTTCTTAATTTTGACGACTTCCAGTAATACAACATTTAAATGTAGCAACTTCCTTTGTCCTTTTCCTCAAAATTGGGCAAATATTGTGGATTCTAAACCCCAAAATTCCTTTGTTACTATCCTAGGCCCTTTTTTTGTTGCCATTTGGCAAAATTTTGTTAAAAACAAAAATGGTCATGTACTTAGTGAATTTTTTTATTGTTGGAGATTTTTCACTATTAGTTGAAATTACAAATGATAAAATAATCTTGATTTTTTCATTTGATGCCACCTCAATCAACTGATTACATTACTTAATGCATTCCTTTTTAATTTTTTTAAAAGACCTATTTTAAAACAAGGATTCTGTTTATTTAAAAGGATTAAAAAAAACTTGATGTTGTATCCAAACTATTTTTTGATATCTTATTAATTTTAATATGACTTCATTTTAATTTTAGGCTATAAAACTCCATAATAATTATAATGTAATAAATTTTATAAAAATCCAAATTAGTCTTTTGCAATTTTTTTTTGGTAAATAGTTTTTTGCATACTCCAACCATGAATAAACCATGGTTTTAACACCATGAATATCCATTTGCACAATTGGGTGTTCAAAGTTTTTTTTGGATTTAAGAGACTTAGCCCTCCTAATTTTCATTTCATGTAACAACCTAACATACATTCATTAGAAGAATTCATATGTTAGTTATTTATTTATTTAAAAATTAATAATGATGAATCAAACATTAATTAATTATTTTAAAATATAGTTAATATATAATATTTATTAATTTATCCATTCGTTATTATTTAATTTAAATAAAATTTTGATAATATTCATTTATTATAATTACAATTAATCATTATTTTTTTTACTAATAATAATTAAAAGTTAAAAATATTTAGTTATTTATTTATATTATTAAAATGTTATGAACGAGTGAATTATGTAACAAATATTATTTATTTTCATTAAATGATTTATTAAATATATTGATTAATTAATATATATTTCTATTTAATAATTTACTAATTGATGTTTTGTTTTCCCATTTCATCTTGTAAAAGTATATAAGGAATGTGTTTGGCTTTACATTTCTATAGTGAGAACATGTGTAATTTGGGATGAGCCAATAAAAAAGGTTTAACTTTAAAGGCTACATTTATTTTATTTTATTTTTAAATAGACATTTTCCTAAATTGTTTACCCATGTACCTACTTAATCTTACCTACCCACTTACCTACTTAATTTTACCTACCTACCTACATACCTACCTAAATATTGGTTCAAATTTATTTTGGCCAAAATTCAATTAACATGCCACCTCTCAAAATTGTATTTTGTCACATGGCATGATCTAACACCATTTAAAATAGATGATGAAAATCCACTATGTATTTCTCTAATATAATTTTTAAAAATAATTATGTTGTCACATGGCATTTTGTAATGGGTTATAACATAGTTGCAAATAATGGTGACTAGTAGCAAATTGTATACGGATGATCAATGGATGAAAGTGTATATATTAATCGTATACATCATCCATGTGAAATGTGGTGACATCATGTTAAGTCATCATTTGTGACTCGATGTTCCATCCAACTTCACTTATGCAACTAATGAAATTTTAGTTGCAAATTGAGACTTTTCTTCTAGTGATAGAAAGCACTTTAAGTCTTATATGTTTACTTTTGCAAAGGTTGATAACCATGATGTTGAAGATTTTGTAACTCATTTGTCCAAGATTTAGAAGGACATGAAATCATGGCTTCAAAAAGTTTAGGAAAAATACAAAATCAATGTGGACGAATTTAAGAAGTAACAACCTTTGTTTCAAGTTGAAGGTAAAGTATGCTTTTCATTGTAACATCAAAAGTAATCAACCACATGCAAAGTTAGATTATTGATGTCTTGGCCCATTTCCTATCATCAAGTAGATGAATCTAATGGCCTTTAGGTTGCAACTTCTAAATTCTATGAAAATACATCTTTTATTTCATGTTTTTTTTCTTGAATCTTACAAGGATTCATTCATTTTTGGAAGATCACAACCGCCACCTCCTATGGAAATCCATGGTAGTAAAGAATATGAAGTTGAAGAAATTTTTAACTCTAAATTTGTAAGGCGAAACCAATTTTATATTCTCTTTGGGCAAATTTTTTAAACAAATTGCTTTTCACGAAACTCATCATTTAAAGGGGGGGGGGGAGGGTAATGTAAGGGATATACAAAACTCATATGAAAACATAGCTTAATGTATGCAATATTTGGGGAAGTAAAACATAATAATCTCATGTATGTAATATTTGGAGAAAATTTCATGAAAGTTTCCTATGTCTTCCAAAAGACATCAATTATAAAAATTTAAAATTCCTAGGGATTACCTATGAATGTTTTTGATTTCTTGACATGGTGCAAGGAACATAGGGGGCACTAAGGCTTGATGATTAACTATTGCATTATTGTGAGTTCGTAAGAAGGTCCTAGTATAAAATGTTATATTAGGAGGCTTCAAAAACTTTTGTTTCCACTCTTGTCAATTCTAATCAAGGATGCAATTATCATTTTTTACCTTGCAAACATCTTTGATATCAAATTCCTTATTTTTTTTGTTCCAATTGCGTTTTTGATACCTAGTCACATTCATCAATTCATGGGTAGTGAAACATTGATCTTGCTTTACACAACCATTTAACTGCACCTATGCATTGAATTTTCACAAATGCAATCATAAATGCCTAAACCTTCTTTTTCACCATAAAAAATTTCTTGAATAGTGGGAATTGTGTGATGCAACATGTACATTTGATTGTGGAATTTAAAAATCATATATTCAATTTGGGTTTATGGTTCTAGTGACAACACCATGCGCAAAACATCACACACACAATTCACCAAATCATTGAAGATTTAAGAATTGAGGGTTATCATACTTTTTCAATAGATCTACATACATACTTTACAAAGTTATTGGCAAAATATGCTCAAAGCAACAAAATCACATACAAAGGTATCTTTGCCTTGGACCAATTTGGATAAAGAATGCACAACCTCTAGCATAGGTGATACACATGTAAGCCCTAACACAATTTCATAATCATAAAATACTTCATAATTGTTCTTGGCAATTGCATTAGTAGTCATGTCATTAGCCATCTTTGCAATGAGAGCCTTAAACTCAAACAAAACACATTTGCTAAATGCAAGCATGGAGATCCAATGAGTTTTATTGTTGTGAAGGATTGTCAATCCTTTAATTTGCATGATTTTTACTAGCTTCCCATGTTCCATGTGGTAGTTTGGAGAATGGGCAAAATAGGTGCAAACCTTGGTTCTAACAAGGTTTTTATTTTTCCAACCAAAGACAAGTTTTCAAATGTTTCCATAATTAGGTTACACCTATGTGCCATGCAGCGGACCCAATGGTGCATGCTTTTCATTTTAATTACATTGTCACACCACTCTTTAGGCCTTGAAAGATAATCACACCATTTGCCCCATAACAAACAAATTATGAGGCCAATCCCTAGTAAATAGTCCCCCCAAAACACATAAAATCCAATGACATTGTAGTGAGGTAATCAAAACTATGCCCCCCCTTTGTGAACTTTTCTAGATTCAATAAGATGGGCACTTTCTTCCAACCTTTAACCATAAAACCATAAATAGATCTCCAACTCTAGTTATTAAATGTTGCGACCTCATCACAATTCAAAAATATAAAATTGGTCTTTTGAATAACATGTTTAATGGCAACCAAGATAATGTGGTGCATACATTTTGTCCCCACCATTAGAATTCCAAAATAGAAGAGTAATAAGGAAAAATAGGGTGAAGTCTTATTTGCACAAAAGATGTTACACATCACAATATAAGCAACAAGTCAATTTGTAAATACATCTTCACAAGAACACTTGCACATCGATTTTAACTGTATATTTCAAAAAAACCCTCACAACAAACTGTGTAACAAAACAAAAAGGCTCCCAAACCTTTTAGTTAAATCAAATCTTTAAAAAAGGTTACAATTGTTGTAGATATGGGAGGCAAGTGAACATCTTTCTTTGAATTGATGATCAAAAAAAAACAACAACAATAAGATTGGAGAGGCATGACATACCTAAACACTCATAACTTTGTAACAATTGACATTCCATGTACATTTATTACCAACAATAATTGGTAGATGACCTAGATGTTTTGTGAAGCACTAAAGTTTTCGAACAAGAATGTAGACAACCACAAACAACAAAGTTCTACACAAAGGAATGCACAAAAAAACATAAACAAAGTGTAGGTCTTGTAAAAGAACACATATCTTGAAAGGATGCATTGTCCTCGACTCCTTGCAAATTACAACACACAATTAAGCCCTTAATAATTGGAATTGTAAATGCCTTGTGTTGTTGGAAAAATTAAACCTAGTTACACATTATGCATTCATAATGAACCTTTCATATATGTAACATGAAAAAGACACAATAGAGGATCTTTTGGAGATGGCAAAATGCCTTTCCCAACAAAAAAGGATTTATGGTCCAATAAATGTGGTAATGGCCTATAAAAGAAAAAGAAAAAAAATACAACAAAATTTCTAAGTTAAGTGAGAAAGTGGCGAAAATGGAAACAAAACATGAAATTGCAATGGAGCTTGTAATTTGAACATTCAAGTGCAATGGAGTACACAGTGAACACATAAAGATATTGCAACATCACTATGAAAAAATGGGGCGATTTGCAATTGGCTTTGCAATTGGGTTTTTAAGTTGCAATGACCATTTGCAAGTCATTGCAATTTAGTGTATTTTTACATGTGTGAGTGCTATCAAACAAATTGCATGAGTTGCAATGGATATAACTCATAGTATGTGAAACCGTATACATATGTAATTCATGCAATTCAATTACAAATATGTAGGAATAACTATTGTGTCATTCTAATGCGATTAATTTACAACTACAATAGTAATGTTATGTTGATGTTACTTTTCATCGATCCATCAAAATTTGACACATGGCATTACCTGGATTTTTGGGTGAAAATTATTATATTTTGAAATATTGATCTCCACCATCCATTATGATTATTCATTTTATGTGGTCTTAGATTGTGGCATGTGGCATAGTCAAAATTTTCCATGTTAATTGAATTTTGAAAATAATGTAAATTATTTACAACTAACTAAGTAGGTCAATACATAAGCACATGTAGGTAAAACTAAGTAGGTAAGTAACATTAAGTACGTAAGACATATTTAGGCTACATAATTACCTACCTACTTACTTGTGTAAGTAGGTAGGACCTACCCACATTACATGCCTACTAATCTACCCATGTAGGCAAGTAGGTAGGAAGGTAGAAAGGTAGGTGAGTTATAGAGTAGCTATGTAATTTTTTTAAAATTTTGTGTTTTACATTCAGGGTTAAAGTTTTTTTGAGCACATCCCAACTTGGCACATGTATTTCAATGTGAACACACAAGAAAAGACACTTTGTTTATATAATTTTTGAGATGGGATTTAAGGACAAAACATATGGGTTTAATATTTTAGTTACACATGAGTTATAAATTGGGTTACAATTAGAAACAATATTTCCCACATTTTTTGTGTTATTTTTAATTTTAAAATTTGTACAACTAATTAGATAATTGTATATATGAATTAATTATCAATAATCAAGAATCTGAAATAGTCATTTGGATTTATTTTCTGAATTAATAATTTTCATTCAAAATAATTAGTTTAGTTAATTAATAGATAATTAATGATCTGAATTCAGATAAAATTCAAATAATTAATCATCTAGATTCCGAAAAGGAATTATTTGGATTGTCTGATAGTTAATTATTTGAATTAATTATTCTGATTCAAAAAATTAGCTAGTTAATGAAATTAAATATTTTTTTTTCAGATATCTAATTTAGATAATTATTTATTTTAATTAAAAAACACATTATCTAAATTAATCAGTCTAATTTCATCTAATTTTTAGTTAACTATTTCAAATAATTAATTACTTGAATTCAGATAATTAATCATTTATTATTTTAATTTGAATTTTTTAACTATTAATTTACATTAACGGACGAATTAATTATTAATTTCAATTTTTAATAAATAAAAAATAACGGGAAAAAATAATTTTATAATGGCAACATGATGATAACATAATGGCACAATTAGTTGTACTAATAAAAACCATAGTTGATAACTAGTTATAAACGTCCTATTTAATGGGCAACATAAATGTGTACATGTGGCATGATTGTATGTGTCAACAATTGTACATTAATTACAATGCAATTGATGATTGGGTGTTACATTTACATTAATTGTAATGTAGTTGTTGCATGCAACTAAAATGTAACTTGTCAAAAAATCAAACATCATTGACTACGTTCGTATTTTAGATGTCTACATTAAATCGTATGGGTGTTCCATTTGAAACTAAGTTGTAACTATAGTACATCCCTAATTTTGTAACATGACATTATATTTCCATGCTCTAGTTGTAATGTAATTGTATATTAGTTGTTTTGGAACTTTAGTCATAAGGTAGTGTGATTTTGACGAACAAGACTTCTCATAGTGATGCATGGGAACAAGGGACACATAGGAGTGACTAATAACTTGTGATTCACTTTAAGTTAATCTAGGTAAAGTGTTACAATCAAGGGCCATTGTCTACCATTGACACATATTAGTTGCCACCGGTTGTAAAACGCATGATTTGTAAATATGCACCCTACATCTTTGGCAAATTTACAATTAAAAAATAAAATCCCTTCATGGATTTTGCACCCCTATTTTTGCAAGATTAAGATTCATTTTGAAAATATGACATCCAAAATTTGTAATCATGGTTTAGGTTATATAGCTCCTATACTTCAAGAAAATTGCATAACACTATTTTTAATGAAGTTAAGAATGATCTAATACAAGACTTAGAATTTGCATAATCAATGTGGGTGAAAACATGATGTATAGTAACTTTTGATGGATGGTCAAATACTCCCAATCATTTTTTTTTCTTGGAGAAAATTAAAGTACCCATATGTAGTACAAATAAACAAATTTAGATGATAGCTTCTAGAATGTTACCAAAATATAACATGGTTCCACTAGTCCACCTACGTCACAAAAAAAACCATGTTCCCAATAGACCTTTATTTAATATATTTAGTGTTTGTTTTGAAAGGGAAGTGGTTTTGAAAACAATCCATTTTAGTGGAAGAGAAATTTGCATATCAATTGAAAAGGTTGGACATTGAAGTGTTCAAGTTGTGATGGATAATGTCATTGGTTACCAAAAAAAAGTAAAAAAAGTTGGCCATCTGATTGAAGAGAGATATCTTCACCTGATTTTGAATGGTTGTATTGCTCATGTCTTGGATCTAATGTGGGAAGATATTGGTCGAATGAGGTAAATTATAAAAATTCTTAAGGAAGGAAAAACAAATGTTAAGTTCATCACTAATGATGGCATAAAAATCAAGTAATGTTTAGAAAACTTTTTAATAGAGGAAAACGATTGGAATTATTGTACATTTTAATTTTTGATATTATGTTGGAAAGACTTTTGAAGGTACACAATTGGTTTTTTAAAGTCTAGATCGAAAAAAGTGGATAACCTTTGAAGAGAAAGAGGATGTTGAATGTTCAATTTTAAGTAGGTAATTTTGGAAAATAGGGACCTGTATAATATTCCCTTTTACACCTTATTGATACAATTTTTTGTTTAAATATGTGTGAGAGAGAGAGAGAATGTGTGTGTAATGCCTTTGCCCAAATAACAAGGTTCTAAATTGAGCAAAATCTTGACCTCTTTCCTTTCCCCTTAATTTGTTTTTCTCTCTTATGTTCACATATGGTTCCCAATAGTTCATTATTATTTATGTGAAATGTTAAAAGTGTGCCTTTTTATGTCCATGTGTATCATTATAGGCTTGATTTTAATGTACATAACATGGACATGACATATACATGTTAATTTTCCATGCAGGTGGGTAAGGAAAAGGTGTGAACTAGTTAGGCTTGGAAGAAGTAGGTTTGGGTGGCACACACAAATAAACAAACAATTCTTTTTTAATATACATTTTGTAAA
>Ga0209208_10006294_pt1 | contig 16373 bp, 11 predicted proteins | sample S1TSphfallax_3_FD_187694 | JGI IMG/M metagenome (GOLD analysis project Ga0209208, IMG submission 187694) | Host-associated microbial communities from peat moss isolated from Minnesota, USA - S1T2_Fd - Sphagnum fallax MG (SPAdes) (version 2) | ecosystem: Host-associated > Plants > Peat moss >...
TCAAGAAAAAAAAGCCAAACCATCAACACCAAGGTATTTAACTAAAAGATCAAACCACAAATAATCAAACTAATATAAATAAATAAAATAATTCAAACTTGTGAAAGTAACTTAATTACTTTTCTACTCCAATAACTAATGAAACCTAACTAGTTGAGCTTGAATTATCAACAATAACCTTACCATAATAATATGTCACCCTTCTCATGCCTAAAAATAAGATACAAGTGTTATATTATCAATATAGATAGCTCAAATAAGGGGTGTGGGTTAGGATGGTGTTATGATTGTGTTCTAAACCCCTTAATCATAACTACCATAAGATTCCTCTCAATGTAGTCACATCCCTTAGCAAACTTTTGGCCAAAACAAGTGCTCTTGGTACCACGGTAGGAACACCAAAATACATTTAAATTGCTTCTAATATTCTAAATATCCCATACGGCGTGCATAGATTAAATCAGGGTCTCTGAGTGCAAATCTAACATTACTTGGGTTTAATATGGCCACTCAGTGGTGTCACTCAAGAAGGTGCCAGTGTGGGTGCTCATTTGCACTGTCCATCATCGTTGAAGTTTGTGATAGTCATTAAAACCAAAGTAATAAAGTTATCTGTAAAGTTGGGCGATTAGGGGCGGCCAGTTTGGCATAATAGGGCGTCAGTTGCGTAACTGGGAATGAAATTTCAGCCTATGTTTAAAAACCAAACTATGTGATTACAAAATCCAGAACGAATGTAAAGTACTTTGATGAATCAGGGACCATTGATATTGTCCTATGGTCCCCTTGCGATCATGCATCTTCCATGGCTTCATTTTGCTGTCCAACACCCATACAGTAATCTGATGTATCTCACCAACTTATGATAAAGTTATTCAACTTTTAGTCTGCCCATAATCTACTCTAGACCACACATTGCTACATCTATCAATAGGTAAACAATACAACATATCATTGGAGTAGCATTGGAAATGGACATGACTCCAAATTTCAACTTGTTTATTCATTTCCATAAGGTGGCTTTAATGCAGCTCAACAAATCTTTGAGAGGCGCATGTACCTAAAATTTAGGCAATATGCATTTCAAAACACGCGTGGGCCATTGTACAGTTAACAACAGAAACCTCAATAACATGATCCATAAACTGATCAAGGATAAAAGTAATTTGATTACCCCTGGGCCCTAACCTTTAGTACCTAAATGGACACCTATTGTTTAATCACAAAGCTACCTTGGGTAGCTATGCTGTATTTTTTAATGAGTACTATAAAGGCTTATGCATGTCCACTGACAGGAATACAGTGGCAGATGCACACTATTTTGAATGAAGTATGGCCTCTACTATGTTGACACTAAATTTTGTCTTGTAAATATGATACATTGAGCCCAAAAAAGAAAATGATTGCTTTTGATTGATGAGTCTTTAAATCAGCCCAGGTGATGACTTTTAAGTGGTCTCTCAATTTATACTGTCCAATTTTTCATGTTTATTGTTGAGGTTGGGGAAATAATGAACATTTTCACTGTGGATGTGGAGTGAACTACTTACTCACTTGTAGACATCCAAATAAGGGATATTGTGTGGGTTGCTCAGAGAATGGGTTTCAGCTCTAATTTGGAAAAAGTTTTGGGGCACCTTGCCAGATCTTGGTCATGGCAGAACTTCCCCAAAACCTTATTAGTTGATACATGGCAGATGCAACTGAATACTCATATGCACCAAAATTGATGATTATAATCTGAAATACACTATAAGTATGTGATAAAAAGTGTGGACCCTAAACCATTACTAGAATGGTTTCTATGGAAAAATTTGAAGTATACATGTATACACCTATTCACCTCTCCTATTCATTAGATGAGGTGTTTTGCAAGTTCAATTTTTCTGGATTTGACCCCCTCCCCCCAAAAAACCAAAAACCTCAAAAAATTCTATTCCTAAAATTGGCTGCCACTATTTTTGGCCTGAACTAATATCCCTTCCTAAGAACACCCTACCTGTCTATTGTTCTTACCTATCTATTGAGAAAGAGGCATGAATGATGAATATGTCTGTTTTTAGTTGGAAAGTGTACACTGTTTTGTGAACATAACAACCTGTTCTCATTTTTTTAGTGTAACCCGTGGGCACCTGACCCAATATTTTTTAACTCCGTTGTTTGCATGGTGTTTCAAACAATGGAATGCTATTTTGAAAAGCCCACAGTTTTTTCCATGGTACACACTGGGTATCATGGGAGATAAAATAGGAAAAAAATTGGAGCAGGTCTTGATGCTCAATGAAGCCCTCGACCAGAATTGGGCCGGTGCTCACCTTCACCTCACATGGGCCCTTATTTAATTGGTAAAGACCCACGGCCTCGATCAGGCTTTATCCTCCAGAAGTGGAATTTAAATACCAGACATGCAAGATGCATGAAATTCCCATGCAAAAACAGAATAATCTTTTCTATGGGGAGGGGAGGCCCCAACATTATATGTTCACATACTTGTTATTGGAGGCAGTACAAAAGTATTATCTGTTTTTTTGTTTTTTCCCCCTGACTACCCTTTTGCCAATCCAAGATGTGTCTAGAGTCGTACAGACACATCTTGGTGCTGTCCATACACACTTTGTGCCTTGTTATGCAGGTTTTGGGTTTGTAATGGCTAATATGCTATTATAACCTCAAAACTTGCATAACATGGTTTCAAGGTGTGTTTGGGCATCATTCCATTTTTTTTGACAAAAAAGATAGACAACGAAAAAAAAGAAGTAGGAGTACTCTTGTACTGCTTGCAATAAAAACTTGTGCAATATGTAAGGTTGGGAGAAGGTCTCTTGTAAGACCATCTCCACCCACAGCACAAAAAGCTCCTACACCCGGAGGAGAAATTTGATGGAAAAGTGCTTTTTTTGCACTACTCAGGACATGTGTAGTGACAACAACAAAGAATGCACTAGATGAAAATTATTATTTTTACGTCATCAACTATAATAATTGATCCCAAGTGGTGTGACTTTAATAATATCTCACTTTATATTATGAAAAATTTCAGTAGACTGGGTGGTGAGGGAAAAAAACTTGACTAGGTATATCTTGGACATGGAGATATTAGTGCAGGCACAAATAGGGGAGCACCCTGGAGATGCTGGAAGAACTGGATGGGTTTCAGGCTCTGAATCCAAATTGGATGCCTTCTCAGGAGGTGAGGCGGTGTGACGATCAGTCAGGAGTCAGGACTTGTGACCCTTGAAATTTCCATGCATGATGATGTCTCTCTGGTCTAGTATAGAGAGGGAAAAGATAGGTGGTTTTTCCCTGCATGATCTGGGCTGTCGCGACCGGAGCTCGCATGGAGCCGCGATTCGCGAATAGACAACGTGTGTCTCTATGCAGAAGCAATGTGCATCTGCAATGCCCGATTTTATAGGTCTTGGGACTTGGGTGGACCCATTCAGGTGATTTGGCTGGCTTTCATGGAATTATCTACTCTGCAAAATCAAAGTTGACGTTTTCCATATGGTAGGATCTCAGATCGACCTCACTTCTCTTTCAATTTCACGTGGCAAGTGTACGATGAAGTAGTTTTCCAGTTCAAAGTTCCAGTGTTTTTTCTTTCCCAGTTTTGTAGTGTAGCAGCAATGGTGAGCCTCCCAAGGCAGATTTCCACTTAACTGGCGACACTTTTGTACAGGACCATTGAATTTGTAGCCTTCAGACAGGCCTGTAGCCACACTTTCCCCCCAAAAACCATTAAACTTGGGGGAAATTTGGCCACCACTTAAACATGGTCTTTCCCGCCAAAAATTTGGATCAGTGTCGCCCTTTTGATGATTTTTCGCCAAAATAAATGACTTGTTCAAACTACCGGAAAACTCATTGCGAAGTTCACTTATAAAATTTGCTCCGCACGAGCAAAGACATAGACTATGGAATACCAAACGGGCGCTTATTTTGTCATGTTGTACTTTCTCACTTTACTCTTCCCATTTACTGTTTTCCAAGTTAACATCCTCATAATGGTGAGTTTGCCTATGTGAACACTGCTAAAATGCCACAATGCCTACTGCACTTTGCAGGTGGCCAATTCAACAGTGGCCAATTGTCAATTTCAATTGCACCTCACCAAATTCACAACTTCACATTGTCAAATCACCATTTTCACGTCTCCACTTTTACATTGCAAACTTGACAAATTTACATTATCTTACGGGCTGCCCACAATTTTCGGACTGCCCACAAAAAATCCATTGGCTGCCCAGTTTTCAAAAAAAGTTTCTTTTGACCAAACTTTACTTTTTTGGACTGTTTTCTTTTGGGGTGGGTGGGGGGCTTGCATTGGTGGCCTACCCTCCTACTTCCTAGCCTACATACTCATTAACTTACATACCCACCTACTTAGGCTACCTATCCACCTACCTACAATTTAGGATACCAACTCATGACCAAGTTTACTAGTGTGCAAATTTACAAATTTACAAATTCCAAATCAATAATTACAAATTTACAATTTGATAGATTGCAAGTGCACAAGTTTGCAAGTACACAAAATTACCAAATTACCGAACATAAAATTACAAAGTTACAAATTGAAAAACTGCAAGATTATAAATTGCATGTGCTCGTTTGTAAATTTCAAATTTATAAAATTATAAACTTCTCAATTTACAACATTAAAAAATATTAAAATTGCAAGGACATGTTTGCAAATATGCAAAATTACAAGATTATCAGAATTACAAATTTACAAGATTATAAATTGCATGTGCTCACTTGTAAATTTCAAATTTACAAAATTAAAAACTTCTCAATTTACAATATTAAAAATATTAAAATTGCAAGTACATGTTCATAAATATGTAAAATTACTAAATTACAAAGTTACAAATTACAAGTGCACTTTTGCATATTTACAAGTTTGCACATGCTTGATTTTCATGTTTTCATACTTGCATGTCCTACAAAATTATACACATATAAATTTCCAATTTGCAGGAATTGCAGGTTACAAATTACAAAATTAAAATTCAGGCAACCGACCCATGACCAAGTTTGCAAGTTTATAGGTTTCCAAGTTTACAAAATCAAAACGTTTACAAATTGCAAATGCATGTTTGCAAGTTCACAAGTTTGCAAGTATGCAAAATTACCAAATTACCAATTACAAAATTACAAATTGGAAGTTTATAAATTGCATGTGCACATTTTTAAATTTCAAATTTATAAAATAAAAGCTTCTCAGTTTAAAATATTTTTTAAAAAAAACTAATATTGCAATTACATGTTTGCAAAAATGAAAAATTATCAAAAATTACAAATTGTAAGTGCATTTTTGCATATTTACAAGTTTGCACATGCTAAATTTGCATGTTTTCATACTTGCTACCAACCCATGACCAAGTTTGCAACTTTACAAGTTTCTAAGTTTGCAAAATAAAAAAATTTACAGATTACAAATTAATAATTACAACTTTACAATTTCACAAATTGCAAGTGCATGTTTGCAAATTCACAATTATGCACATTTGCAAGTTTACAAGTTTCCAAGTTTGCAAAATTAAAAGAATTACAAATTAATAATTACAATTTCACAAATTGCGAATGCATGTTTGCAAGTTTACAAGTTTACAAAATTAAAAATAATTACAAATTACAAATTAATAATTACAAATTTACAATATCACAAATTGCAAGTGCATGTTTGCAAGTATGCAAGTTTACAAGTTTGCAAAATTTAAAAATTACAAATTACAAATTAATAATTACAATTTTACAATCTCACAAATTGCAAGTGCATGTTTGCAAATATGAAAAATTACAAAATTACCAAATCACCAAATTACAAATCACAAAATATAAAATTGCAAAGTTATAAATTGCAAAATTGCAAATTCATAAATTGCATGTGCACTTTTATAAATTTCAAAATTTACAATTTTACAATTTGACAAATTGCAAGTGCATGTTCTCAAGTTTGCAAATTACAAAATTAAAAACTTCTTAGTTTACAAAATTGAAAATATTAAAATTGCAAGTACATGTTTGTAGATATGTAAAATTAACAAATTACCAAATTACAAAGTTACAAATTGTAAGTGCATTTTTGCATATTTACAAGTTTGCACATGCTAGATTTTCATGTTTTCATACTTGCATGTACTACAAAATTACAAAATTATAAACATATAAATTTCCAACTTGCAAGAATTGCAAGTTACAAATTACAAAATTTCAATTTAAGCTACTGACCCATGACCAAGTTTACAAGTTTGCAAAATCAAAATGTTTACAAATTAATAATTAATAATTTACAATTTGACAAATTGCAAGTGCATGTTTGCAAGTTCACAAGTTTGCAAGTATGCAAAATTACCAAATTACCAATTACAAAATATAAAATTACAAAGTTACAAATTGCAAAATTGCAAGTTTATAAATTGCATCACTAGGAGAAAAATCAGGGTTTTCAATTATGGTTTTGACTATGTTTCAACTACATTTTGAAGTTGAAAATGTCATTTCCAATTGTAAAATGTTTTTTCCAACTCAAAATGACGAATTGAACTACCTACCAAAATAGTTGACAATGTTGAATTGAACCCATGACATAGTCAAAGCCTACCTACATGTGTCAATTTTTCAACCAACATTGAGGTGACAAGATTTTAGTTGAAAACAACAAACCATTTTAGTTGATGGAACATTTTCGATTTCTAAATGAAACTCATCCATCTTCATCCAAATTTCAAAATTAAACTTTCAACTATTTTTCAACTTCAAGAATTATCATATGGGGTAACCTCCCATTGGATGAACTTCATGCTTTAATAAACCATGACATCATCAAAGAATGAGTTGAAAATTTCAACTACATTCTAACTAGGTCATCAAATTGTAATTTCAACTATGTTACAACTAGACCAATCAAAGAGTCTAACTAATAGTTTGTTGGCACACAACCCTACTCATAGTTATGTATAAACAAATAATCTAAGCAATAGTTTGCTAACACATGTCCCTACTTAAAATTATGTGTAGGTTTAGGTTTAAGTATGTAGGTCCACCTAAAAATAAATAAATAAATATCTACCTACTAGACCTACCTAATTATATAAACCTCCCTAATTTAAACCTAGGTAGGTAGGTAGGTAGAAGTATATAAGTAGATCATAGTGTTACTTAGGCTTAAGGTAAATAAATAGCCTTTAAGTAATCTTTTTTTTCACCACGTGGCCTTTAAGGTCAAACCTTTCTTATTAGATTGTCCTAAGTGACAACTTCACCTTTTAAAAACATTTGGTGTACCAACTTCATTATGTAGTTTACAAATTTGGAAGTTATGACAATCAATATGGGATTAAAATTATAGTTGCATTTTAGTTAGTATTGTCTCAAATGTTTTAACCCTCTCTAGTTTGAAACCCCATATCTTTTTCATTTTAAGTCTATTTTGAATGATCTAAAAATCTATGGGTGTGCATGTCACAACCTTAGCCTTGGGCTCACGACCAAGGCAAGGGCTTGCAAGGTTGCGAACCAAGAAGGAAGCCTGGGAGTCACACCACATGCTCCCGGGAGTGTAAGAAAGTGTGAAGGAATGAACCCTCACACTTCCAAAAGAGCTTCCACTTTGGGAGTTGGAATTCCGATGGACTCCCAAATTTTCAGAGAACAATTTCAAGGGTCAAAATTCAATGGATTGAAAAATTCCTTATATCATTGGAAAGATCTTGGAACTTAGATGTCTAAAATGAGCTCGCACAACCCATTTGGACATCTGAAACACAAGTTATGGCCAAAAGAAAGGTCGGGAGTTAAATTGGCAATTTGACTTGCGACCACTGAAAGTTGGAAATCACCCTAATTTCCTCACGTGTAGGTGGCATCCAACATATAGTTCGAAAAATCTAGACAAAGGTTACAACTTTGCTTCAGACTTCATCTCGATCGAAGGTCTGCATGAAAAGTTATGGGCTTGCAAAGTTGCAGGAGTCTTAACTATGAGAATTTCGGGACAAAATGTCATTTGGATGTGGGCCTCGTAGAGAGGCACAGAGTATACTATAAGGGGGAAGGTGGTAGCTTCCTCCAGTCCGAGCTATAGTGAATCTTGTGAGTCTGAATTTGCCCGTGGTTCGTCCTAGCACCAAAAATGTTCCAATTATGCATTAACCAACTTGTTGTTTGGTTTGGTGCAAGTCTATGTGAATGATTAAATGCTTTTCATTCTTCTTAGTCCCATCTCGGAGCTCTAACACGCCCCTCTACCCCCAAAGTGTTGCGAACCAAGGAGCGTGTCCCCAACTTTTTACTCTTCTACTGTTTTCACTTTAGATTCACATTTGAATCTATCAAGGAGCTTGGGAGCACGTCAGTGCTAACTAATGATTTACAAGAAATCTTTGAACTCCGATGCAACAAAGCAGTGAGAAAATAGTTTAATTTCAACATTTGGAACTATGATATTTTGTTTCAAAAACTTTAAACCTTTTTAGTTTGAAACCCCATATCTTTTTCATTTTAAATCCATTTTGAATGACTTCAAAAATTATGGGTGTGCCAATTGACGATTTAAAATATCTCATTAATATTCAAATGCAACAAAAAAATGAAAAAATAGTTTAATCTCAAAGTCCAAAACTGTGATATTTTGTTTCAAATGTTTTGAAAAATACACTTTAAACCTTTCTAGTTTGAAACCTCATATCTTTTTCATTGTAAGTTCGTTTTGAGTGATTTAAAAAGCTATGGGTGCACCAACTAGTGATTTATAATACCTCTTGGAACTTCAGATGAGTAAAACAATGAGAAAAAAATTTAATTTCAAAATCCAAAACTGTGATATTTTGTTTGAAATGTTTTGAAAAAACCACTTAAAACCTTTCTAGTTTGAAACCCCACTTTTTTTTCATTTTAAGTTAGTTTTCAATGATTTAAAAAGCTATGGGTGTGCCAACTAGTGATCTACAAGACTTTTTTTAAAATCCAAATGCAACTAAACAATGAAAAAACAATTAAATCTCAAAATTTGAAATTACTTTAACAAATTTATCACCAAACAACATGAACCCCCTTACACAAAACAACCCATATCCTTTTCATTTTTTCACCAAATTGAGTGCTTTTTGTAACATTGGAAATGTCAAATGGAAAACACAAATTTTATTTTAATGATAAAAAAAGGAGAAATGTGTAAGAAGTCAACTTCCTTTGAAATCTTAAGTGTATGGTGGTAGGCCTATTTACCTTAGTTAAAATTAAATTGTAATTTTGGATTTTGAGATTAAGTTCTTTTGTCATTGTTTTGTTGCATTTGAACTTGAAAAAGGTATTATAAATATCTAGTTCAATGGACAGGTGTTGAAATGGCCAAGGTATTACAATACATTTTTTGGACAGGATTATGATTCAAAACTTCATTTCAAATTGAAATAGTACTTTCCTACCTTGGCCATTTTGACATTAATTATATTTTTTCAGAAATGTTGAAATTTTCAAAAACTATTTCTTCCAAATCACAAAATATATCGAACAAAAATATTGAATCTTTAGGATTATTTTATTTCATGAAATAAATATTTCAAAATGAAATAATTATTCAGTGAACATGTGTTGAAATGGCTAAAGTACTATAATACATTTCTTCAAGGGGATTATGATTCAAAACTTCATTTTGGAATGAAGGAGCACCCTCCTACCTTGACCACTTTGACATTAATTATATTATTATCATAAATTTTACAAATTTCAAAAAATATTTCTTCCAAATCATAAAAATATAATGAATTAAAATATTGAATTTTTAAGAATATTCTATTTCATGAAAAAAATTAAATTATTTATTTATTCAACTGACATGGTATTATAATAATAAGAGAGGAAGTGAAATGAATCATTGAGAGTTGTGAGCAACGGTTTTTTTTATTTTATAATTTTATAAACTTACAACATGACAATATTACAATTTGCAAAGTTAAAATATGCAAATGCACATTTGTAAATTTGAAAATTTCAACTGTGAAAATCTACATACAAATAATTTTTGGAACTTGGTAATTTGTGCATGTTAAAATTACAAAATTGTAATATTGTAAATCTCAAATTGCAAAAGAACAATTTTGCAACTTTGTAAATTCGTAGATTTCCAAATTACAAATCATTGATCATAAAATTTCAAATGCATAGTTTGCATAAACTAATGAAAAAACAAGTGGGCATTTTATGGATCCCATGCGTGTCATAGCCTAAACCACAAAAGACCATTGCATATTTAGGGTGCCCTATTCGAATATTGCAACCTATATCCTAAAACTAATCCTTTTTCAAGGACATTTATGTGGGTATTGTATAATTTGGTAAATGTTCTTCAAAGATTGATTAGATCAAGACCCAGTCCCATAACACAATACCCAAATATGAAAGGGATATATCAAGTGCAAAAAACATGTAAGTCAATATATGATTATTGACCTAAACGTAGGTATTGCATTTTCTTCACAAAAACCCCATCCCTCTTTTGTAGACCTACATATAGATATTGCATAATTTGGTAAATGGTCCTTGAAGATTGACTAGTTCAAGACCCAATCCCAAAATGCAATACCTGAATACTAAAATGATATATCAATTGCAAAAAAATGTGAATCAGTATATTATTATTAACCTAAACATGAGTATTTCATTTTGTTCACCAAAAACAAGTCTAGGTCTTTTGCATAACTATATGTGGGTATTGCAAAAATTGGCAAATGTTGTGACATTGTTCATTTTGGGACACATGTGCAGGTATTGCTTTTGTGGGGAAAATTGAATCACTATTTTTAATGCCTATATGTGGCTATTACGAATGTGGGTAAAGCAAACACATATCGGTCACAAATGACAAGTACATGGTTCACAAAGCATATGATACACAAAACAATTAGTATATTATGTTAATCTTTGCATCATTTAATATTTAATATTTTTTGCATACTCAAAAATTGCAAGAGAATTTAGTACAAACTACAAAATTGGTTTCGATCTTTGGGTCAAAACACACTAAAATGAACCAACATGATTATTTTGTAAAAGGATTGTGAGTCATTTTTTGGTCCTTTTCATTTTTGCATAGAAAGGAATTTTCAAACAAAATCTTTTGCAACTTGTTATTAAAAATATTTATAATTTCCCCAATACATCACACTTTTTGTATTAATCTTCGTTGAATAATTATGAATTTTGTAAAGTGTACAAACTTTGCAAGATTCTACATTTCACTTTGAAAAATGATCATATTTTGAATTCATGAATCATTCCAATACATGTCAATTACTTTAGGATTTAATTTTTGGAATCATAAACTACAACTTTTTTTTTATATGCCATGTGCATTAAACTTCATTTACATGTGGTAAAGGACTATTGAAATTCAAAAAGAACATTGAATTTTGAAACATGTACATGGAATTTTTTTTAATTTCAAGTTCCATAAAATTTTAATTGTGAGTAATAGATTACTATTCTTTTAATTTTTTTACTATCAAAATTTCTTTACTATGATAGTCCTTGGCGTAGTCTTTTGAAAAATTGACAAATCTATTGCAACCATTGTTCAAGTTGAAGAGTCCTTTACTATAACCAAAACAAAAAACTAAATTAAATGAATTTTTAATTTGAATTCCTTGACACTCATATTAGTCATTTAGCACAACTTGGAATGATTACCACAACTTCTTTTTTTTAATTTAAAAAAAAAGATATCTACAAAAAGTTTGAAATTTCAAAGATTATCCAACATCCTTTTTGGCTTGTTTTAGCATGTTTTGACCCTTCATGAAATTAATTGAAAACTTAAATTTGTTTGATCAAGGCATCAATTTTTGAATTGCAATGGAGTAAATTTTTTAATTGATGTTTCTTTGTTGACTATTTTTCAAGTGTTTGATTTTCTAACATGTTCCCCAAGTTCCCAATGGATTCCCAACAAGCTCCCAATAACACCTTATTGTATCCCATATACTATTTGTTTTATGTTCTACTATTACAATGTATTTTGTTTAAATACACATAATGTACAAGAATAGACAACAATTAATCTATTTTAGTATCATTTAAGGCTTCAATTATTTTTTTCAATGATGAAGCCAACAAAGATGAGCACATTAATTGGGGAAAAAAAAAACTTGGGGAATGCCACAATTGATTAATATGTTCAAGGCACACTATATCACATATATAATGCTACTCTACAAAATTTAACTCATCAAAGCTTTTCAAACAACCCATAATTATTCAATTTTGGTTAGATGTATTATAACTTTCTTCATCCATAGGCAATGAGCATTAGTCTTTTTTTGTAAACCGTATAATTACTTACTTTAAGTCGTGTATTTTTTTTATTACACACAAGGGTATCAATTTGTTTTCTTAGAATTTTGGGACCAACCAAGTATCAATTGGTTGGAATGGTTACTACACTAGGATATTAATTTTTTTTTTGGGTACGTATGAATTAATAATTATTGGGTATGCATAAGGGCCATTCTTTGCAATAACCTACCTTGAATTGGACTTAATATGATTATACATACATGCCTTATTTTTCAATTAAAAGATGGTAGCTATTAAAGGATAAAAGGTCTCAAGTGATCGTTCAATCTATGTCCATTATTGACAAAAGATAATTATTGTTGAAAGCTGAGAGGGGGTGACTTCGCATAGAAGTGCATGAACAAGATGATATAAGGTTTAATTTTGGGCAAAAGACAAAAGAAAAAATTACCCCCAAATGGATGGAAGATTTGCTAATATAAATCTATTTTGCTATTCATGTTTTTCATCTAGCATTTTGATGATGTTTAATTAAGATAAATTTGTTATGTTATTCATGTATTTCATCTACAATTTCGATGATATTTATTTAATAAAAATTTGTCTTGTTTTTCATCTCTTTCATCTAGCAATTTGATAATATATTTAGTTAATATAAATCTCTATTTTATTGTTATTGTTTTTCACCTAACATTTTGATGATATTTACTTAATATAAATATGTTATAGACCCCACTTCATTTTTTTTAAAGTTTACATCTTCAAAATGAAAATATTTAACTCATTCCAATTTGATTTCAAAGCACATTGGGACCACGTTGTGAAAATTCACCGTAACAAAATTCATTGGCATTCTTGCCCAAAGATTTATTTTGATGAATATCTTTCTTCAACTTTTTGACATTAAATAATGATATATAGTCCTCTTAATTATGTCCATTTAGGAGTTGAAAAGAAATCCACATTCATCAAAATGGCATTCCTTGGCTTGAGTCATCGTATAATGGGTAGCCAAAAATATAGAATTTGATCCTTATAATATTTATGAAAAGTTATATGATGTTTTGCCAAATAATTTACTTATGGATAATTGTTCCATCTTCCACCCCACTATTTGTATAAAAGAAATGGAAGATGAAAATGAAAAAAAGAAATAAGGGTCAATTTTTAAGGTTAGGTTGAAACTTATTTGATAGAATTATTCATTAATTAATTTATCAAAAAAATTGGCCATAAAACTTGGAAAAAATCCTATAATCTACATTAAATCACACTTAGTAAAATGAAAAGACCTTTTTTTAAATGATGAAAATTATATATTCATAATAAAAACTAATAAATGATATTACAAAACACATATGTGTATAAATTATTAATAATGAGTTCTACATAATGTTAATATTTTATATAATGTTTTAATTTTTTATGTATTATTATATATTATTATATATTATATAATATAATAATAAGTTAATATGACACAAGATTTATTGATTCAATATATGTTTAAAGGTAAGGAGATTTAATATTTAATATTATATTATTATAATTTTTTTAAATACTAAAAAAATCAATGTTGATTTTAAATAGGTTTATTTACAAAAAAAATTTAAAAATGAAATTTCTTCAAGAAATCATTGTTGTTCAAATGTATTAAATATAATGACAATTGAAATGAATTTTTAATCAAATATATATATATTTGAAAAAAAATTATAAGTGTGTGTTAATATCACTTTTTAGAAGCTTGGCGAGTACCAATTAACTTGCCTATAAACAATTGTAAAAATAATATTACGCCAAATTGTGACTTTCATGACTAGAACAATAAACAACTATGTCATGTGTATAGTCATTTTTACTTTGGGCATGGACAAGGTTAGTCATGAATACGATTATATGACCATGAACAAGAAGTATAACACTTTTTAGTCATTTTTGGAATTTGAAGTTGTCCTTTAGTGTTTCTAGTATTTTGATCAAGGTGCTGCATATAGTTTTTTCATAACCACTGTTCTTCAAACCTAGATTGTCCTATAATCAAACCACTCACAAGGCAATAATTCCATATTGATTTGAATTATTCCATATCCTCCCATTTTTAAAAGTATTCTGGCTAAAAGCATGGACTAAATTATGACTTCATGACTACCTAATAATACAATTACAACATACATTAAGAGAAAAACCCCATTTTTCAACTATGTTTTCAACTACTTCTCAACTATCATTTATAGTTGAAAACATCACTTTCAACTACAAAATGTTTTTTGCAACTCAAAAATGATGTTGTCAATTAATTTCCAAAATAGTTGACAATGTTGGGTTGACCTTACAACACAATTGAAAATAATGTACACATGTCAATTTGTGGGTTACTGTTGAAATGACAACATTTTAGTTGAAAACAACATACATTTTAGTCAACACAACATTTCAACTATAAAGTGTTGACTAAACTCAATTGACTCCATGTTGGCAAGTCAATGGATGAACTCCATCCACCTATGTGTCATGTCATTTGTGGTTGTGGCATTGGATTATGATTATCTTTCAACTATATTACAACCATTGTAGCATTGGCACATGTCATGTCATTGAGGAAGGCATGGAATTTTTAATTTCTTATTATTATTCAATTATATGATAACCAATGGAACATTGACATGTGTCACATAGGCATTTGTGGTCCACCATCAAATTAAATTATTTGACATGTGCCTTGTGTATGGTCTCAAAATTTTGAAATTATTGATTTATTGAAAATGCCAGCATATGATATTGTGCCATGTGAAGATTTATGTTACACACTTGCATACATGGCATCTTATTGTTTATAAGTCATTAAACATATGTGAAGTCAAGCCAAAGTAAATAAATCAACTACAAGGTAGTTGGAAGCAAGTTGAAAAGAAATTGAAAATATGTTGAAAATAATCAAAATTTATGTAAATTAGTCGAAATGTAGTTGAGATTACAAGTCTACACAAATTATAGTCACAAGTGTAAGACTATTAAAGCTAGACTGTGGGGATGATACACATAGCTAAATTTAACTAATGAAAATAAAAGCATAATAAAAGCATAGTCTACCTATACATTACCAACTAAAAATGCAAAACCTATTATAATCTAAAAATTATGCAGGGAAACATTGTTCCCATGTAGGAAATGGTCCCATCTACATCCTAGAGATGCTAATTTTATTAATCAAAGATTTATTGGAACAATGAAATGACTTTTTTTATAAGGTGGTTGTCCTTTGTTTCTGTATTAATGGTGTGCACTTGTTGTTGGCATGTTTAATTGGATTGTTGCCTTATTGGACCACATCTTTTGATTTGTTCATAGCTTCACCCTTCATTTTTGAATCAAAGAAAATGAGAGTTGTTAGAAATGCTAAAAACTTAATAGGAATTTAAGTTATAATGCATAAAAAAAAACAAATTTGCATTAGTTGCACACACTACAAATCAATAAAAAATCATCATTTACTATTCAAAAATAAAGAAGTTTCACAAAGAAAACATTTTAAAATTTGGAAAAATTAGAATTAAATAACAAATAGAAATGGCACACATCATGGCTTACCTTGTACATAGTTGACAAACATAGTTGGAACCTAATTGAAATCTAGTTGAACCCAATCAAAATATAGGAGAAATTATATAGTTCAAACTTAATTGAAAGTAGCTCACTAAAACAAACATAATCAAAACCTTACTTGCATTGATGGTTGAAAAGGTTCATAAGTTTTAGCTCTCATTGCCCAAGTGTTTGTTTTGGAACTGGAAAAGAAGAAAAACCAATGAGAGTTTAAGAAAAAAAACTTTCATACTTATAAAACACGTTTTTTTTCCTCTTCTATTTGGACCCCTCCTACTTTCAAAGTTCATAAATTTTCCATTTCTTTTTCATTTAAAATGATTTAAAGTGCTATAGGAATGCCATGTTAAATCCTACAAATAATGTTTTGACTATAATAACAACAAAACAACATAAAAAGAATTTTTTGGGTGTTCAAGAATTGGTTGTGATTTGTTGTTTTGAGTTCTTGACCCCCCCCCCCCCCCCCC
>Ga0209208_10006296_pt1 | contig 16370 bp, 16 predicted proteins | sample S1TSphfallax_3_FD_187694 | JGI IMG/M metagenome (GOLD analysis project Ga0209208, IMG submission 187694) | Host-associated microbial communities from peat moss isolated from Minnesota, USA - S1T2_Fd - Sphagnum fallax MG (SPAdes) (version 2) | ecosystem: Host-associated > Plants > Peat moss >...
GCAATTCTGATGGGGCGCCGTCACACCAAGTTAGTTGATACACTCACATCCAGAACCCTAGGTTAGATCAGAGTTCGAACCACCTCCTTTCGCGTTACAATTGTTCTATTTCTAATAGAGTTCAAAGATGATTCGTAAAACTTCAAGTGGCATTCCTATAGCATTTTAATATAAAAAAAAGAAAATTATGACGTTTAAAAATAGGAGAGGTCCAAAAAGAACAAAAAAATTAAGAAAACATGTTTTGTAAGTTGGAAACTTTATTTATTTTCTTATTATTTTTTCATTACTCATTTTCTTTTGCACTTCAAAGATAATTTCTAAAACTCGAGGTAGCGTTCCCATAACATTTTAAATCATTCAAAATGAAACACAGATGATGCATGTATAAATAATTGATGGATATGTATCAAGTTATAAATAGTTATATTATAATCATAACATAGTTGAACAATAATATTTTAGTAGTGGCACATTAGTGATCATATTAATTGTATCAATGGGAATCATGATTGAAAAATAGTTGCAAATATCTCATAATGGGTGGTGGAGATGTGGACATGTGGCATGATTCAATGTATGTGCATTGTACATTAGTTGTAACATAGTTGTTGTTTTAGTGACACATTTACAATAATTCTAAAGTAGTTGCCACATGCAATTACAATGTAACTCTTGAAAAAATCAAACATGGTTGATTACATATGTATGTATGATGTATATAAATTGCAATTATAATACAACTAACTGATTTTCTAATGTGGCAATTTATTTATTAATACACCATATTTATAAGGGGGCAATTGCACAATAATTGTCATATCCAAGGGATAGTTGCATAATAGTTGTATTTGAGTTTTTTTTATAGTTTTAGTTGTAGGGTAACGTGGTTTTGGTGGACACAATTTCTCGTAGTGTTTGTATATTATGGACTTTGTGCACACCAAACCAAATGAGAAATATTATGATGATAAGTATACCATGGGAGTTTATATAATTAAAAAAGATGATTCATCAAGAGAACACTCACAATCGATGGAGTAATGAAGATCATTAGATACCCTAACTTCTTCACACCTTCTAAAAATGATTTTGCTAAGAAATTAATCAAGAATTAGGTCCAAGAATATAGATGACAACTAATGCTCTTACAATTGAAGCACATCCTAAAAACATCTTAGTGGAAGAGAACACCGTAGATATTTAATTAGAATCAAAATAATTCAAGCAATGGATTAGTTTCAATCCAAATGTTGAAGAAGACGTGAGAGCAAATAAAACATACTCAAATATAATTGATGTTATTACCCTTCGATAGGCTAAAGAATTGATGAAGTAAAACATTTGTTATGGATGGAATGAGGAAAATTACAATAAGAATTTGAAAGAATCTATTGGACCAAAATGTTGGTATTATTTGAATAAGAGGTTTGAAAAATACCTTTACCAATATATGAATTTTTTTTTAACTTGTCCATAAAGGTATTAAGTTTTGGGCTTTACATAATTAGGTATTAAACATATAGACGGTAGAATTGGGAAAATGTAAAAGGTGGTTACCAGTATTGGTATGCATGCTAACTCTAACATTTGTGAAAAGATCGATAGCAATACATAAATATACAAGTTTCAATGAAGCATTGGAACTTCAAATACCTATTTTATCTTTTTTCAAGAAATGGATGCCATATGATAGGCTGGCTTTTGTAAATGATAGATGGGGAGAAGTATTTCATTATATTCCAAGAGGGAAAATAGTACATTGGCCCCCACTCATAGTTGAAAAGGAAGGGATAGCTTTGTTAACTTTACCATAAAAGGATGACTAAGAACCATTATGAAAGGAACAATAGAGTTAAACAAAAATGGACTTGGGATTTTGTAATAAATGCATTATTGTAATGGTAGATCCTTGTAAATTTACACAACAATTAGAAGAGTATATAAGGGTCAAGCCAAAAGCTAGGTTGAAGATCACGAGTATATTGGGAGCAAAATGTATAATGGTGTATCCCAACTTATTCACCTTACAAGAACAAGAAGTTGCCAAATTATTATTGATAATTGAATTGTATAATGACTAGATTGAGTGTGGATTTGAGGAGAGGTGAGTAATGTCTTGGATTCTTAGAGAGAGTAAATGGTTAAAATAAACCATTACAAGAAAGACAATAGAAGAATTATTGCGAGCAAATAACCAATATGGATGGATAATTATTGTTACTTATATAAACCAAGGAATGCACCAAAAAGGGAAGGATGGAATGAGTTGGTTGATAGATTCAAAGGATTGCCTATTCATCCCCAAAGTTGATATTGAAAAAATTACATGAAAGCACCCAAGTATGGTGTATATTGTTCATCGTATTTCTATGATCAATTTATTTGAATTCACTAAATATTGACATCAGTTATTGGTATTGGCATGTTTGTCAACATTGATACCGCTTGAATAAATAGCAATCATCATTAAATAAATGTCCAAGATGGCAAAAAGTTTATGAGAAGAAAGATGAATGCAAAAAGGAGGACTTATTGACTTTAGGCTCATGACAAATAATGTAAGGAAGGCCAAGAATGACAAACTATGAAATGTAGGACGAACTCAATAGGAACAAACTAGATAATTGTTCTATAAACTAAAAGATCTAGTAGATTTCTCAAAGAAGATGGAAGAAAGCAAGTTCATTTGACTTTATGACAAGACATGAACAATTAAAGGTTACAAAGGAAGAACTAGTTGTGTTAGTAGCACATATGATAATCAATACCATTGAAGCACAAAACATGTCATCTAGTGACAAAGGAGCTAGTTTAATAGTTGCATGGAGAATTGTTGGATATTTTATTGCCTATCTGACCACATTCATTGGGTAGTTTATTAACAAATTGGGCATGGAATTCAACAAACAAGCCTTCGTTGGTAGAAGATGAATTGACACATTCAATCACTTTCGGTTGATAACTCCTTGGGTTAGAAATGGTGGTAGGGAATAATAAAGAGGAAAGAGCGATGTGGGTTAAATTGACCAGGTCAAATGGAAGCTTATTGATTTCACCGAAAAAGGCAATTGAGAATGCAACACTACCAAAAGTTTAACTTAAACGTGCATGTTATTTAATTCCACACCAGTTAAATAACTCGTAGCCATGGTTCTTGCGATGGGCAATGTATTAAAAATACAATTGTTGAAGTATCATGACGAAGATGAACCATTATCACCCATCCAATGACTCACAAAAGTGTGTGTAGCCACAACAAAAACATTGACCTTCATAACATCTATGTTTTCTTATGATATTTGTGTTACTTTGATACTATGTTCCATAAGTGTCTCATTCTAATTTCCCAAGGCCCAATCTTTTATTTTTGTTTCCTCTTATTCTTATTGTGCCCCTCTATTCTTTCATCATATTCTTGTTCCTTTATAGGCAATATCATGTTGTAGTCTTCATTTGTCATGTCTCACAAATGTTGATCCTCTAGTTATTATTCAAGCCTAGTTGTTTGTTTTAGATTGGTTTAGATTCTCTCTATGTTTCTTTGTCATTTCTTATGTAGGAAGTTTGGAACTAAAAATACATCACAAAGACCTTTAGTTTAGGTTTCTGGTATGCTTCCACACATAGACACATGTATGTGACAAAAATATCATTATTATCCATGATGCTCTAATTCTTATACACTTATCCATGTATAGCTTCAACCAAGTCTTGCATTGGGTTAAAGCTTGTAACTTGATATGACCTCCAAATTATTTTCACAACCTTTTGCATTCCTCCGAGATTGTTCCTATTCATTTCTTTATAAACAATAAAAATTTTAGTTGAATTGTTAACAAATAGGAGATCTACTCAAGTGCAAACATAAAACTTTATTGAAAGAAAACTATAACACGATGCTCACAACACAAACATAACATCAAGAACTCCTCAAGGTTCTTATCACATGAAATACATAAACTTGTGCAATGAAGAAAAGAGAGACAAACCATCAACACCAAGGTATTTAACTACAAGGCCAAACCACAAATAACCAAACTAATATAAGTAAAGAAAGTAACTCAACCTTGTGAAAGTAACTTAGTTACTTTCCTACTCCAGTAACTAATGAAACTTAACTAGTTGAGCTTGAATTATCAACATGAATGTGCTTCAATGCTCTCATAATTAATAACTTGCAATTTTCTATTGCATTATGCTAACCAATCATTCTCATTTTCATAAGCTATACACTACTAACATGAATTATTCTTGTAAGCCCAAAATTACATACAATTTCAATATGGTTCTCATGCACATCATGTCATCTCAATTTTTGCAAACTTTTCTCCCAAATTTTAGAGACGACTAATAACCAACAAATTTTTGGAAACATAATGTGAAATCTCATGTTAGGTACACCTCAAATTTGAACTCAACTCTTCATTCTTCTTCCATGGACGTGCAATAACATCTCATAGCTTATGTCGTGGTTTCATGTTGGTTAGATAAAATTGACATAGGTCACTATAAACAAATGAAAATGTGACCTAATGGCCATTAGGTTGCATTTCTAAAAACAAAATGGAATACAACCTAGTGGCCACCAAGTGACATTTTTATAAACAAAATAAAATGTGACTTAATGGCCACCAAGTTGCATTTCTAGAAACAAAATACAATGTGATATAGTGGCCACTAGGTCACATTTCTAAAAAATAAACCAAAAACATGACCTAGTGGCTGTTGGGTCACATTTCTATAAACCAACCAAAAATGCGACTTGGTGGTCATTAGGTCACATTTCTACAAAAAGTCACAAAATACAACTTGGCGGCCTAGGTAGTTTTATCGAACACAAAAGTAAACTATAAGTTGTCAACCGCTAAGTCACATTGGTAATTTAACCCCAAAAGTATGACGTAGCAACCACTAGGTCATATTTCTTGTGAATTTCATGAAATATCAATGACGTTATTTCATGAACATGAGCACGTGAGCATGATAGAATATTTTTAAGAATGTTTTGATGACATGGACAACATATTTTTGGAATATTCCTTGCCGCATAAGCAAAGATCTAAAATGACATGGTAGAATATTTTGCCACATGGACATGGATGAAATTCATCATAAAGAAACCATGTTCAATGAAACTTTCCAAATGAATTTATTTTTGGTAAATGGTTATCTTTAAAACCATAGCTTGTTCGTTCTTTAAAGTTTATTGAATAATATACTAGTGTTCCTTAAAAGGTTGAATGTCATGTAAAAACTTATACTTGGACAAGACATTCAAAACTCTCATGTGATATTTTGTCGATGAATTACAAAACATGCATATTTTCATTTTTTAGCAAGACACAAATGGCATGACACATGACAAAGATAAGCATGATTTTGCTTTGGTAGAAGAAGAATGCAATCAAACTATCTAGGTTAATTTGCAAAAAGAAGAACCAATGCCCAATGGGTAATCCAATTATAGAAATGAAAATAATTAGGAATTCATTCTTTGTGTTTCAGAATATGCGAGGGAATTTTGCATTACATATAATTATTTCATATCTAATAACTGCTTCCAAATGTACTCTATGAAAATCCTTTTATCCCATGCCATATAACTCGACAACATGATAAATTATTATATAATTATTACCCTAGCATGATTCATTAGGCGTTGCACTTCATTCCAACTCCATGTCGGGAAATGAACGAAAGGTTTTATTTGGTTACAATACATCACATTTTGCAAGATGAAATAGAGATGTTTACAATGCACCCACTTCCCTTGACTACCCAATGAACTTGCCATCATTTGTACAAAATCAACACAAGTGCAACTAGGGAAATTTCCAATTGTCACGTCATACTACTTTGTGTTAGGAAATGAACCAAAGCTGATGATGTAAATATGTCCATACCTTGGTGGAAGAACTTTAATAGGTAGCATAATAGTAGCCTCCAAAGTTCGTCTAGCCTCCCACCTATTTGTCTATTATGTTCAAAGCTTGAATGTTGTTGTTCATTGAATAGGTTTGTTATTACAAGTTTTTGGCCAAGCTTCAGGATTTGCAGGTTGGTTATGAGGAGTTCTACTTTCATTTGCAAATAGGGTTTGAAAAACACATTTGCGCGTTTCACACATAACAAATCCTACCTCTTCCAAAACTATCACCTCAAATTGAGTCGAGTTAGTCCCAACTTGCACTGGCCACATTGATGGGACAAGTGACCTATTGACATGATACTTCCTTCTAGTTCCTCCAACACAATGAGTCAAATCATTTACACAAAACCAAAACTTGTGATGAATTGGTGCAGGCCCTTTCAAATCATACCACAAACCATCGTAGCAAGGATTAGGTATGCCACAAACTATTTTTCTAGCTATGATTTTGGCATCATAATGTTTCGTTGAATTTCTTTGAAGTGTAGAACAATGATTATTTGATCATGGTGGGCGCCTCTCAATTTTCTAAACACCATCCTCGCACACACATTTTTGAACTTTCAATCCTTGAAAAGTCAAAACAAATGGTTCATCCCTAACAATCCCACTAGACACACCAACACCAACATTTGAGCCAATGAAGCCACTTGACATTGCATTGATTCTTAATTGAGAGAAATTCACACAATCATGCTTGTGTGAATCGCCATCTAACCCTAGGGTTATGTCAACCCTTTGTTTTGTGGGTCCAAAAACTTCTTGACCCTCCAAATGAAGTATCTTATTAGTGAAGGATGGCACACTAGTGTATTTAATGATGGCATAGGCTAGTTTCGACAGGTCACCAAATTGGCTTACTTGCCGCAATTTCAATTTATCCCTACTAAAACCCTTTATGCATCTTCCACCATTCAAGTATACCATGTAAGTTGCACTTTGCCTAAACACCTTAACATAATCATCAGAAGTCACAATGAAAAGGCATTGGGCACTTTTCCTAAATTGCTATAACCAAATATTACAGACTGTTTCAGAAAGGTTACAAGTCAACATGTTGGTAAGCTCCTATGGGCTAAACTTTTGCAAGCATTTTCAAAGGAAGACAAATCATATATTGGAATCATGAAAATAATTAAAGAGCTTCACAAAGAATGTCAAGGTGTTTCATAGCATGAAGCCCACCCATTGTTTGACATGGAAGTGCCAGAAACACAACCCATTAGTGAACTCGTGAATTACATTTTTTGGCTGTAGCCCCTAAATAATACCACTAAGATCAAATTGTTGCATATTGAACATTCGCTTCTTCCAAAGATGTTGCATTCTTGAAGATGTTTTGTCTCCATCTTTTTATTTTTCCAATTCAATGTTTACTTTTTAAATTCTTCATATTTTGCATGTTCACACTTCATCTATTTCAATAATCCTTACTTTTTCCCCTCCACTACAATTAACTTAGTTTTTAATGACTAAACTTCTAGAGCCAAATTAACCATTGTCATACTACAATTGCCATAGCTCGAGACATTTTAATAGTCATATTACCTCCCAACACCTCTTATGCTAGCTCTTCTACAAATTTAGGTGTCAAATTATATGGGGTCTCATTACTACAAAATGCGTTTTAGTTCACTTTAGGTTTCACTAGATCTTGAGTGAATTTGGACATTTTTACCTAATGAAATTGTTTAACCCTCTAGTGAATGGGGATTGGTTATGAATTATTTCACTAGTACCTAGTGAAACATGGTTACTCACAAGTGAAATATAAATTTACCAAATCATTCTTTTGCTAATTAATTAACAAACCAACATGTAAATCAATTAGAATTTAATTATTTACTATATAATATTATTAATAATTTCATGATTTTTAAATCTATGATTTATTGACACATGTCACTACGTAGGTTAGATTAAAAACCTAGCCTAGGTAGGTAGGTAGGCCACATAATTAACCTAAAACACCTATTTTAGGAATTCGATAAGAGAATATTTAGCCAACATATCATTATTGACCACACACAACACCACTCTTGAGGTTTGTGTTGAGAATTCAAGCTCAACTAGTTAGGTTTCATTAGTTACTGGCGTAGGAAACTAACTAGGTTACTTTCATAAGGTTGAATTACTTTCTTTACTTATATTAGTTTGGTTATTTATGGTTTGGTCTTGTAGTTAAATACCTCGGTGTTAATGTTTTGTTCCTTCTTTTTTCATTGCACAAGTTTCTGTATTTCATGTGATAAGAACCTCGAGGCGTTTTTGATATTATGTTTTGTGCTGTGAGCATTGAGTTATAGTTTCCATTCAATAAAGTTTTATGTTTGCACTTGAGTAGATCTCCTATTTGTTAACATGGTATCAAAACTTAGGTTGTTTGATGAGAAGGTTAAAAGAGATCTAGAGCTAAAAAGTTTTTAGAACTAGAGCTTAAGAGTCTCTAGTAATATCATAGGAGTTTGTCAAGTGTAAAAGAGAAACGGGGAAAGGAAAGAAGTGAAGAGAAAGAAAAGAAAAGAAAGAGGTGAGAGGAGATCCACATATCAAAGGTTGTGGAAGTTAGATCTTTAAATCTAGATCTAGATCTACTGTGAAATTATCTTGGAGTGAAACTTAGAGAGATTGTAGAAGACTATAACACGCTTCTATTATCAAAATTTCAGAAGAAAAAGGATGTGTTTTGTGAGAGTTATGAGTTTTTGAAAATTTTGTGTCAGATTTGGTTTTTGGGTCATATCTCCTTTGTTTGAGCTTTTTTGGATCTGTAGCTTTGGGATCTTATAGATCATAAAAGATTCAATACATGAGAAAAATTTCAAGTCATTTGGATGTATATTGAGAGAGATTCAAGCATCTAAAGTTTCAGCCTAGGTTTCAAAGTTAGTTTCTTTTGAGAGTGATAACTCTTTGTGGTCTTCACCAATAGAGCTGAAATTTTGAATAGAGATAGAAGACATATATCTTATGTGTCTCTCAAAATCACAAGGAGTTTGGAGTTGCTGAGAGCGAGTTGTAAGTCATTTTGTGTTCAGGTCCCAGTTTGAGGTGACTTCAAGGAAGTAGCAAGATCTCTCATTTTATGAAGTCAAATGAGCTAAAATTTTGAGAGACGGTAGTAGACATAGCTTTACATGTTTCAAATTTTTTTCAAAAGGATTCAAAGTCATATGTGAGCAATGTAGCTTTGCAAAGTTGTTATGACAAAAGTTTACATTGAGAAGACATCAAAACAATTTTTTAAAGTGGAGCAAATATAACTTGGGAGAACTTGAAAGGAGTTTGAAGATTGGGAAGCGCAAATACATCATCAAGGCCTTCATACAAAAGTTTGGTATGTAATCATGTACTTAATACCATACAAGATATTATATGAGATACATACATATATGTAAAACCTATGTATAGTATAGAATTTCGTATAATACTCAAGACATACATACATATACAAGGTCCATCTTGTTCAACCCTAACTTTAACCCTAATCCTAGAAACCTAAGGAAGGAAAACCCTAATCCCAATCCTAGAAACCCTAAGAAGACCTTGAGTGTTGCCTTGAAAGATGGCAGATGGTCTTTCTCTAATTGCAATTGAGAAATTAGACAAGAATAATTTCCAAGTGTGGAAATTTAGGATTATGAATTTCTTGATGGGGAAAGGTTATTGGGAGTTCATAACTGGTGATAAGACAAAACTTCCTCTCCCAGAAAACCACACACAACAACAAATTCAAGCCAATAAAACTTGGCATGAAAAAGCAAGGAAATTCTTGTATTGACTTTCTGTGAGTGTGTCTGATTCCATGATTGTGCATATTGAAGATGCAAAATCATCCAAGAGGGCTTGGGATACATTGGTGAAGATGTATAACACCAATACACAAGCCCGCAAAATGTAGCTCAAACAAGAGTTGCATAATCTATAGAAAAACAAGATGAACATCAATGACTATTTTACAAAAGTGAAAAGCCTTGCAGATGGTCTTACATCTATAGGAGCCCTTGTAGATGATGAAGATCTAATGGCCGTGACCTTGAATGGTCTTGGAAAATATTATAGCTAGTTTCGTACTTCAATTGTAGTTCGAGAAACATTTCCCAATTTCCAAGATTTAATAACCTTGTTTATAAGTGAAGAGATGAGAGTTGTTGGTACCTCATCCAATGGAGGATCACGAGAAAGTGTTTTCTATTCAAATTCCAATAGAGGTGCTAAAACTTCATTTCGAGGCTGACACGGAAGTTCGCATGGTGGATATCATCAACATGAAGCTCAGTTTCATGGAGGTGGATGAGGAAATTTTAGAGGAAGAGGAAGTCGTGGAGGTCGTGGTGGAAGTCATCAAGGTCAACAACCAAATAACGACTCAAATTGTTATTATTGTAGGAAACCAGGGCACATGGCAAAAAACTGTTATCAAAAGGAGCATGATGCACGAAATGGAAAGCTACAATAAGGGAATTATGCATCAACTAGCAACCAAGGTGATGAACAACTGTTTGTGATGCAGCACATGGCAAATTCAATGATAGGAGGAGTATTAGATAAGAATGTCTGGTATGTGGATTCTGGAGCTTCAAATCACATGATTAGTCATGGAGAATGGTTTAGAAACACAAAGGATTTGAAGACACCGGGTTTTGTGGAAACTGGTGATGACACTACACATCCCATCACACAAATCGGCAAGGTGCCATCGTCCATGCAAGATGGGCAAACAAAGTATTTGAAAAATGTACTTCATGTTCTAACCATAACAAAAAATTTGGTCTCCGTAGGCTAAATGGTGGAACAAGGTTTACGGGTGACATTCAACCCAAATGGATGTTTTATGGAAGACATGAAGAACTAAGGCAAATTGATTGCCAGAGGAGAAAGGAATGGACGAATGTTCACTTTGGATGTGAACATGCCTAAGGTGAATTCCATGTTATTCACACATGGAAAAGGAGCTGGAAACATTGGAATTTGGCACAAGCAAATTGGCCATGTTAATCTCCAACGTCTTAAGCTGATGGAGAAACAAAATCTTGTTGGAGGTCTTCCCAAATTTGGAATAGAAGAGGTGATGTTAAAAGTTTGTGAAGCATGTCAATTGGGGAAGCAAGTTAGGCATCCATTCCCAGTTCAAACAACTCAAATAAGTTCCAAACCTTTGGAAATGATCCATTCAGATGTGTGGACCACAAAGACAGAATCCATTGGAGGATGCAAGTACTACGTGAGTTTCATTGATGACCACACAAGGAAGGTGTGGGTCTACTTCACGAAACACAAAGGTGAAGTGTTTCAACATTTTTTGAATTTCAAAGCAATGGTGGAAAAGGAAAGGGTGTGAGCATCAAGTGCCTAAGGTCTGATGGAAGGGGAGAGTATTTCTCAAATGAATTCAGCGAGTATTTGAAGGAGCATGGAATTCAAAGGAAGTACTGATGTAGTTATTCCCCACAGTAGAATGGAGTTGCTGAAAGAAAAAACAAGCACATTATAGAAATAGCACGTGCCATGCTAAATGAGAAGAATTTGCCAAATTACTTTTGGGCTGAAGCGATAGTAACTGTAATGTATATCATGAATCGAACACCCACAACAATAGTTCATGGCATGACACCTGAAGAAAAATTCACAGGCAAGAAACCAAATGTCTCACACCTCAAAGTGTTTGGTTACATTGCATATGTGCATGTTCCTAATGAGAAGAAATCAAAACTAGATCCAAAAGCTAAAAAGTGCATCTTCATTGGATATTCCTTATAACAAAAAGGATATAGATGCTTCAACCCTTCCACTCTGAAGTTGCAAGTGAAAAGAAATGTTGTGTTTGATGAGATGGTTAGTTGGTATCCACCACTGAAGATAACAGAAGATGGAAAGGCTAGAAATGGTGATGTTCCATCAAATGTGGAACAAGAATCACAATTAATTAATGGACCACAAGGGTCCTCAATAAGTGGGTCTAGTAGCACTCCATGGAAAGGAAGATTAAAATTTTCAAACATTGTAGATGGTAGTTTTCAAACATCATTTAGAAATCCTCATGTAGATGATGAGTCAAGTTATTTAGAGAAGAGTGTGGGTGAAGAATCAAGAATCCCTTCAGTTACTACTCTCGGAGCTCGGATGGCCAAGAAAGGTTTGAAAACTCCAGACAACAACAATGGAATACGAAGATCCACACAAGTCAAGTACCCTATACAAAGACTCACATATGATGGCTTTGTAGCTTATCATTACGCATACATGGTGAAAGTCATACAAGAGGTTGAACCCACTTGTTTTGAATAGGCAGTCGAAAACTTTAAATGGGATAATGCCATGGATGAAGACATGGTGGCGTTGGATGTTAATGCTACTTGGGAGTTGGTAGCTTTACCAAAGGACAAGAAAGTAATTAGGTGCAAATGGGTGTACAAAGTCAAGCACAGTGTAAATGGATCTGTGAACAGATACAAAGCAAGATTGGTTGACAAAGGTTATGCACAAACTTATGGCATAGACTATGAGGAGACATATAGTCCAGTTGCCAAAATGACAACTGTAAGAGTAATCATTGCTATGGAATAAGTAAAAGGATGGTTTTTACATCAAATGGATGTAAAGAATGCTTTTCTTCATAAAGATTTACAGGAAGAAATGTACATGGAACAATCATGAGGTTATGTGGACCAAACACAACCTAATTTGGTTTTTAGGTTAAAGAAAGCTTTGTATGGCTTGAAACAAGCACCTAGAGCTTGGTGAGACAAGATAGGTCAGTATCTTGTCACAAGTGGATTTCAAACATCCAATGTAGATTTTTCATTATATGTGAAAAAGACAAATCATGGGATCGTTGTCATAGTCATTTATGTTAATGACTTGATTATCACAGGAGATAACAATGCAGACATCTTTGATTTGAAGAAGCTTTTGAAGCAAAAGTTTGAGATGAAGGATTTGGGAGAGTTGCGTTACTTCCTTGGCATTGAAGTAATCCAATCCCCCAAAGGGATATGGTTACTGCAAAGGCAATATGCCTTGAACAAATTGTCCAAATATGGGATGACAGGTTGCAAACCCATTTCAATTCCATTGGAGCAAAATGTGAAGTTTAGTGCAGATGAAGGAGACCTTGTGGAGGATACCACTATGTATAAATGCATAGTGGGGAGTTTGATTTACATGACCATCACAAGGCCAGATTTGAGTTATGCAGTTAGAATGGTGAGTCAATTCATGCAAACACCATGGAAGCCACATTTGGATGGAGTGAGGCGCATACTAAAGTACACAAAACATACTTTGCAATGTGGAATTTTTTATGAAGCCAAAAGCCAGTTACAAATACATGGATACACGGATTGGGCTGGCAATGTTTTAAATAGAAGATCAACCAGTGGTTTCATGTTTTCTTTTGGAAGTGGTGTTGTTAGTTGGAGCAATAAAAAAAACCAACAGTTGCATTATCAAACACGAAGGCAGAATACAAAGGTGCATTATTAGGGTTGCATGTGAAGTAGTTTGGTTACAGAAACTACTTTTAGATTTGGGATAGTCAGTGGATGATCTTGTTGTCATTTATTGTGATAACATCATTAGCATACTATTTGTTGACAACCCAATCTATCATGCTAGGACAAAGCACATTGAGGTGCACTACCACTTTATTAGAGAAAAAAGTTCTAACAAAAGAAATTGACCTTATTCATGTGAGTATTGAAGATCAAGTTGCTGACATTTTCACAAAGGCTTTAGGTACAAACAAGTTAAAAAAGTTTTGACAAATGCTTGGTGTACTAGAAGTGGATTTGAGCTTGAAGGGGAGTGTTGAGAATTCAAGCTAAACTAGTTAGGTTTCATTAGTTGTTGGAGTAGGAAAGTAACTAGGTTACTTTCATAAGGTTGAATTACTTTCTTTACTTATATTAGTTTGGTTATTTGTGGTTTGGTCTTGTATTTAAATACCTCGGTGTTGATGGTTTGTTCCTCTTTTCTTCATTGCACAAGTTTGTGTATTTCATGTGACAAGAACCTTGAAGAGTTATTGATGTTATGTTTTGTGTTGTGAGCATCGTGTTATAGTTTCCTTTCAATAGAGTTTTATGTTTGCACTTGAGTAGATCTCCTATTTGTTAATAGTTTGATCCCTTGACATTTGGAATGGAAGCAAACACCCTTACCATCAAGTCACCCCGCTTGTTGTCGTAATATGTTACATTACATTCTATTTATCAAATATTTAATTTTAAAATTACAAAAACATAAACTTTAAAAATTCATATTTTATTAAAATTTTGTTCACATGAAATGATTCAAATTTATTTATTTTTAAGATTAAATAATGTACATAATTCCATATATTTCCCTTTGAAAGTTTAAAATCATTTGAACAAAAAAAAAAATTGAATGTCATTATTCAATAACATTTCAATGACCATTATTTGAAATAATAATAATAATAAATGGATAATTTTTTTGGTCAATATAATAATGTTAAGCTATTTTCAATTATTATATGATTATTTTTCATTAATTTAAATTATTTCAGCATACATTATTTATGACTATTTATGGTTAACTCAATTACTTTTGGTTATTCTAAGTTATTTTTAGTTATTTTAATTTATTTCACCTTAGGTTATTTTTAGCTATTGTAAGTTTTTTTTTGTTATTCTATGTTTTTATTATTATTGTAAATTATTTCAATTTAGACTACTTATAGCTTTTATAAGTTATTTTTAGTTATTGAAGATTATTTCACCTTATGTTATTATTGACAATTGTAGGTTATTATAAGTTATTTTTGTCTATTCTAAATTATTTCACCCTAGATTATTTTTGGCAATCCTAAACAATTATAATATATGGGTATTGGTTATTATTTTATTAGGGCTATTGGTGGTTATTAATGGCTATTGGGACCTATTCTATTAATGACCATTAGTAGTTATTCTATTGATGACTATTGGTGGTTATTCTATTGGTGACTATTCGATTGGTAGCTATTAGTGAGTATTTTATTAATGGTTATTCATGGATATTCTATTAATGGCTATTGGTGGCTATTATATTAATGGCTATTGGTGTTTATTCTATTGTAAACCATTAGTGGTTATTTTATTGGTGGTTATTGATGGTTATTTTATTAATGGTTATTGTATTATAAGTTATTGTTGGTTATTATATGTTATATTACAACTATTGATGATTATTATATTATAAATTATTGTTGGATATTCTATGTTATAATATCATAAGCTTTTGGTAGTTATTATATTATACAATATATATATTTTTATATATTGTAAGTTATTTTTACCTTATGTCATTATATTTTATTTTAGATTATTTTAATTTATTATACTTAAAATAAAATAATTTATAATAACATATAGAATGACCTTGAATAACTTAAAATATGACTTGAAATAACGTATATTAATTTAAAATAAAATAACCTAAGGTATAGCCTAAAGTTAGTTGAATGATTTAATTTAAAATAACTTAAAAGATTATAATAAACTAGTTATAAAATACCTTAAGGTAAAATAAAATAAAATATTTAAGGTACAATAATTTATAATAGCCTATAATAACATCAAATATAACTTAAAATAATTAAAGTAGTTTTAAATAATACATGGTATATCATAAAGTAGCATAGATAAAATATTTAAAAAAAACATAAGTTATAAACCATACTATAATAAATTATAATAGTGAATTATGTTAATTAGTAATGAAACATAATGTCTACATAATGATATTATAGTGAAATAACTTTCACAAGGGTGAAATCAATAAAATACAATGAACTTATTTCACTTTTAAGGTCCCATAGTGATTTAGGCTTGGAAATTGCACCTCACTTTTGTAATAGTGTCTCCTCCTTAAGAACAACTTCTAATGACATGTTATTGTCCTTCAAGTGTACGTCCAGATCAATGTCCAACATCTTTCCTTTTATTGATCCCAGTTTACTTTATTATAGCACTATTGTAGGTGGCCTAAACTTAATAAAGGATGATCCTAATACACCTATTTATGGTTCTTAAGGTGGATTTTATTGTTGTTCCATTTGTGGTTGTGTTACCTATACCTCAATTGGACCCTCCTCATGGACTTCCATTTGAGCATGAGAATCATAAAGATCATCTACTGCATTTTACTGCATTTGTTCGTGTTGCTCTTGTAATGTTATTATCACTTACAATGATCTGCTCTTTTCTAGTTTTAACGTGCTCCCAAGTCACGGGGTGAGACCAAGTTGAAGGTCTCACAAAATCAAGTTACGGAATCAAAACTTGGTAGCACGCTCCCGGCTTCCAATTCTAGAAAGGGGTAGAGGGTCGAGTTGGGAGCCCCGGGATTAGACTAGGAAGAGATCAAGCTTTTAGATTACACAAACCTGCATCACAAACCAACACGAGTTGGTTAGAATCCATTCTGGGTCCTT
>Ga0209208_10006297_pt1 | contig 16369 bp, 15 predicted proteins | sample S1TSphfallax_3_FD_187694 | JGI IMG/M metagenome (GOLD analysis project Ga0209208, IMG submission 187694) | Host-associated microbial communities from peat moss isolated from Minnesota, USA - S1T2_Fd - Sphagnum fallax MG (SPAdes) (version 2) | ecosystem: Host-associated > Plants > Peat moss >...
ATTTGTGAATTAGATGGAAAAAACCACCGAGAATGAGTTTGCGATCAACATGATTCATCTTCATAGCTAACACCAACAATTATACACCTATCACCATGTTATAAAGGTAATAAAAAAAGCTGCAACTTACCACCAAGTTCATGACATTATAAATGAAAATGCTAATGATAAAAAGAGGATTTTCTATGAAAAGGGAGTAGCATGTCATTACTTCTTATTTCATATGAACATGGACTTGTTGATTTACTTGTTTTTGGACGTAATTTTTTATGGTTTGGTGCATTTTGCATGTAGTTATGTGTACATAGAAAATCAAAAGTTAATTTATGCCATTTGGTATTATTGCAACCAATAACATGTGATTGTTTTCCAAAAGATGTTAGTGAATTTTTGAATTTCAAGTTTACTTCAAAAGTTGCATTGATTCATGTAAATATTATATCTTTACAAATTCAAATTTTGTTATGTTAGTTAAGCAAAAAACATGAAAGATTAACAAAAAACATAACATTTGTTTGGACATGCAATACTTACATATGAATATTTCATATTGTAGTTTATAATGTTTTCACCCCACAATACCCACATCGCATTCCCAAACTCTTCAATGATATTTTTTTGCTAATTATGCAATACCCGCAACCATAATCATTAAATTATATTTTGCAACATAACCACCTCACACTACACACATTGTGTTTCTAAATTTTCCATTGGTTTTTATTTATTGACTATGCAATACCTACATATGGGTCCTAAAATGTTCACTATTATATTAACAAGTTATGTAACATTTGTATACCTACATGTTTTCTCATTTCACAATTTGCTTATATGTGAATATTACATGTGTCATGTTTGACATGTGGTTTTGGTATAATATTAATGTGAGTATTGCATTTTGAAGTTGAGGGTCCACTTAAGGTAAGCTGGACCAACAAATGTTAGTTTTGGCATGACCTTTGATGTGGGTATTACATATTGGGTAATTCGTACAACTTGTAATAGATGTTTGGTTTTTTAAATTCATAATTGTTTTAGATGTGGATATTATAGTGGTAATTAATACAACTCGTTAATGGTGGATGAAGGTATTATATTGTGATTTAAAAAGGGTTATTGAAATTTATCCATTTAGAGAAGGTATTACAAAATTATTTCAAAAGCGTGTTGAAATTCCATTCAACCCTAATGCATTGATTTTTGCAATACTTTCATTAATGATAATCATCGTCTTCCATGGTACTTTTAGGGTTTTCTTGTGTGTGAACAATACCAAAAAGGTGATGATTGAATCAAAAAGTAGAAAAGGTTTTGTTGAAATGTACAAGTTTAGCCAAGAAAATATATTAGTTTTGCCAAAAGGTGGAGGTTTAACTAAAAAATAAAAATGTTTTGTTGAGAGGTGAATGTTTAGCCAAGAAAATATATTAATTTTGCCAAGACATAGAGGTTCAACCAAGAAAAGATATTGGTTTTGCAAAGAGGTGAATATTTAACAAAGAGAAGATATTGGTTTTGCCAAGAGTTGGAGGTTTAACCAAAAAGTAAAGGGGTTTTGTCAAGAGGTGGAAGTTTAGATTTAAAAAAAATTAGTTTGTTGAAAGATAAAAATTTAGCTAAGAAAATGCAAAGGTATTGCCAAAAGGTAATGGTTTAACCAATAAGTAAAGAGATTTTGTTAAAAGGTAAAAATTTAATTAATAAAAGATATTGGTTTTGTTAAGAAGTAGAAGTTTAGCCAAAAAGTAAAGAGGTTTTGTCGAAGCTAATGCTTTAGCCAATAAGTAAAGAGATTTTGTCAAAAGGTAAAAGTTTAGCTAATAAAATATATTGGTTTTGTTAAGAGATAAAATTTTAGTGAGAAAATAAAAAAGTTTTGCCAAAAGGTGGAAGTTTAGCCAAGTAAAAAATTAGTTTTGTCAAGAGATAAGGGTTTAACCAAGAAAGGGTAAAATTTTTGTCGAAAGGTAAGAATTTAGTCAATAAGTAAAGAGATTTTGTCAAAAGGTAAAAATTTAGCCAAGAAAAATTATTGATTTTGCTAAGAGGTAGAGGTTTAGCCAAGAAGTAAAGAGATTTTGCCAAGAGATAAAAGTTTAGCTAAGATATAGGGAGGTTGTATTGAGAACTAATTCTTAGTTTAAAGGTAAAAACTTTTGACAAAATATAAAAGTTTAGCTAGGAAAAGATAAAAGTTTGCCAAGGACAAATAATTTTTTTGTCAAGAGATAGAAAAAATATAGAAGTTTAGCAAAAAATAAATAAAGAAGTTTTGTCAAAAGGTAGAGGCTTAATCATAAAAAGATAGTATAGCCAATGAAAAAATGGAACGTAGGTAGGTAGGGGGATCAATTGTTAGTTAGTAGGTAGGGCCAAGATGTAGATTAGTAGGGTAGCTAGGTCAATAAGTTAGTTAGGTCAGTATGGTAACTAGCTAGGAAGGTAGTATGGAGGTCAGGGTTGAAAAAAAACAGCCCCAAAAAAATTCTCTCAATGATCAGAATCCAAAAAAGTCGATGGATTGAAGCTGGATGAAAAAATGCAACCCATCCCATGGATAGAATGGCCAACTGGTGCATTGGTGGGTGCTGGTTCACTCTGGCCCTATTAATGCACAATATATATCTTGAAATTTTGGCCACTGGCTTAAATGCTAGGAGGACTTGCAATCAAATGTTGGTGCATTACATCTTTTGGGTTCACCGAAGATCTCAACTCAAAATATCCAACCATTGGATATTAGAACAGTATAGTCCATGGGCTGGTTCAGCAGCAAGGTGCTTAATAAATATATTTTTTAGTCATTTACTTTCAGCAGTAAAACCAATAACATTTTATTATTTGGGCACTATACTAAATAATAAAGCTAATGTGCTTGAGAGTTTCTTTCAGATTTTTGGCCCAAACAGTAGGTAATGTTTTAGAATTTTAGGCGCATCAAAAAGTAATAAATTAGTGTCTAACCAGACCAGATACTAGAGTACACAAAAACATTCATGCCCAACAATTTATTATTCAAACCTCAAGGATATTGTTATTGATTGCAACATTCAATGTTTCTTATTCCCCCTATGATAATGATCCTTGGCATTATCAGTTTTAATTAAAAGGGATGATGGTGAAACAGAACCTTATGAAACAGAGCCTTATGTTTGAACCTCATTGAATTTGTTCGAAGCCTATTCATCATGTAATAGTACTAAGATTCAAGTCAACGAGGATGTTTAAGATCAACACTAAGGTTCCATTACAATTCACAATATCTCCAGTCTTCTGTAGAACTACCCTGATGTTCCCAGCACATTCCAACAAATATTGCATGAAATACACTGACACTGGCTGGCATAACCGAGGAAAACTGCAGCATTCCTAAATATTACATGAAACACACATTGCATAACAGCTGTGGCAACAGTTGAAGAATGCAAACAGTTTAAGTCAAACAGATCACAGCACCTGAACAACTCATGATTAGCATCATATCTACACAGCCTCTTCATAAATGGCTCATTTTCAAAGTCAAAACTGCCTGATTAAAACACCTACTTAAGTCAAGAAACTTGAAGGAGTCAGCTTTTGCCCCTACAAATTCTACAGTTCTGTGCACTTGGCCAAACTGGCCATCAGCATCACATGCAATCTGCGAGTTACTGTTCAAGACACAGGACATCAAGCAAGCATTTTCTTTCCACAGGCAAAGAATGTGTTTCCCATCAATGCCCGTTTCAAGGACCCTTCAGTATTCCTCCCATTCAATGTGGATTTACCATGCAGAAACCCCTTGACGTTCCTCTTAATGGCAGTGAGGCCTTTGTGACCATTCTCTCCCATTGTACAAGCAGAATAGAGCTCCCACCTAAACTTCTCTCAAAATTACTGGGTTGCTGTCACCACAAACCACTTCTTCACTCATTGGAATGCTCTATTTAAAAGAAAATCATTGACTTCCACAATTGGTGGGCCCCCAATTCTGACCATGGGATGGGTTGTTTTCCCTCTCTCCCATTTACACTTCATTGTCAGCAAACTTTTATCTGCATCAATCTCAAAAAGAACTGTTCCCTACACACCGGAACCTGACAGTCATGCAGCAAGTAAAGAAAGCAAATGCTAAGAAACAAGTGATGCCCATGATGTGGCACCAGTTGAAGATTGGGGGTTCAATATGGAGACAGTCTCAGAATCCTTGCTTGAACTTGTACCCTCATTCATGTTCTTTTGCTTGGCTTCCTTAGCAAGCTTATCTTTGGCATGCCGAAAATCATCCATTGAGCGAAACTCCTCTCTGAGGAGCCTCTCCAGCTCTGGGTGCTTCTTCAATGGCTTTGTGTTCTTCTCCCTCCGATAAAAGTGGAAGGCCCTGGAGCATTTGGAGCATTTATTACCATTATGAGATGCCAGACCAAGAACTATGCAACAAAAGGGATCTAGAAACAATTGCTAGCACTCTAACTGAATGCGCATTCCTGTGAATGTGAAATTGTGAGATTGCCTGTGAGAAAGTTATGTCAAATTCAGTTTGTTGCCCAAAGATTCTATACTAAACACTGCAAATAATGCATTCCAACAGCACTTACGGACTACAAGATTGTTGCTCTGCTATAAATCCTGCATTTGCATGCATTTGAAAGGCGAAGAACTACCAGTATTTCTCCAGTCCATACAGGCTGCCTCTCTTGTATGTGTCCAAAGTAAGCTTTTCAAAATCATCATACATGTCCTGCTTGAACTTCTGCTCCAATCCATAACTGCCACCACAAAATACTCATCTCAAATCTCACTTTCCAGTAACAGGCATATCTGGCAACCTGATGCTCAATGAAAACCAGGTTTGATGCAGAAAATGAGACACTTTTAAAATAGTGACAGCACAATGATATCAAACCAAGTGTGATCCAGGAGAATCCAACTGGAGGTACACTAGAGCACTGGGTCTCAAGACCAAAATACTCAATATATTTTATATAAGTATTTTAGTACCAATTGATAATTGATACTAAATTATCAATTTAGTAAAACTGGAGAATTGAACAAATAGAACCAGGCTACTGATGGCACATTACAGGATTTAGAGGATGAACACACACAAAGGAAGATAATTAGCAATAATTAACAGGGATGGAAGGTTTTAAGGAGGTCACTTTCAGTCCATTGAATTGCAGCTGACCTAACAAATAAAGGCTCTCTGTAACCTCAACTCCTCCATTCAGAAGGATACAAATAGATAAGACCAACCAACCTGTAGAATCTGAAGAGGCATTCCATGCCATAGTTGTATTTAGCTGCAGCATCCTCCTCTGCAAGCTTCACGAACTCCAAGTACATGGAACGATTGAAGTTTGTCCGCAAGAAGTAGGACCAAAAGCGAAATAAAGTATTCATCTCCTGCACATTTTCTTTGAAAAACCTGTCAACTTCTCCTTGAATCTGTGAAAGTTCAATTCTGCTTGTGAAAACCTGCTTCCTTTTAATCATTACTTAGATATCAACCACTGCAGTCAAATACATCAACTAGTTGAATAAGTGGGTGCCACAAACAGGAATCAGTAAACTAGACCCTGCTCAGGAATTAGTCATGCATAAGGAGTTCCTCAAGGCTGCTTCAAGAGCTCAAGAATTGACATCTTTTGCAGAAACTCAAGGAACAAGACTTTCAAGTCTACAATCTTTGCACTTCACCCAAGATGTGAGATGACTCCAATAACATTTGAAGTCCAGAACAAGATAGGAAGGGTTCACATTACTCCTGCTTTTTGCAAAATTGGCTGCAGGACATAAGACTTACAAAAATATTACATCAGAGCTGACTTCTTCCAATTGCTGTGAGTTGATGGTTCCATGCCCAATTACTCTCCAAGGCATATGTGTTTTAAACTGGAGGAGGTTTGTCCCTTCATAACAAACGTCCCTAACACTGTTGCCCATGGAATGGAATAGGGCAGAGGTAGTTTGGCAGGGAGGAAGATGATTGGCCTGAAGAATTTCTCTTCATGGAATGTGTTTCTGTTACACTGTTCAACATGTTTGTGGCAGTTTGAACTGGTGCTTCTGACTGGAAAACTAATTTGGTTCATAATAAATTCACATGTACAGTTACTAACAGTCTGCTCCTCAATCTCTCCTGTGAGAAGAACCCCTTTTGGCCTTGCAGCACTAGGGATCAGAGCATCAGAATGTCAGGCTAAGACTCACCCTCAGACAGGTGTATGGTACACATGATAACCTTGAAACTGAAACAAGGACAAAGGTGCAACCTTACCTCACTGCAACCAATGCCCATCCGCTTGCGTTCAGTCAAGCAGCGTTTATAATATTTGGCATACCTGCATCCACCAGGTAATTGCTTGCCACAATCAAAATAGATCTCATATTGAGGATTGAATTCCAACCTATCAGATGAATTGACATATGGATATGCTGGAAGTAAACCAGGTAAGAAGTAAAATGCACAAGAATAAAAGCTTCCAGATACTCCAAAACTGCAAAGAATCCACAATCATGCAGCAATCTGGGTGCAAAAAAAGCCAGCCAGTCCACTCTATTGACAGGCTATGCTGCAATGGGAGAAAACCAGTTGACAGGGGCATACTTTTGTTGCTTAAATCCATTGTCCTCAAGGAGTGCATGGCTTGGGTGTTGAAAATGTGGAAAAGATTTTGGGGCTGATCCAACTGGTGGGCTACAGCCTGGGGTAAAGCTGCTCATAGGCGACATGCCATAGGGGGATGATCCCATCCGTATGGATCCAACTGATGATGACAGAGCAGCACTGCAAATGTCAACATAAAACCATAACAATTAGATGTGACAGAATCAGAAGCTACAGATTTCTTAGCCACACAACACAAAACACCATAAAAAGAGAAGTATATCCATATATCCAACTCTCAACGATCCTTATCCATATTCAACAACAGACAAACCTCTGGTCATCAGGAGGAGTGAGACCATAGAAGAACCCCACTGAGTCACCAGGAGGGCTCTCAGCACTAAGCCTACTGCGCTGGCCTGGATCTCGAGAGTCACTTGGGAAAAGACGTTGGTGCTGGGTTGAATGTAACAATTTCTGGTGGCTTCTATTAGACCAGAGTGCCCCATGGCCATCTGTACCACCCACAGATGGACGTCCAGTGGCTTCACCCACAGTGTTGCCTTGTTCAAAATTGCCCCGTTTTGCTGTCTCCTGCCCTGCACCAATGGAATTTGACTTCCTCTTCTGCAACTCCTGTACATCCCCATGACATTTCCCTGATTCAAGCAGTTGAAGGTTCCTTTTAATAAGCACAAATGTATTGGTAGGTGCAGATGTAATCCTAGGAAAGCAAAATCTTGCAAGGATACCTTTTTAAATTAGAGGAGTTGATTTTCAGCTCTCAACCGACAATCACTAAATCCAACAACCTGTAGGAAGTTAACAGCAGTGGACCAACATACGCCAAGCAAGTTTGGCATGGAAAAAACAGTAAACCACAGAAAGATAAGGAGCTCATGCAGGTGTGCATAACTGATTTCATACCTGTTCATAGTAGTAGAGGCCATCATTGATCACAGTGACAAGGTCTCTGGAGATCCCCTTCCGTCCATGCTCTTTATCCAAACCTTTCCGATCTCCTCGAGCTGATTTCCTTCCCTGTTTCAAAATGAACAGTAAAGGAGGGCAGAGATTACACAAGTTCCAGGGACTTGCACCACATTAAGAAAACTGAAGCTGACTCAAGTCTAGAAGGAACTATCTGCAGTGTGCAAATGGCAAAATAAATCACTGTCAAATCACAATGCAAATTGCACCCACAGAAAAACCTCACCAAATTTTTCTTTCCTCAATAAACTTAGGAGCAGTACACACTCTGGACATTCATACCTGTGTGACTATCATCAACCGTTGCAAATCAACATCATTCAGATCTGAGTCTTCATCCTCCTCTTCACAACTGTATCAATTGCACCACTATTAGGACCAGGGAACACCACAGCTCTTAACAAACATGAACATGTAATAATGACAGGACTGCTGATCATCTGTCCAGCTACTGAAATTTTGAGCAATTCCTTCCAAGGAAAAGTGACTGTTCCATGGTCCCACAATGCATTGCAGCATAAGAAGCAAATTGCACCACATACTTGCTCCAGGAAAGGTGTAGTAAGCAAGCAACATATACAATATACAGTGTACAATTCATGAGAGCCTGCAATGGTGTTCAAGAGCTGAATCCATACTGCAAGATCAAGATTACAGTTACAGGTCCAATACCACATTGATCATTGAGCTGGTAGCCACCTCAAGGAAAGACACCAAATGATGTTAAAGATGTCATAGGAAGAAAACCAGAGGAGAGGACAACGTTCAGTCTCTAGCATTGTCAATGAAGAAATGGTTATGAGTGTAATTAACCTTTTGGTGATTAAGGATTGGCCTTTTGGCATGGAATGCCTTGATGACTCAAACTCTTCACCAAGCTGCAACAAGTGCTCATCAGGACTGCCATTAGCTTTAAAGGCAGCAGATAGCCCCCCTGGTTTCCGCTCATCAAGGCATGAAGCAGTTACCCTTTTGTTGTTTGAACCCTGTCGTTTTGAATTATACAAAGAAACTGTCAACCAATCTCCATCATCAGCAGTCTCAGTGTTTACCCCGCCTAATTCAGCAGAGTGTCCATCTGAATTGTTCACTATACTTGCACTGGAAAATTCTTCACCTGAGGCCCTGCTGCTTCTTTGTTGACCAGCATCCTTCACTTCCTCAATGTCTTCCATAGCATTGTGGATGGCATCCTGGAAATCTAGTGGGCCATGCATTGGTTGCAGAGTAGATGAAAGAACTACATGCCCCACACAAGTAGCTGCATCTTCTGGGCAGCTGTCTTGAATAAAGTGTGTATCAACACACATTTGAGATTGCCCTGTCCTCTCAGCCTCTGGTGCCAGATCTATTTTGTTAGGTCCTTGAAAGAGTTCCACACAGCCTCAATGCAAAGATAACACAACAGATCTCCAAAGAGGAGCAAATGGGAACTCTAACATAATGGAAATGCTTGGTTTGCAAGTGTGGAAATGTGACCATCCAATAGAACCTGCAACATTTGTAACAAGAAGCAAGTGAATCTGGAGTACTCACCTTCAGCTTTTGCAAGCACAACTCTTTCATCAGACTCCTCAGCAGCTGATGTGTAATGTTCAAGAGCTACTGAAGTCTGTTCTCCACTTGGCCTGCTTGTTGACGAATGGCCATTGCTGTGCAGTGCGACAACAATGCTTTCAGCCATGCTAGGTCCATCGTCAATCACACTTTTGATTGCAGGAGTTTGCACCTCCATTTCAGCAAATGATTTATGTACCTCTTCCCCTTGAACTACCAGAGCAGAAGTCAAAGGAGCTGGAGTAGATGGTCTTGAATTTGCTGGAAGTAGCCAGTTTACCCAACCATGACGCCTCCGCACCCTATCACCCTGTGATACCATCTCAGGAAAATCAAGTACTTCAATATAACATAAAGTACTCATAATACAACCTTGATCACACACTCAGGCCTATAACTCCCCACAAATAATAAGTAAAGATTCGCACCACGTTCCTCATCATTTCCTCCTCCTCAAGGTCCTAATCCACATTGTAGATGCTTCACTTTCCCAACTATGTGCACACATGTCTGGTCACTACCTTACATACACTTTCATGCATACCTGTAATTCAACCACACTGGATTTTTGAAGAGCATCAAGAATGACAGTCCCATCCTCAGTCAGCATGCGCACCTGCAAGTAATTTGACCTTGAATTACTTAGCAGACCCCTCACTGACTGACCACGACAATGCAGATCTAGGATTCCAAGCACAAACCTACGCATTATTCTTCATACATTGAGCTGATGAGCAGTTTTGCAGAGCTGCCCAGAAGAACTGCAATCTCAGAAATACATCACAGACAACTCCCTTCAGAATGTTCATGTTCAGAAAACTCCCACCCTAACAGCAGTTTAAAATAGTTGGCTCTAGGTTAAGCAACCTCTCCTAGACCTTTGATTTGCAAACAAAAGACTCCTCCACTTTACATTTGTCACATATGGTCTTGCCTGCTATGCACACATACAGCCTTATATTCTGTGTGACATATGGTAGACTTACAGTTACATATCAAGTTTGTTACAAGAAGTAATACAAGAGGACTTTGGACCAACAGTTGCTACCAGTGTACTCACCCTGTTGAAATTGGCAATTACAGAGATAGGTATAAAGCCTTGATCATCCATCTTTGAGCGAAGAAAAATGTCCTTGCATAAATTGTCCATGCTGCAAATGCATGTACTAGAATAAATGCTCTGTTAAAGTGAAACATACAGTTTTGGATACAAAAGTGACCAAGGTGGAACACATACAGCTTCTTAATAGCTTTGTGTATGAATGCTCTGAGACATGGCATGATAAATTGGTATGATTCCATGCCCTTGCATGTTATGTCAGAAAAATTAATAACAGTGGATCCTAAGCAGTGCAATCTAGGAGGAATACTGGTTTCACATTTCTATGGTCCACAGAAATGCTAATGTACTCTCTGGAGAGCCTTGCCCTTCATAGCAAGTTGTGTTTGAACCTGGCCAGCTGCTGTGATAGTCCCTACCAGTAATGGTGGAAACGGTTAGGTCGCTACAATCCAGCTGATCTCCAACCACAATATGGTTCCCATGCTGGTTTTGGTTATGGAACCCTCAATTGTGGACTGTGATTAAATTTTGCACACATGGAAATGTACACTAAACCACTATTTTGGTGAGTATATTGCATAAATTGTCCATTCTAGCCAATCAAATCACAGTTGGCTCTGATCAGAAAAGAGAGGGACTCTACAAGAGCAGTGTGGCCAAAACATCTGGACTTGCCTGAAATAATATTCAATTTGATTCACCAGCAAGACTTGTAATGACATGCTTGAATCACCTCCTGCTGCTGCTCCAGAATTGACATGCCCACGTCCTGCACTTATGCTATTGGTAGGAGTGTAAAATCTACCTACTTGTCCACCTGCAACCCCACCATGCCTGGTGTATTGATGAACAGAATAAAAATATTGCACCCTGCAAATGTCACATCCATGTGACTTCAATAATGCCATCAAAAGACAGGCCATAGACCTGGCCACTGCTTACAAGAGGAACCACATCTCAGGAGAAAGACAAACATGAGTTCTGGAGACCCATACAAGGACTTGACATGTGCAATTGTGAGGTGCTGCCCTCCTCATCCAATTTTTTTCTAGTTCCCTGCACAAAGCATTGATCTGAGATAGCTCTAACACACCTGCAGGATTGACAAAGGTGGATGGATTGTTGTTGAGAGATATGTTCTGATTTCTGAAATTTCTAGGTCCAGGACGTGACTGGAAAGAAGGGTTCTTGTCCCTTCCACCATTGTTATTTACCCCATGAGGCTGACGTTGATGCCATCCTTGGTTGTTACTGCCGCGACCCTGACAACAAAAGTTTCAACAATTCCCTGAATCAGGTTCGATATATCCAGCACTCCTGGTATTCTATGGTTGAATTTGGTCATTACTGGCATGAGATGGCTTTGAAGACACATCACTGCTATTCTTGAAGTGCTCAAGGTGTAGGTGCCTTCACCCTGAAGTTGAGAACATCTGCAGGAGCAGATACTGGAATTGCACTAGTTGGTATGTGACATTCACACAGGTGATCAAGCTCTTCTTACTCACCTTCTGCTTGTTACCTGTGGCTGAAGTCTGCCTGGCATTGCTGCCATTACTTCCCCTTGGGCCACCAGATGCCACCTGCAGACCTCAACACACATCCACCTGACATGAGACATGTGTTCATGCAGACCTGACTGATCACCAACACTGCCTGGAGGTTCACATTGTCCAAATTGACCAGGTGCACAGAAAGCAGACAGAGTTCATGGTAATGGACAAGCAACCAAATCTGGAAAAGAAGAGAATTACACAATGCAACTTTAGGAATTGGAAACCAAATTCTCACAGCCTGCATACCACCTGCCCAAAACTGTAACTCATTCAAAGCTTTCTGAATAACAGTGGGACATGCTTCATTCACCCAACATTGTCTGCAGATAAGAACATGGCTCCCAGCCAAAGAACCAGAAACACAAAACTGGTCATGAAGCAAACACTAGGTTGAAATCAGCCCCGACAAACCTGCTGCTCAAAGGCACCACTATCAGAACCGATGGCAGTGCATGCAGAAGATTTAGTTGGCTCAGAAGGGACCCTCATGCTGCGAGTAGTTTCCCCCAATGCTGGCCACAAAACTGCCCCCATCACGGAGCTAGTTGCAGAAACCTTGCCTGCACTGCTAGTAGGCTTCTTCCATGCAGGTTTAGAAGGTCTCAGAGCCTGGTCAGTAGCCGCAAGATCGTTGTCGCGCGCTGCAGCAGCAGGCAATAAGCTTGCACCATCCACAGATTCTTCCTCAGTCCCCGCTGCTTCCGTCTGCTTCACATCCTCACTTGGTTGGCCAGCTTTCGGTGACTGCATCTTACCGGGTCTTTTTTTCGAACTTGCCACCGACGAGGCAGCAACAGAAGACGGCTCAGCCAAAGGTGTCACTAGTAGCGGCGTTGTCGAAGTCGACGGCTGCTCTGCAACTGCCTGTGCAGACGTTCCTTGATTGGAGGAGTGCTTGCCTTGGATATCGTCTGCATCAGAAACGACTGCGGGAGCAGGAGGAGCAGTAATGGTGGCGGAAGAGGAGGAGGAGGAGGAGCCGCTAGTTGGTACAGGGTTTTGTGCAGCTACTTCGCCTCGCACCACTTGAGACCATGCTCCCTTGGGCAACGTTCCTCCATTTTGCGGCCGACTCTTGTTACCTCCATGACCATTACTACTGTTCCCGTCTTTGGCTATGTCCGGTGCAGAAGAGGTATTGGCCATTGCCCTGGTCTGAAGGGGAGACGACAATACCTCTGGCTGAAAACTCAGAGACGCCAGCGGCGCAGGAGAAGTCGCCTCCGTCGCAGCCGCCATAGCTGCGTCCCCTGCCGTGGTCCAAACCTCAGAAGAGCTGTAAGTTTCTATTCAGCACCTTCTGACTGAGCTGCAATGCGATCATTCCTTATTAATCAACGGATCGTACTGCTACGAGCGAGCGAGCAAGCTTCCGTTCTCATCAGCGCCGCAATTGCATCCCCCCGTGCACACCCACCACCGCTTGCTGGCTGTGCATACCGTCTCTTGGCGTTTTCCTTATTTTTCTTCTTCCCCTTGCCTGCAGCTCGCAATTAGCGCTGCGGATGATGGCCTAATCGTGATTAGCAACAGCCGAAGGACAAGGGCAGAGGCAGGATTTGGCGCTACTGCTGCTGCTACTTTGCTGGGGACACCGCCAAACCCTAATTCTTTCAGCTTGGGGGCTTTCAGTAAGGGTAAGGGACCGAACGGTGGCCGCGCCGCCGGACCGGTGGACAAATTTCTACCCGGTGGTCAGTTTACACGTCAAAATTTTCCCACTGTGAAGGGTGGGTATTTCAGAAGACCTAACCATCTAGTGTGACATTCTCAAGGCTTTGATTGGCTGCCAAGTCTCTAGTTACACACAACAGTCAGCCTTTGACCTCCTTTTCATTAGCAACCTACCAGGTGGCACAAGGTACCACACTGGCCTCTCATTGGACCAACACGTCCGCATCCCTTCCTTGCCTGGATAAATTGATCTTGCCACTCTCCACGTGGATGAAAAATGAGCATGTTGGTTACAATCCTCATCCATCATGGTTATGTTTGATAATGGGCTTGAGCAGGCAGCTCTTGCTGGCTACCTAGTATGCAATGCCGACTTATGTAGGTGTTTCATTTTTATTTTTCCCATTATACCTGGCAGGTATCCCTTAAGTATCACAAGGAAAAATAAACAAAATTGACCAAGGGATTAAGACTGGGTGAAGCCCTTGATCACGGGCTTTACCAGATTCAGACCCACATGGGGCAAAGCCAAGCCATGGGCCCTTATTCTGGTCAAGCCTGTGGCCTTAAGTGTTACCCTATACTAGTCAAGCCTGCGGCCTAAAGAGTGACCCTAAACTACACTACGTGTAATTTCTCATTGCCAAAGGGAAGAAGGGGCTTATTGAGTTCATTCTTGATGCAGCAGTTGGCTTCTTCATTCCATGCCGTGGGTTTTCTATATCCTGAGCAGGTTCTTCCATTTTCTGCAAATCTTACGCATCTAAATTTTTTTGCACCATCTTTCTTTATATGGAGTAAAAGCCTCCGATAAGAGGCATTACTGGAATTGGACCAATGCCCGACCAGTGTCTCATGCAAGCACTCCTTCTCATAGTGCCCTTCTCCTTTGGCATTACCTTGCACTTAACGACAACAGAAAAATGGTGGCATCAAGTTGCCGATAAGTCCTTGGGTGAGCCTGTGAGGGCAGTGTTTTTTTTCCTGGCGAATTATCACCAGAAAGGCCAGCTGCCAGTTAAAGGATAAAAGTTGGGGGGGGATGGGGTGGGGGGTAGAATCATTAAAATTTACTGGAAAACACCCCAGGGCAGAGTGCTTTGGGCCAGAAAGTTTGGTTACTAAATCATGGAATCACCACCTTAAACCCTAAACCCGTTTAGGGTGTCGCCTATCCAAGTGGAGAACCGTAGATCTCACCCAAAAGTCACAATCCGGTTGTCCACATAGCCGTTTTGGGAGAAACCCTAATATTTTCTCACTGCCTCTCTGTCAGGGTTGTTCTAGAATCCGGAATCCACCTTGGGCAGCCTAGCTTTGGTTAACAGCAGAGAATTCTTGAGGAACTGCAAAGGGAACTCCTGAGAAGGGTGCAGAATCAGCAGCAGGGCCTGGGTTGGCCTCCAAATCACCCTATTAGGGAGCTCAAATCCCCCCCCCCCCCCGGCACTCCCTTTCAAGTGATGAAGCTGGATTCTGCCTGGGGCGGCCTGTCATCTTGCATTAAAAGAACTCTTGGAGAACTCCATGGGGAACTCCTGGGAAGACTTCAGAATCATCAGAAGCCTCCAAATCACATTGCAATAATATTTGAAGATATGTATTAGGTAACCAGCAAGAGGAGCTGGATTATTGCCGAATATAGTCGAGGCACGAATGCGCCCAGACTATTTCGATAATCCGGCTCTTCTTGCCGGATACCGGACGTAATCGGTTTCTTTACCAGGTAGTCAAAAACTAAAAAACTAGAGAAAAGAAGGGAGAAAATTATATGTTATAACTCCCCTCCTCTGGACCAATGAGCAAGTGATAGATTGGACAATGCAGTCCAGAAACCAGCTACGATCTTGGAACTCGCAACCTCCTCAAGCCAAAGAGGTAAGCAAGTCCACACTAGCCTAGCCTATCCCAACCAAACTTGGAAGTTGTGATCCCAACCAGGTGCTGTGCTGCTGCGAATGAACAGTTTGTACTACCAACATAGATGCATCTACAGATATGGGACTTTTTGGGCTTCTAATGGTGCATTCACACTTGAAGAAATGAAAATCTAGGTGGCATCCTAGGTGGCACCCAATGTTAAATGGGCAATAAGTGAATGTTAGCTTCAAGTAAAATGTTTATGGGGTAAGTAACTCTAAGTCCTAAATGACTAGCATGGTGTTAGGGGACTCAACACTAAAGTCCCTAACACCAAGTGTGAAATGCACCTTTATTCTCAAAATCAAAACATCTGGAGTACCTTCCATTCAAATTAGGGATGCTAATTGCTGAGCCCTTTTTTTCTTTCCTAACCTCAGCTGAAAATTGCAGTGTAATCTGAGGGGACTTACCCCCATGCAACTTCACACAAAATCCCTTGAGGGAGGAGGGCATTTTGTTGGGATGGAACTTGGGCTGCCCATTTAATGCATCTCGGCTCATCTTAGCTGTAGAGCTGAGGAGCCCCTAGCTTATTAGGCCAGAGAAGGCCCTTATGCCACAATGGCCTGACAGCAAGGCCTTCCCCCTACACAATAAAGTTATCCATAAAGTGGTGCGCAGTTGGGTCCCACTTTCGCCCCCTCTTTGCTCCCTAATCCCTTGTTTTGGTGTTATCCATAAAGTCTCAGGATATGGGACCGAAAGGGCTCCAAATTGGGAATACCTAGGATGGGATTCCCAAATTCAGCACATCGACTTTTTTTTCTTTTGTCTCATATGCTGCCCACCTCTAGCCTATATACTATATTATGGGGGCTAGGGGACTAAGGTGATGTTGGCTGTTGGCTATGGCTATCCATTATTTGATTTTGTTATTGACTATTGTCATGGCTTTTGGTTTTGGCTATTGGTTATTGTTGATGGCTATTGGCTATGGCTATCCATTATTGGCTATTGTTGATGGCTTTTGACTATTATTATGGCTATTGATTATTTTAAAATTCAACTTTTAGA
>Ga0209208_10006298_pt1 | contig 16368 bp, 17 predicted proteins | sample S1TSphfallax_3_FD_187694 | JGI IMG/M metagenome (GOLD analysis project Ga0209208, IMG submission 187694) | Host-associated microbial communities from peat moss isolated from Minnesota, USA - S1T2_Fd - Sphagnum fallax MG (SPAdes) (version 2) | ecosystem: Host-associated > Plants > Peat moss >...
ACTCGCTGTCCCCATGGCCGCGGGCATCGAGGTTGATGGCGCGGTATCCGTTGGCAATCAGTTCGTGCATGGTTCCGCGCCATGAGTGGCGCGTTTGACCACCGCCGTGCAACAGCACGACGAGCGGTCCATCCTGTCTTCCTCCGACGTCGCCGACCAATCGGAGACCGTTTACACCGGTAAACTGCTGAGTCTCGAGCATGAGATTGAGCGCAAGGTGGAACCCCGGCAGAGTTTCCGACATTCGCATAGGGCATGTATACATTTTTCTACGTCGAAGCGCGCTCTCGGAGAGTGGGCCGCATGAACGTCAGGGCGCCCATGGAAAGGGCGAGCAGCAGCCCGAAGGCGACGGCGATGTCATCGACCGGTAGCCGGGCATATGAGACAGCCGTGTAGCCGCTCACCATCACCAGCATGCTCAGGTTCTCGAAGAAATTCTGCACCGCTATCACTGATCCCGTACCCGCATCGTTCTCCCCCTGCCTTTGTAACAGGGCGTCGAGTGGTATCAGGAAGAAGCCGCTGCAGGCACCGACGAATGCCATCAGAGCATATGCCATCGTTACCGTATGGACGAGCGGCAGGAGACAAACGCCGACGCCGATGAAGATGCCTGCCACCAGCGATCGGTGGACCACGCGGAGGTTCACGAAGCGGGCGGCGAGCGCTGCACCGATCACGATACCGGCCGCCACCATGGCGGTCAGGAACGCCGGCAAACGGTTGTTCGTTATGTGAAGTGCCACTGGCACCCAGGCGATCACGAGAAAACGGAGAGCTGCGCCTGCGCCCCAGAACAATCCCGTACCCGTCAGTGCCAGGCGTGCATCCGGTCTCTTGAAGAGATTCTTATTCAACGAGAGGAAACCCGTGACGGTATCAAAAAGGGAAAATTTGGATGTTGCCGCTGCCTGCCTGGCATGCGGTACGACGAGGGCACTTGCCGTAGCGGCGGCATAGCAGCAGGCGATCGCGCCCAGCGCGCCTTCGAGGCTCCAATCCGTCAAGGCGCCGCCGGCGATGGCGCCGATCAGGATTCCGGCCACCGTCGACCCTTCGATCAGGCCGTTCGCCTTGATCAAGTCATCATGCGTCGTGATTTCGGCGAGGATGCCGTACTTGGCCGGCGAATACGCCGCCGCTCCACTGCCGACCAATGCGTAACAGACGAAGGGATTCAGATCGACGCACATTCCCACGGCCCCGACAAACTTCAAGAGGTTCGAGTACACCATGACCCTTCCCTTGGGAAAGCGGTCGGCAAGCCGGCCGACGAAGGGGGCAAGAAGGATGTAGGTGCCGACGAAGAAGGATTGCAGCAGCGGCCCGCTCCAGGCGGGGTAGTGATCCTTGCGCACCAGGGCAAGCGCTGCGAATAGCAGCGCATTGTCGGCCACCGATGCGAGAAACTGGGTGCCGAGGGATGCGAGCATGGCACGCGACCAGAGGCCGGATGAGGTCGACCGATTCAGCGTCACGCTCGGCGCATCGACATTGTCCTGTCTGTCAATGATTCGTCGCTGCCGCGTCGAGTTTGCGGACGGAAGTCACTCCGGCGAGATCGCCAAGCGCCACCAGAAGCGTGTCCCAGCTGCCGCGTCCGCGCAATCCGATTTGTACGGCATGCAGGTTGGCGGGGGCATTGGGATGCGCGGGTGAGGCGATGTCCTGAACCGAGAACGAGCGGCCGACACAGAGCTTCAAGATGGCACTGATCGTTCCCTGCCCAGGGGTGTAATGGACCAAGATGTCGCAGCGCTCGGCCAGCATGATGCGCCGGGTGAGCTCCGCGAACCCAATCATGACCAAGAAGTGTACGCCGGCCACAAACAGGGCCAAGGCCGGTAGGCCGGCCCCACAGGCCATGCCCACGGCAGCCGTCAACCAGATCGCCGCCGCCGTGGTGAGGCCGCGGACCACATCCCTTTGCACAAAGATGAGACCGCCACCGATAAAGCCTATGCCAGAGACGATCTGGGCGGCGATCCGCGACGGATCCAGTACTATCTGATAGGGAGCGAGTACATCCCCGAACCCGTACTTGGAGACCAGCATGATGAGCGCGGCAGACACGCCTACCAGGGTGTGGGTGCGCAATCCCGCGCTTTTCATCCGGATCTCGCGTTCGAGCCCGATCATCGAGGAAAGGATCAGGGCGAGCGTGAGTTCTGCGAGCTGCGTACCCGTTTGGCCCAAGTGTTCTGTGGATAGCCAGTACATCGAATTCAATCTCCTCATTAGTCTCCCTGCCCGGCCGTACCGATTGTATTATTCTTGTCGCTCATAAAGGCATTTTGGAGACGCCGATGTCCGAGGATGGCTCTAGGTTGGTTGCGCTGCGGCCGGCGGGTTCGCCTGCCGGCGTCGACCTGCGCCGGGTCGGCGCACATCCCGACTACTGGTACCCCATCGCCTGGGCGGACGAACTGAAGGTGGGGAAAGCGTTGGGGCGCCGCTTCGCCGGCGAGCCCATCGTCATCTACCGGGGCAAGAGCGGTCAGGTGTTCGCGCTGGAGGATCGCTGCGCGCATCGCCAGGTGCCGCTGCACCTGGGCGTGGTGACCGGCGACGATCTGAAGTGCCATTACCATGGGTGGACCTACAACTGTTCGGGCAAGTGCGTGGGCGTGCCCTATTTCGGGGCTGAGCGGCTGCCGAATGGGGTGAAGAGCTATCCGGCCCGCGAGATCGACGGTTTGATCTTCGTCTTTCCGGGCGATGCCACGCTTGCAGAGAGCCGACTGCCGACGACCCTCGGCTCTTCGCAGCGCAAGGACTACAAGACGCGGCGCTTGAATCGTGAGGTTGCCTGCCACTATACGTTCATGCACGAGAATCTATTCGACATGAATCATCAATTCATGCACCGCAAGCAGATGGGTTCGATCAGGGCGCGCTGCCTGGGCCGCAACCACGGAGAGAATTGGGCTGAGGTCGAATACAGCTTCAGCCGCACCGAAGGCCGGCAATCCGTGGGTGAGCATGTGATCGTCGATCTCATGCGCAAGCGCGGCGAGCCGAAGAAGGATTTTTCCGATCACATGCGGATTCGTACCGATTACCCGACCCAAAGCCTGAAGGTCTGGGTGGGTCGCGACATCAAGACCAGCGATGAACCGGTGCTCGACGTGTGGCTGGGCTACACGCCGCTCGATGCCGAACAACGAACCAACCGGACGTATGGATATTTGTCGATCAAGCGTCCGGGAATCCCCCTCATCATCGATGTCGTATGGCCGTTCGTCACCTGGTTCACGGAGAATATCTTCCGCGAGGATAAGGACATCGTCGAGTACGAGCAACGGGCCTACGACACGCAGGGAACCGATTGGAACAACGAGGTGTTTCCGCCGCTGCGCGACCTGCGGACCGTGCTCGCGCGTTGCGGCCGCCCGATGGCTTAGGCGGTCGCGCGACGGGGTCAGGTGGTTGCCGATCGCGCGGCTGCGGCGAGCACATGCTTGCCGGGATACCAGTTGAGACGGCCCGCCAGTGCCATCACCGCCGGGACCACGAAGCCGCGGATCACTGTCGCATCGATCAGCACCGATACGCACAATCCCACGCCCATCATTTTCAAGACCGGCAGATCCGCACCGATGAAGGCACCGAAAACCACCGCCATGATGAGCCCGGCGCCCGTGATGACCGGGGCGACGGCGGTGAGCCCCGCGACGGTGGCGCGGTCATTGTTGCCGTCCAGATCGTATTCACGCTGGATTTGAAACAACAGAAAAAGTTCGTAATCCATGGAGAGCCCGAAGCTCAAACAGAACACCATCATGGGTACTTCGAGCGGTATGGATGCGAATGGCCGCTCCAGTCCGACGAGACCGTTGAGCCATCCCCACTGAAATACCGCCACCACGGCGCCGATGCCGGCCGCGACTGCGAAGAGATTGGTGATCACCGCTTTCACCGGCAGCAGATACGATCGGAAAGCGGTGAACAGGAGCACGACGGTGGCACCGATCACGAAACCGAAAATTCGCGGCAGACTCCTGAACATGTAATCGTTGAAATCGTTGTTGTAGGCGGGCGAGCCGCCCACCAATACCGTGAAGGGTCCGACCGGCGTGATTGCCGCAATATCCCGCGTCAGGCCCTCGATGGCCTTGAGGGTGAGTTCGCGGGACGGCGTGATCTCGAACAGCGCCCGGCGCCGGTCACGGCTCAGGAACAGCTGCGCAACGGACGGATTCTCGCGCAGCGCCTTTTCAGGGTCGGCGTACAGATGTTCATAGGCGGCGACACCCATGCCCTTCTGAAGACTGAAGGGCGAGGCGATGGAGTCGATCCGACGGTCGTGCCGCAAACGTTCGGCATAGTCCACCAGCTCCCTGATGTGGCCGGCCGCCAAGATCGGCGTACCTCCCGTGGTGCTCACGACCACGTGAATCGTCTCGTCGGCATTGGCGCTGCGCATGGCGGCCAGGATGTCGGCGCCATTGCGGGACTCGGTTGATTTCGGCAGGAACCAACGTTCGTTGGTCACGCCCATGTGAGCGTGCAGCACCGGCGCTGCCAGTGCGATCACGCCGCCCGCGGAAATGATCAGCACGGCCAAGGGGTGCCGCACGATGAAGTCGCCCAGCCCATGCCAGAAGGCGGTGGTGTTTGCACGCCGCAGGCGTCGGGGGACGACGGGCCAGCGATTGAGATAGGGCGAGAGCAGCACGAGCAGGGCCGGCAGCAGCGTCAGCGCCGCGAGTACCGAGATGCAGACCACGAGAGCGCCGCCGATGCCGGCGCAGCGGGTTTCCAGAATGGGACTGAACAACAGTCCGAGAAAGCCCACCATGACCACCACACCCGACCATGAGATGGTACGACCCGCCTCGGAGACGGTGCCGGCGACCGTCTGAGCCGCGCTGGCCTGGGGTGTATGGCTGCGATAATGCGTGACCATGAGCAGCGAATAATCGATTCCGATGGCGAGGCCCACCATGGTCACGACATTGCTCAGCAAGTTCGATACGGTCACCGTTTCTGCCAGCAAAAACGCCGCGCCCAGCGCAACGGTGGTCGTCGCCAGGCCCATGAGGAACGGTAGACAGGCCGCGACCAGTGTGCCGAAGGCGACTGCGAGAATCGCGAGCGTCAGCGGCAGGGCGCGTTTCTCGGCATGATCGCCGCCGGAGGCGCTGAGCGCGTTGACATCGAAATCGCCGGCGGGATCGCCCGTGACGGCGACCGTCGCACCGGGATCGAGTTTCTCGAGAGCGGGTCGGCGGGTGTCGACGCGCTCGCGCACGACACTGACTGCGTGCTGCTGAGCGTCGTTGTTCTTGGCGTTGAGTCCCACCAGCAGCAGAGTCGAATGACCATCCGCCCCACGCATGGCAGGGTCGCCGGTATCCACTTCGCTCTCGACCTCGCTCACCTCGGGAAGCGCGCTCAAGGTTTTTTCCGTTTGTCGCACCCACTCCCGGTAGCGCTCCTGGTCGATATCGAGGTGCGGCGCCGACACGGCCACGATCAGCGGAGTGATGAACGGATTGGTGAAATCGGATCGCAGCAGATCGCTGACCGCCTTCGATGGGCTGCCCTCGATGCCGCCGGTGCCACCGACCGCCACCTTGGGCAGTTCATGCGCACCCCAGGCGCCGATGCCGATAATGAGCGCCCAGCCCGCCAGCACTCGCAGCGGGTGTGCCGCTACCCAGGCGCCCAACTTGTAAAATAGAGAATTCAATGGCGTCTGCCGGTGGGCGCTTGCATCGACGCATTATGCCGCATGCGCCTGCTCGAGGAACGCAGGGTTAACGATTCTGACATCGGATTCTCCAAAGCACCTGCTAAAGTGCGCTCCAGGATCGCCATCAAGGTGCGCAGTGCAACGAGTTCGAGAGTGTGGCAGTTGGGGCACCGTAACGTTGCCGGCGGTTTGGCTCGCACTTGCGGCAAGCATGTGCATCGGCCTCTCATGCCCTGCCGCGCTCGCCGACGACGTGCCGCCGCCCGATGCGTCCGGTGCCGAGCCCAGCGTCCCGCCGCCCGGCCTTCCACCGCCAGGCGCTCCGCCGCCCGGTATCTTCGCGCGGTGGCTCGATCCCTCGACCGCGCCATTCCTGCCGGTGCCTCTCGTCGGCTCGGATCCGAACAGCGGCACGACCGTGGGTCTGCTGCCGGTCTGGCTGCACACCGACGATAACCACGAGATCAGCCGCATCATTGCGCCCGATGTGCTCTACAACCCCTACTTTGGCTTCGGCGTGGACGGTCGTATCTATGCCTATTCGTCGAAGGACGAGCAATGGTCCGTCGACGCCGGCCTCAATGAGCGGGTGCAGCGGTCGGTCGACGCCGAATACCAGGTGGGCCGATTGCGCGACCAGCTATGGTCGATGAACTACAGCCTGATCTTCAATCGCAGCGGTACTCCGCGTTTCTACGGCGTCGGCAACGAGTCGCTGCAACTCGCCGAGACGAACTACACCAATACCGAGGAACTTGCCCAGGTGCAGGTCGGCCTGAACATCACGCACGAGCTGCAGCTTCTTTACACCGGTCGATATCGTCTGGATGACGTTACCGCCGGCACGTTGTCAGGCGTGACCTCCATTGAGACGCGCTTCGGGCATATCCTGGGTGTCGGCACCAACGACCAGCTGCTCAACAGGCTATCCTTGGTTTACGACACGCGCGATGACCTCGTGGTGCCGAGAAACGGCATGGAATGGGTGGCCTATGGCGGCGAAGCCGCCCGTCATGGACTGGTCAATGACTCCATGTATAGCGAGGCGGGGTTGGATGGGCGGGATTTTCTCTCCCTGGGGGACGAGACGGTGATTGCATCGCACGTCGCAGTGCGTTATTTGCCCTCGTCTCACGAAGTGCCATTCTGGGCTCTCTCCAGTCTCGGCGGCGGGGTCAGCGATGTGGGCGGTGAACAACCGCTGCGCGGCTATGGGGAGGGCCGCTTCTACGATCGCAATTCTTTTTCGTCGTCTGTCGAAGTGCGGCGCACGGTGCTGTCGTTCGATGCATCGACGCGGGTCGATGTCGAGCTGGCGCCATTCGTCGATCTCGGCCGCGTATTCTCGCGAACCAACACGGACGTGTTCGAACAGCTTCACCACGTCTATGGCATCGGATTTCGCGGCATTGCCCGGCCGTTCGTGGTGGGCAAGGTGGACATCGGCTACGGTACCGAAGGAGTCGCAATTTTTACGGGACTGAATTATCCCTTTTGATGCGAGATCCTTGGTGTCGCGCTAGCTGAGCGGTGCCTGCAAGCGATCGGTTGGTGCATACTCCGCGCCTGTTCATCCGCCGGAGGTAGTGGAGTAGGTATGGCCACTTTGTTCGATGTCCATGCAAGATAATCCGCCGAAGCTGCGCGCCAACGGGGCACTCACCGTGAAAAAGGTGCGGCGGGTGCCGCCTGCGCGCACTGCGCTTGCGACGGTTCTGTTTGCCGATCTGCGGGGTTACACCGGCCTTGCCGAGCAGCTTGCGCCCGCGCAGCTGGTCCCGTTGTTGGACGAATTTTTCATGTTGCTGGCCCGCGCCACTCATGCGCACGGAGGAACCGTTTACCACATGGCCGGCGATGGCATGATGGCCGGTTTCGGCGCCGAGGATCCGACGCATAACGGAGCGCGCGAGGCGCTCGGCGCGGGGCATGCGATGTTGGAGAACTTTGCGGTGCTTGCCGCCCGCTGGCGTGCGGAACTCTCCATCGACACCGGTATTGGCGTCGGTTTGCACATGGGCGAGGTGGCCGTGGGATTGTTCGGGCCGCCGCGGCAGAAATCACCGACGCTGGTCGGTGATACCGTCAACGTCGCAGCGCGACTGTGCAGTCGGGCTCGTGCCGGGGAGTTGCTGCTGTCCTGCACCGTCGCGACGGCACTCGACATCGATGAGGGTGATCGGGAGCGGTTTGTCGGACCCATTCCCATGCTGCATTTGCCGCAGTTCGCGCTGCGCGGCCGAACTGCGCCGCTGGATATCTGGTGCGTTCCGGCGGCCCAGAGGGCCGCCTTTTAGGGCGCTGTGCCAACCGCGCTCTGGTAGACTTTTTTCGCGGTAAGTCGAGGCCCTCGTGGCGGAATCGGTAGACGCAACGGACTTAAAATCCGTGGGCTTTACGGTCATCCCGGTTCGAGTCCGGGCGAGGGCACCACCGGCACTCCGCTCTGCTAGACTGCGCTTCCACACTGATTGGTCGGAGCAGCTTCTTGAAGAACCGCATTCGCATCGGAATTCCGCTCGCCCTGGTTTTTGCCGTTGGCGTCGCGCTTGGCGAGCCGCCGCATGGCGGTGGTGAGGAGCACGGGGGCGGTCGTGAGGGACGGGGTGAGCCGGCCCGCGTCGAGCCGCATGAGGGTCCGCGAGGCTATCAGCGGGTCGCCGAGCCGCAGGGTTGGAACAACCGTCCGGCGACCGTGGATCGCGGCGCTTATCAACATAATTTTCAGGCGTCCAGGGCCTATCACGTCGGCGCGTATCGGCGCCCGCCGGGCTGGCATCCCCATCATTGGGTATACGGCGAGATATTGCCGCGCGCCTATTGGGGGCCGGAGTATTTGCTCGCCGACTATTGGTTGTTTGCCCTTGAAGTGCCGCCGGTGGGATACGAGTGGGTTCGAGAGGGATCGGATGCGCTGCTCGTCAATGTGAACACCGGTGAAATACTCCAGGTCGAATACGGCGTGTTTGCATGACCACGTGTGGCCCGGGGCCGCGCGGTCCCGGGCCAAAGCCTTGGCGCCGTTCGCCCTGTTAGCGCGGTTCAAGCTCGCGCCCGACGATCTGTTGCGCGATCCGACCTACCGTCGGCTCTGGACTTCAATCCTGATTTCCTCGTTTGGGGGGCAGGTCACGTTACTGGCGCTGCCGCTGTCGGCTGCGGTTCTCCTGCATGCCTCGCCCACCCAGATGGGCCTGCTCACTGCCATGGAAATCGTGCCTTTCGTGCTGTTTTCGCTCCCCACCGGCGTGTGGCTCGACCGCGTGCGCAAGTTACCGGTGTACGTGGTCGGCGAATTGTCGATCGCCGCGGCCGTGGCGACCGTGCCGGTGGCCTGGTGGCTCGGGTGGTTGTCGATGCATTGGTTGTACATCGTCGGGTTTGTCATCGGGGCGGTGAACACCACGGCCGGTAGCGCCGCTCAAATCGTCTTGACGCAAATCGTCCCCCGCATCCGGCTGGTCGAAGCTCATGCGAAAAACGCGCTGGCTTCCTCGACGGCTGAAGTTACCGGACCCGGTGCCGCCGGCGCACTCATCAAGATGACCGGCGCACCCGTGGCGTTGCTGGCCGACGCCGTATTATTGCTGCTCTCGGCCTCCATCCTGCGCGGCGTACCGGTCAAAGAAACGTCCGGCACATCCCACGCGCCGTTCTGGCCGGCCATGCGGGAAGGGTTGAATTTCGTTCGAGGGCACACGCTGCTCATCACCATGGCCGGCTGCGTGGGTACATGGGAGATGTGCAACCAGTGCGCCATGGTCGTACAGATTCTCTTCGCCACCCGCCAGCTGAAACTGTCCGAACGCGGTGTCGGTTTGAGCTATGTGGCGTTGGGAGCGGGCACCATCCTTGCCAGCATGTTCGGTTATCGGCTCGTGCGGCGCGTGGGCAACGGGAGGACGCTCGTCTTGGGATTTGCGGTGAGCGGCGTGGGATGGCTGGTGCTGGCGCTTGCTCCGCTCAGTCGTCTGGGCGTCGCTGCCTATGTGGCCATGTTGTGTTCATTCGGAGTCGGCGCGGTGTTCATCTTCATCAACTTCCTGTCGCTGAGGCAATCGGTGACCCCGGCGCCCATGCTCGGACGGATGACCAGCACCATGCGCTGGCTCATCTTGTTGCCGGCGGGTCCCGGCGCATTGCTTGGAGGTTGGCTGGGCGAACGTCTGGGGTTGCGCGCCGCCTTGGGGTTCGCCGGCGGTGTCGCTTTGCTGCTGGCGATCGTGGCCGGTCGGCTCACCGTCATCCGCAGCGTGAGGACCCTGCCCACGCTGCGGGCAGAGGGGATTACCCCCTATGCGGCCGAAGAGCCGTCGGCAGTGCGATTCTAGGACGTTGGAGCAGGCGCATCGTCGCCGCAGCTTGGTGCCACCTCGCGTAAAGCTGTGTCAAGATGTGCGAATGGGGCGCAGGGAGATTCGTATCGGACTGATTGCCGACACTCATGGGCTGCTGCGGCCCGAGGCATTGCTGTTTCTTCAGGGTTGCGATCACATCGTTCATGGCGGCGATGTCGGTGGCGCCGAGGTCTTGGACGCGCTCTCGTCCATCGCGCCGCTGACGGCGGTACGTGGCAACAACGACGCACAGCTTGCGCACAGCTTGCCGCCAACCGCGACGCTGCAAGTGGATCAGCTTCGCATCGGTGCGATTCACGATGTGTCGATGGTGGAATCCTCCGCGCAGCGTGCATGGCCAGAGCCCGCGACTGCGCGGGAATTCAAGCGGGCGCACGTGGTGATTTACGGGCACTCCCATAAACCGCGCATCGACGAGCGCGATGGGGTGCTGTTCATCAATCCCGGCAGTGCAGGGCCGCGACGCTTTACGCTGCCGATCGCGATCGGTGAAATGACCCTCGATCGCAGCTGGCTCACGGTCCGCATCGTCGATCTGGGGGCCGCCGACCATGAGCTCCTCAGGGTGCGCCGTCCGCGTCCAACCTGCAGTTGATGAGCAGCGCTGCCGGTCTTTCGGTCGAGAGCGTCCACGTGTGGCGCGGCGATCGACATGTCCTCAAAGGCGTGAGCTTCGAACTGGGGGTCGGCGAGTTGCTGCAGGTCTCCGGGCCGAACGGCTCCGGCAAGACGACGTTGCTGCGGGTCCTTACCGGCCTGTTGCGTCCGGAGAGGGGACGCGTCGTCTGGCAGGGGCGGGAAATCGGCGCCGCGCCTCTCGATTATCAGCATGCGCTTGCCTACGCCTCGCACGAGCCGGCGCTCAAGAGCGATCTGACGGCGCTGGAGAATCTGCGCTTCCTGGTCGGCTTGAAGCGCCGCGTGTCGCTGGATGAGCTGCATGGTGCTTTGCAGCGCACCGGCGTGGGCCACTGTGCAGATCTGCCGGCACGGGTGCTGTCCGCCGGCCAGAGGCGCCGCGTGGCGATGGCGCGAGTGCTTGCCGTTCAGGCCCCGCTGTGGCTGCTCGACGAGCCGTATACCAATCTCGATACAGCTGGATCCGAGGTGCTCTCCGGCCTGTTGGGGGCGCATGCGGCCGCAGGGGGTTCCGCGTTGGTCGTGGCCCATCATGACCTTGACGTGGGCCACCCGGTGCGCCGGCTCGGGCTTATGTAATGCGGCCGGGTGCTGGAACCACGCTGCTGCTGGTGCTGCGCCGCGAGCTGCTGCTCGGCTTCCGGCGGCCGGACCAAGTGGTTCAACCCCTGGTTTTCTTCTTGATCGTGACCACGCTGTTTCCGCTCGGGTTGAGTGTGCAGCTGTCGTTGCTGCGGGAGATGGCACCCGGCGTTCTCTGGGTGGCCGCGCTGCTGTCCTCACTGTTGTCGCTCGAGGGACTGTTCAAGAGCGATGCGGACGACGGCACATTGGAGCAACTCGTGCTGTCGGGGCAGGGTCTGTACGTCATCGTGGTGGCCAAGACCCTGGCGCATTGGCTGGTGAGCGGGGCTGCGCTCCTCCTGGTGTCACCGCTGGTGGCGACCGCGCTGGCAATACCCTGGGCGGCGTTCCCGGTCATGTTCCTCAGCTTGGGGCTCGGCACGCTCACGTTGAGCTGGCTCGGCGCAATCGGCGCCGGCCTCACCGTGTCGCTGAAACGCGGTAATGTGCTGCTGTCGTTGATCGTGCTGCCGCTCGCCATGCCGCTGTTGATTTTCGGCGCGGGTGCCACGGACCGTGCGATTGCGGGAACGAATGCACTGGGCGCCTTGTATCTACTGGGTGCGTTGTGCGTCTTGACTTGCACGCTGGCGCCGTTCGCCGCGGCGGCTGCGCTCAAGGTAACAATGGAGTAATCCGGGAAAGAGCTTATGTGGACATGGTTTTACCGGCTGTCGTCGCCGCCGTACGTGTATCGGACCGCTGCGGCCTGCATGCCCTGGTTGCTGGGCGGTGCTGCGCTTGCCATCGCCTATGGAGTCGTCGACGGCTTGGCGTTCGCGCCGCCCGATTACCAACAGGGCGATGCGTTTCGTATCATCTACGTGCATGCCCCCAGTGCATGGCTGTCGTTGTTTGCCTATATGACGATGGCTGTCGCCGGCGGTATCGGCTTGATCTGGCGCATCAAGATGGGCCACGCCGTGGCCGCCGCCTCCGCGCCGATCGGTGCCTCGTTCACCCTCGCTGCCTTGGTCACGGGATCGCTGTGGGGCCGCCCCATGTGGGGCACCTACTGGGCCTGGGATCCCCGGCTCACGTCAGAACTCATCCTGTTGTTTCTCTACGTCGGCGTCATGGCATTGCGCTCGGCATTCGATGACCCCAATCGGGGCGACCGCGCAGCCGCCCTGCTGGCCGTGGTTGGGATGGTGAACGTTCCGATCATCCATTTCTCCGTGGTGTGGTGGAACTCGCTGCATCAGGGGGCCACCGTTGCTAAACTAGGCAAGCCGGAAATGCCCGGTAGCATGCTTTGGCCGCTTCTGGCCATGCTGTTTGGGTTCATGCTGTTCTACGGTGCGGTACTATGTATTCGGCTTCGCGGCGAGGTGCTCAATCGGGAGCGACAATCGGCGTGGGTGCGGGAGGCGATCGGATCATGAACAGCGGAAGCTTTTGGGCCATGGGCGGCTATGCCCGGTTCGTCTGGCCGTGCTTTGCCTTCGTCGGTGCGGTGCTCGCCTGGAACCTGTGGTCCGCCTGGAATCTGGTCGGTGCGGCGCGCGTGCGCGCAGCCCGCGCCTTTGCCATGGCGGCCCACGATAATTCATGACTCCACGACGTAAACGCCTGTATGTGGTGCTCGGTATCCTTGCCGGTGTGGCGGCATCGGTCACCCTGGCGGCAATGGCGTCGCGGCAGAACATTATGTTTTATTACGATCCCAGCCAAATCGCCGCCGGCAAGGCTCCCATGGACCGTCGTTTTCGCATCGGGGGCATGGTGGTCAAGGGCAGCGTGTCCCGTAAGCCCGGCGACCTCGAGGTGCGCTTCGTGCTCACCGACTTCCGCCATCAGGTCCCCGTCGAATATACCGGGGTGCTGCCTGACCTGTTTCGGGAGGGTCAGGGGATCATCGCGCATGGCAGTTTGAGCAAGGACGGTGCATTCGTCGCGGATGAGGTGCTCGCCAAACACGACGAGAAGTACATGCCGCCCGAAGTGGCGGCGTCGCTCAAGCAGAAAGCCGCTCTCAATCCCCCAACCAACCGCCCCAGTGGCTGATTAACGGAACGCAACAATGGCCCCAGAATTCGGCGTCTTTGCCCTCATCTTGGCCTTTACCTTGAGCCTGTCCCAGGCCTTTTTCGGTCTGATTGGAGCGTGGCGCGGCAAGGCCGTCTGGATGTCCGTTGCGCGGCCGGCCGTCACCGGGCAGTTCGTGTTCGTCGTGCTCGCATTCGCCTGTCTGGTGTACTCGTTCGTCACCAATGACTTCTCGGTGCTTTACGTCGCCCGCAATTCGAATTCGCATTTGCCGCTTTTTTATCAGGTCGCCGCGGTGTGGGGCGCGCACGAAGGCTCGCTGTTACTGTGGATCCTCATTCTCGCGATATGGAGCGTCGCGGTCGCCGCGTTCAGCCGGGCCTTGCCGCAAACTTTTTCGAGCCGCGTTCTCGGAGTCATGGGTCTCATCAGCGGCGGATTCTTGTTGTTCACCCTATGGACTTCGAATCCCTTCCTGCGGCTGTTGCCGGCCGCACAGGATGGCGCGGATCTGAACCCGGTACTCCAGGATTTCGCTCTCGCCATACATCCACCCATGTTGTACACCGGCTATGTGGGCTTTTCCGTTGCATTCGCTTTCGCCTGTGCCGCCATGCTCGAGGGCCGACTGGATCAGGCCTGGGCGAAGTGGACTCGTCCCTGGACGCTGTTCGCCTGGTTGTTTCAAACGATCGGCATCACCCTCGGGAGTTGGTGGGCTTACTACGAACTCGGCTGGGGCGGATGGTGGTTTTGGGATCCGGTTGAAAACGCGTCTTTCATGCCCTGGCTGGTCGGGACCGCGCTGGTGCATTCGCTGAGCGTCACCGAGAAGCGGGGGATCTTCAAGAGCTGGACCCTGTTGCTCGCCATATTCGCCTTTTCGTTGAGCTTGGTGGGAACCTTCCTGGTACGTTCCGGCGTGATCGTATCGGTGCATTCCTTCGCCACCGATCCCACGCGCGGTCTTTATATCCTGGCTTTTTTGGTGGCGACCATTGGCGGGTCGCTGACCCTGTACGCCTGGCGTGCGCCCAAGTTGTACGCACCGGGTGGTTTCGAGCTCTTCTCGCGAGAATTCTTTCTTCTGGTCAACAACGTGATTCTGGTGAGCGTGGCGGGCTTGGTGCTGTGGGGCACCTTGTCACCGCTGGTCTACGAACTGCTCGGCATCGGCAAGATTTCAGTGGGTCCGCCGGTGTTTGCAGTCATGTTCCTGGTACCCATGGTACCGCTCATGGCGTTCCTGGCCGTCGGGATGCATTCGGCGTGGCGTCGCGGCAAGCTCACCGTGAGTGCCAAGCCCCTGTGGTGGCTGCTCGCTCTGGCGCTGTTGTTGTCCGTACTGATCCAGCGGCTGGGCTTTGGCGAGTTTCATTGGGTGGGATTGCTGGGTTCCACGTTCGGTTTGTGGATCATTTTTTCCGCCGCCCTGGAACCCATCCGCCGCTGGCGCAATGGCCTGCAAGTGACGACGGCGCTGCTCGGCATGTCCATCGCTCATTTTGGCGTGGGATTGTTCGCCATCGGTGCCAGCGGGGTCGAGAGTTACAAGATCGAAAAAGATGTGGCCCTCAAGCCGGGTGCGAGTTTCGTCATTGCGGGCTATGATTTTCGGTTCGTGAATGCGGTGGACGTCAAGGGTCCGAACTACGACGCGGTGGAAGCGTTGATGGAAGTCACCCGTGACGGCAAGCCGGTCGCCATCCTGAAGCCGCAGAAGCGTCATTTCTGGGTTCAGCAAACCGACAACAGCAAGGCTGCGATTTCAGTCAACTGGTCGCGCGATCTGTTCGTCGCCATGGGCAATCCCTTGGGTGACGGCGCCTGGAGCATGCGCATCCAATACAAACCCCTGGTGCGGTATATCTGGCTGGGTGCGCTGGTGATGGCGCTCGGCGGTTTGGTGGCCGCCACCGACCGGCGATATCGCTCCGCGGTGCCCGTCGCCTCGCGTGCGCCCGCTGCCCCGCCGACGCCGGAGCCCGCACTCAAGGAAGCGTGATGTGGAAGTTTCTCCTGCCGTTTGCGGCGTTCGTGGCCTTGGCGGCAGTGTTTGCCCTGGGACTCAACCCGAAGCGTGACATTCACGCGCTGCCCTCTCCGCTGATCGGCAAACCCGCGCCGGCGATCGCGTTGACCGACGTGATGGATCCGGCCAAGGCGGTGAACAATGCCGCTTTCAAGGGACAGGTTTACATCGTCAACGTCTGGGGTACCTGGTGCGAGGCTTGCCGCGAGGAACAAGATGCACTGCTCGCGATCTCCCAGCAGCACGTGGTGCCGATCATCGGGTTGGTCTACATGGATCAGCGCGATAAGGCCAAGCAGTGGTTGGAGCAACTCGGCAACCCCTACACGGCAGTGGCGTTCGACGCGGACGGCCGCACCGCGATCAACTGGGGAGTGTATGGAGCGCCTGAGACTTTTCTGGTCGACGGCAAGGGGCGGGTGATTTTCAAGTTCATTTCGCCGATCACCGCCGAGGTATGGCAGCAAGAGTTTCTGCCGCGTATCGCCGCGGCAAGAGCCGGCGCGTGACGATCGCACGACGCTTCGGGGCGCCGCTGGCGGCGTGGTGCGTCGCTCTGGTATGGAGCGCATCGGCCTTGCCGACTAATTCGTTGGGCGCGGAACAGGGGCCGGTGGACGCCTATGGCCAGCTGAAAAATCCCGTCCTCGAGGCTCGCTTCGAACACATCACGAAAGATCTGCGCTGCCTCGTCTGTCAAAACGAGTCCATCGCGGACTCGAACGTGGAACTCGCCGGCGATTTGCGGCGGCAGGTTCGCGAAATGTTGGTGGCCGGCAAGAGCGATGACGCGATCTTTGCGTTCATGACCGATCGCTACGGAGACTTCGTCAGGTTCAATCCGGCGCTGAGCGCCAAGACTTGGTTGATCTGGGGTTCGCCGTTCATTGCGCTGATGCTGGGAGTCATCATTATCGTTCGGATCGTGCGGACTCGTTCCCGCATGCCCTTGGACGATGATCCTGCGGCCGAATCGCACCCGGCTCCTTAGCCCCCATGACGACGTTCATCATCGTTGCAGCCTT
>Ga0209208_10006299_pt1 | contig 16365 bp, 14 predicted proteins | sample S1TSphfallax_3_FD_187694 | JGI IMG/M metagenome (GOLD analysis project Ga0209208, IMG submission 187694) | Host-associated microbial communities from peat moss isolated from Minnesota, USA - S1T2_Fd - Sphagnum fallax MG (SPAdes) (version 2) | ecosystem: Host-associated > Plants > Peat moss >...
TCCTGCCATAGGGTGCAAATCTTCTCGCCATAATGGCTGCGAACCCAGTCGCGCAGAAAGCGGGAGGGGAGGTGAACCGTTACCTCCTCCCCGTCGATGCCCGCCAGGGTCATCTGCTTCAGCCAGCTGCGATACTCCACATCGCCGACGTCAGACTGCAGCCGGCCCCGGATCCGCGCCCACTGTGCCGCAAGTTGCGGCTCGCCCGCGATCGGCGGCAGTTTCACCTCAGCGGAGGTCTCCTCGCCACGGCGATGCAGATCAGTATCAACAGTGCCGAGGGGAGACACCTTCTCTCGATTGGTCTGCGTGCTGCCGGAGCTCAAGTGTCACATCCCCACGTTTCTCTTGATCGTCAGGCATCAGCAAGAAGGCAAAGCCGTTGAGGCCCTGGCAAGGTGCCAGCTAATGAAAATCATTCAGGATATCGGCGCAACCGGGCGTGCCGGTAGCTAAAACTTAGGTCAATTCCCGCGGGGAGGCAAACAAATTCTAAACACCGGGTCGTATACCCAAGTAATGTTATGGCGAATACTTGAGTTGAGCCACTCGCCCGGGCAGTTACGCCGCAGGGTGCCATATACCGGGATCTGGGCCGGGGGGTGCGGCCTCAGAGGGCTTCGCCACGCTTGGTGGTGGCGGCGGGGCGGCCACTTCTGCCCGGTGCGCGAAGCACGGGCAGAACTGGCTGGTCAGCTCGCGGCGATCTGCTTGATGCGCGCCGTCATCCGCGACAACTTACGCGCAACGGTGTTTTTATGGATCACGCCCTTGCCGGCGGCGCGCTGCATTTCCGGCTGCGCCTCGCGCAGGGCAGCATTGGCTGCCTCGCGATCGCCACCGGTGATCGCCGCCTCGACCTTCTTGACAAATGTCCGCATCCGGGATTTGCGCGCGCTATTACGCGCCGCCCGGACTGTGTTCTGTCGGATGCGCTTCCGCGCGGAATCGGTGTTCGCCATATGGTCGGGTCAATCTCTTACGGGTCATTGGTCATGAACCGGCGGCCATGGTCAATGAAGCGGCGCCGGGGAGGCAGGTTTCTAGGATTGCCCCGTGGACGAGTCAAGCAAAACGGCAGGATGCTGGTGATCACACCAGGTTCATTTCCAGTAAACTGGGATCATGCCTCGAGACGAGGATCATCTTTGAACCTTCGGGCAGAAAAAAGTGCTCCGTCCTGCCTGGGTGAGACGAGTGATCCCGCTGCAGGCCGGGTATCCAGGACATGGGGCACAGGACGCATGGGCGCAGGGCTCACCCTCCCTGCCATACACTTTCCACGCGTGCTGGAAATATCCCAGCTCTCCGCTCGGCTGCACATAGTCCCGTAAGGACGATCCCCCCGCAGCGATCGCCTCGGTCAGTGTCGCGCGGATGGCTGTCACAAGACCCGTGGCTCGCGTGCCCGCGACACTGCGCGCCAGCCGCCGGGGCGAAATGCGGGCACGGAACAATGCCTCGCACACATATATATTGCCCAAGCCCGCCACGATCCTCTGGTCCAGTAGAGCGGTCTTGATAGGGGTGCGCTTGCCGGCCAGGGAAGCGGCGAGATAAGCGGCATCGAACCCGGCCTCAAGCGGTTCAGGCCCCAGGGACGATAGGTGCCGGTGCCGATGCACAGCCTCGCTACGCACCAGATCAAGGCTGCCGAAGCGCCGCGGATCCACGAAGGCGATGCGCCAGCCCTCGTCGGTTACCAACACCAGATGCTCATGCAGCACGGGCAGCGACGGCGCCGTCGGCCCGTGCTCGCGGGTGATGTTCATCCTGCCAGACATGCCGAGATGCAAAATGACGCTGTCACCGCCGTTCAACTGCATGATGATGTATTTGCCGCGCCGGCGCAGCCCGAGCACGCGGGCGCCGGTCAGCCGGGCGGCGAACCCCGCCGGCACCGCCCAGCGCAGGTCGGGTCGCCGCAGCTCCGCCCACCGGATGGCCCGGCCTTCCAGCCGCGCTGCCAGGCCACGCATAACTGTTTCTACTTCGGGGAGTTCCGGCATGGAGCGTTTGGGCTATACACCAACCGTGATGAACAGCCAGCCCCTGCCTGCCGACCGCCCCAACCTTGGCAACGGGGGCGACAACGATACCGATTTCGGCTTCCGCCGGGTGCCTCAGGCCGCCAAGAAACCCATGGTCCGCGCGGTCTTCGATAGCGTGGCGCCGAAATATGATGTGATGAACGACATCATGTCTATGGGCATCCATCGCGTGTGGAAGCGGATTTTCGCCACCCGCCTGCGCCCCTCCCCCGCACGCTCGCTACTGGATCTGGCATCCGGCACCGGCGATATCGCGTCCGCCTGGCGCAGGATGGGGGGTGGCCCTGTGCTGCTCACCGACATCAACGCGGCCATGCTGGGCGCCGGGCGAGACCGCGCCATCACACGCGGCCTGGTGGAGGGCTTTACCTACGCCGTGGCAGATGCAGAGCGGCTGCCCTTTCCGGACCGCAGCTTTGATACCGTGTCCATGGCCTTCGGCTTGCGGAACTGCACAGACAAGCCGGCCGTGCTGCGAGAGGCCCGCCGTGTGCTCAAGCCCGGCGGAAGGTTCTTCTGCCTGGAATTCTCCCGGCTGCAGGTGGCTGTGCTGGAGGGTATCTACGACCGCTGGTCGTTCGGCGTGCTGCCCCGGGTCGGCCGCCTGGTGGCCGGCGACGGCGACAGCTATCGCTACCTCGCCGAGAGTATCCGGGTATTCCCCGATCAGGAAACCCTCGCCGGCCTGATGTGCGACGCCGGCCTGGAGCGCGTTAGCTACGAAAATCTTTCCGCCGGCATCGCCGCCATACACGCCGGCTGGCGCCTGTAGGGTCCGCCGTGAAAAAACGTTTGCCTGTTTGGGGGTCGGTCTCGTGGGAAAGGCGGTGCTGCTCATCGTATCCGGGGGGATCGCGGCGTACAAGGCACTTGAGCTGGTCAGGCTGCTCAGGCGTGCGAACATTGCGGTAACCGCTGTTCTCACCGCGGCGGGCGCGCGCTTCGTGACGCCGCTCTCGCTCCAGGCGCTTACCGAAAACCGGGTCTATACCGATCTGTGGTCGCTCACCGACGAAAGTGAAATGGGCCACATCCAGCTCTCCCGCGCGACCGACCTGGTGGTCGTGGCCCCGGCCTCGGCCGACATCATGGCCGCCCACGCAGCGGGGCTGGCGCACGACCTGGCGACAACCCTGCTCTTGGCCACCGACAAGCCGGTGCTGGCGGCACCTGCGATGAACGTTCGCATGTGGCAGCACCCGGCTACGGCCGCAAATGTCGCAACGCTGGCCGCGCGGGGCGTACGCTTCGTGGGGCCGGACGAGGGGGAGATGGCCTGCCACGAGCATGGCCCGGGACGCCTTGCCGAACCCGCCGCTATCCTCGCTGCGATCGAGACGTTTTTCGCCCGTTCGCTTCTCCTGGCGGGCCGCCACGTGCTGGTCACCGCGGGCCCGACCCAGGAGCCGATCGACGCGGTGCGCGTTATCGCCAACCGCAGTAGCGGCCGGCAGGGCTACGCGATCGCCGCCGCTCTGGCGGAATTAGGCGCCCGTGTCACGCTGGTCAGCGGCCCCGTTTTTCTGCCCGACCCGCCGGGCGTGGTTGTTCAGCACGTGGAAACGGCGGCACAGATGCTGGCGGCTTGCGCGCGCGCGCTGCCGGCCGATGCAGCCGTGTTCGCCGCGGCCGTGGCCGACTGGCGCATGGCTGCACCGCTGCCTGCCAAACTGAAGAAGAGCGCAGGGCCACCGGCGCTGGATCTGGTTCCGACCGTGGATATCCTGGCCACGCTGTGCCGCCCCGGCCCGAACCGGCCGGGCTTGACCATCGGCTTTGCCGCGGAAACCGACGATGTGGTGGGCCGCGCCCGCGCCAAGCGCCTGGCCAAAGGGTGCGACTGGCTGGTGGCCAATGATGTACGGCCGGAAACCGGCATCATGGGCGGCGCCCGGAACCAGATCCATTTGTTCACGCAAGACACTGAGGAACATTGGCCGGACCTGCACAAGCAGGAGGTGGCCAGGCGGCTGGCGCAGCGGATCGCCGCAGCACTCGGCATGACACCGGGGGCGAGGGCGTGAAAAGCGCCCGACCTGCCGGCAGCGTGCGCGGCCGACTGATGCGTTTGGCGCTGCTGCTGGTTCTGCCGGGGCTACTGATTTCAACCCTGCTCACCTGGCGCATCTTCGTCACCACACGGCAGGATACGGAAACCGGACTGCTCGCAACCGCGCGCGGCCTCACCCAACTGGTGGACCGGGAATTCATCCAGGGCGAGGTGCTGCTGCACACGCTGGCGGCAACCGACGAGCTTCGGACCGGCCAACTGCCTGCATTCGACCGGCTGGCCAGGGCAACCGCCGTGATCGGCGGCACGATCGTGCTGGTGGATGCGACCGGCCAGGAACTGATCGATACCGCCTTGCCCCCCGGTGTGATGCTGCCAAGGGAGAAAGCACCGACCGGCTGGGCGGCGGAAGCGGTGGGCGAGCCCGTCATATCGCCGTTGACGCGCATGGCGTCCGGCATGCTAGCGGTGCAGGTGATCCTGCCGGTTTCCGGCCAGCAGGGTGCGCGGCCAGCCTCGCATATGTATGACCTCAAGCTCATCGTGCCCACCGCCTCGCTGCAGGCCATCGTCATGCGCAGTGCGCTGCCGTCCGGCTGGATGGCCGCCGTCACCGACGCCACCGGCGTTCTTGTCGCCCGTACGCGCGAGCCGGAGCACTATATCGGGCGCAGGGCCGGCGCCGGCTTGCTGGCGTTCCTGGCACGTGATGGGGAGGAGGTGCGCAACAGCATTTCGGTGGACGAGGTGCCGGTGGTGGTGGCGTTCGTGAAATCGCCGCTCACGCATTACGTGGTGGCCGTCAACGTCGCGCGTGCCACGATGGCGCAGGCCGGCGAGCAATCCAGCTGGCTGCTGCTTGGCCTTGGCTCCGCCGCCATCCTGATCGGGCTGCTCGGCGCTGTTGTGGTGGCGCGTGGCATAACGCGGCCGATCGAGGCCATGGCCGACGCGGCCCGGCGCTTAGGCGAAAGCGGTGCCTGGGTATCGCCGAAGCCGGGACGCGGCCAGGATTGGTCGCTGGCGGAAACGGAGGCAGTGGCCACGGCTCTGGCGGGCGCGGCGCGCGCGCTGGTGGAGCGGCAGGAGGCGCTGACGGAACTGAATGCCTCGTTGGCCGCGCGTGTCGCGGCGCGCACCTGCGAACTCGCCGCGGCCAATGCGGCATTGGACGCGGAGCGCCTTCGCCTGGGGTCCATCCTGGACCAGATGCCGATCGGGGTGGTGGTGCACCAGGCCGACGGGACGCTGCTATTCGTGAACATCGAGGCCCGCCGCCTGCTGGAACTGCCCAATGGCCCGCTCGATGCGGTGCCGTGGCCCAGGTTCCGCGACGGGCAGACGATCCTTTCGCCGCAGGAGCGGCCGAGCGCGCGTGCGCTGCGCGGCTTGACGGCCGACCGCATGCTGCTGACACTGGAGCCCGCGGCGGCGACGAAAAAGCTCGAGCTGGAGGTCAATGCCAGCCCGGTGCGCGATGCGCAGGGCCAGGTGAGCCTTTCCGTGAAGACGTTGCAGGATGTGACGGCCCGGCTGGAAGCCGAGGAAGCGCGACGGCGTAGCCAGCGGCTGGAAGCGATTGGCCAATTGACCGGCGGTGTCGCACACGAGTTCAACAATGTGCTGATGGCGGTTTCCGGTTGCCTGGACCTGCTGGCACCGTATGTCGCGGCGATCCCCCCCGAGGGCGGCCGGCCCCGCGCCGCCGCGCTGCTGGCGAACGCATCGCGCGCGGCCAGCCGCGGCGGACGGCTGACCGGGCAATTGCTGGCCTTTGCGCGCCGCCAGTACCTTCAGGTGGAACCGGTGGATCTGAACAGCCTGGTGATGGGCATGAAAGAACTGCTGGAGAGCACACTCGGCCGCGCGATCGAGGTTCAGGTGCTGCCCGACCCGGCGGTTTGGCCGGCGATGGCCGACCCATCGCAGCTGGAGCTGGTGCTGCTGAACCTGGCGATCAATGCCCGCGACGCCATGCCGGGCGGCGGTCGGCTGACTATCCGCACCGCGAACGCGTGCCTGCCGCCGCCCTTCCGCCCGGAGGATCCGCCTGAGGGAGAGCACGCGGTTCTATTCGTGGGCGACACCGGCGATGGCATGTCGGCCTCGGTGCTGGCCCGCGCCTTCGAGCCGTTTTTTACCACCAAGGATGTCGGCCGCGGATCGGGACTGGGATTACCGCAGGTGCTGGGCGTGGCACAGCAGATGGGCGGCGGCGTCGCCATCAGCAGCGTGCCGGACGAAGGCACGGAAGTGCGCGTATTTCTGCCGCGCGCGCTGCAGGCACCGGCGGAGGTGCCGCGCCCGCCGGCCGTGGAAGCGCCACCAGGCCTGCTGCGCGGCGCAAAGCTGCTTTTGGTGGATGACGACGCCGACGTGCGGGAGATCGCCCGCGTGATGCTGGAGGAACTGGGCGCAGTGGTGGTGGAGGCAGAGAGCGGTGCGGCCGCACTGCTGCACCTGCAGACCGAACGGTTCGACCTGGTTCTAGCCGATTATACAATGCCCAAGATGACCGGGATGGATCTGGCCGAAGAGATCGCGCGGATCATGCCGGGGCTTCCTGTGCTGCTGATGACCGGCTACGGAAGCATCGCAGTGAGCGATCCGGGCCCGCATATCCGTGCCACGCTGCTGAAACCCTTCCGCACGGAGGCGCTCTCGCAGGTGCTGATGCGCGAACTGGGGCTTGGCGAGGCCGGCGGCGGGCAGGCCGGGAAAGACGCGCCGGTACCGGCAGGGGGGTAAGCAGTGGCGGAGTGGGCACAGGCTGCGATCGAGGTAACGGTATTGGACCCGCGGCTGCGAGAATGGGGCCTGCCGGCCTATCAGAGCGCCATGGCTGCGGCCATCGACCTGCATGCGTGCATTGATGGCCCGCTGCGGCTGCTGGCCCAGGCGCCTGCGCAACTGATCCCAGTGGGCATCGCCGTGCACATGGCGCGCGACGACATGGCCGCCATGATCGTGCCGCGTTCCGGCCTTGGGCATAAGAAGGGGCTGGTGCTGGGCAACCTGGTGGGGGTGATCGATGCCGACTATACGGGCCCGATCATGGTCAGCGCGTGGAACCGTAGCGAGGCGGGCAGCGAGGCCGTGGTGATTCAGCCCGGCGAACGGATCGCGCAGATGATGTTCGTGCCGGTGCTGCGGCCGGCGTTTACGGTGGTGGAAGCGTTTTCGCGGGTGACGGCACGGGGTGCGGGCGGCTTTGGCTCCACCGGCTGATCTGGCCGCCCCGGCGCGGCCCATGGCCGGGTTCACCCGCGGGTTGCTGCTGCTGGCTGGCCTGGCCGCTTCGGGGGTGGCGCTGCGGCTGGTGGGCGCCGGCGCGCTGAAGGGGGCGGAACCCACGCTTGCCGGCGCCCTCGCGCTGGTCGCGGCGGGCGCCGTGCTCTCGGCCGCCGGTGTGCCGCGCCAGGCGGTGGCGTTCGGCGCGGGGTATGTGTTCGGCGCATGGAACGGCGCTGCGCTCGCGATGGTGGCGCTGATACTAGGCTGTGCGGCCGATTTCTGGTGGGCGCGCACGGTGGCGCGAAACTGGGCGATCCGGCACCTGCGGGGGCGGCTGGCCCGGATTGACCGCTTCCTTGCGCAAAACCCGTTCACCGCCACGTTGACGCTGCGGTTGCTGCCAGTGGGGAACAATCTGGCGGTGAACCTTTTGGCGGGCGTATCCGGCGTGCGGGCCTGGCCGTTTCTGGCGGCGAGCACCATTGGCTACGTGCCGCAGACAGTGGTTTTTGCCCTGGTGGGGAGCGGCGTGCACGTGGATCGGGCAATTCAGGTGGGGCTGGGGGTGGGATTGTTTGCGGCATCGGGCGCGCTGGGCGCGTGGCTGATGCGGCGTATGTAGGATGATGTTCTTTTTCGAAAAAAATAACCAAAAAACTTTTGTCTGTTCGGATGCGCCGGTTACTGGCGTGTCGGATCGTGGGGACGGCGGCGGAATAAAAGTTTTTTGCTTCTTTTTTTCAAAAAAGAAGGCCTTCCTTCTTCTGGCATAAACGTTGCTGCGAATTTCGCTGCATCTGGGAGTTTCCCATGGAACCCACTCGCCGCCAATTGCTCACCCGTATCGGCGTCGCCGCCGGAAGCGTCGCCATGTATCAGGCGATGACCACGCTTGGCCACGCCGCCGGCACGGATTTCACCGGCCCGCCGGCGCTTGCCGGCGCACGCCCCGGCACCACCGTTCTGGTGCTGGGAGCGGGGCTGTCCGGTATGCTCGCGGCGTATGAATTGCGCCGTGCCGGCTATAGCGTGCGGGTGCTGGAGTTCCAGAACCGGTCGGGCGGGCGCAACATCTCGCTGCGCGGCGGCGACAGCCTGACCGAGCTCGGCGGCTATACGCAGAAATGCGAGTTCTCACCGGGCAACTATATAAACCCCGGGCCGTGGCGCATCCCCTATCACCACCGCGCCATTCTGCATTATTGCAAGGCCTTCGGGGTGGCGCTGGAGCCGTTCATCGAAGTGAACCACAACGCCTACCTGCATGATCCGCGCAGCTTCGGTGGCAAGCCGCAGCGCTACCGCGAATATCTCGGCGACTTCACCGGCTATACCGCCGAACTTCTCGCCAAGGCGATCAACCAGAACAAGCTGGACCAGCCCGTGACCGCCGATGAGAAGGCCGAGTTGCTGAAGGCCATGCGCATGTGGGGCCTGCTGGATGGCGATTACAGCTACAAGAAGGGCCTTGAAGCCTCGCTGCGCCGCGGTTACGACAAGCCGCCCACGGCCGGCATCAACGGCGCGCCCACGCCATCGGACCTGCTGGCGCGCGACGAGATCATGAAATCCGGCCTCTACCAATACCTGCTGTTCAACATGTCGGATGATGTGCAGACGACGATGTTCCAGCCTGTGGGCGGCATGGACATGATCGGCAAGGGTTTCGCGCGACAGGTGGGCGACCTGATCACGCACAATATCAAGGTGACCAATATCCACCAGGATACGTCCGGCGTGACGGTGACGTATGCCGACCAGAATCATGGCGGGGCGGTAACACAGGCGAAGGCCGATTACTGCGTGTGTACCATCCCCTTGCCGGTGCTCAGCCAGTTGGACGTGCAGGTGAGCAACGAGATGAAGGAAGCCATTGACGCGGTTCCGTATGCCTCATCCATCAAGATCGGGCTGGAGTTCAAGCGGCGGTTTTGGGAGGAGGATGAGGCCATCTATGGCGGCATCACGTTTACCAACCTGCCGATCAGCGTGATGTCCTATCCCAGCACGGGCTATTTCTCCAAAGGCCCGGCGGTAATGCTGGGCGGCTACATGTTCGGCCCCGCCGCCTATGATTTTGCCGGCATGACGCCGCAGGAGCGCGTGCAGGAAGCGCTGAAGCAGGGCGCCCAAATCCACAAGCAATATCCGGCGGAATTCAGCAACGGTGTTGGTGTGGCCTGGAGCCGAATGCCCTGGACGCTGGGTTGCTGCAGCATGTGGAGCGAGCAGGCGCGCCGCGCCCACTACAAGACGCTGGTGACGATGGATGGCCGCATCGTGCTGGCCGGTGAACACGCGTCCTATGTCGGCTGCTGGCAGGAGGGTGCGCTGCTTTCCTCACTGGCTGCGATCACGCAACTTCATCAGCGCGCGGTGGGGGCCGGTTGATGCGCGCGTTTCTCGGCGGGTTTGCCGCCTTCACCTTCGCCGCCGGTATGGCGCATGCGGATTCCGCCACCGGCTTGGGCGGCCACGCGGTGGCGGCCGATAACGGCGCTTTGGTGTATCAGCACGTGTGCCAGGGCTGCCATCAGGTGGGCGGCCGCGGCGCCAAGGGCGCCGGCGCCGGCTTTCCCGCTTTGGCCAACAACCCGCATCTGGAGGTATCGGGCTATCCCGTCTCGATGGTGTTGAACGGCCATGGCGGCATGCCCTGGTTCAACGGGATGCTGACACCCGCGCAGATTGCTGCCGTGGTGAATTACGTACGCACGCATTTCGGCAACGACTACAAGGACCCTGTTACCGCCGCCGACGTTTCGGCCGCCGCCGGCCCCCCGCCGACCATGGAGCGCTAAGAATAAAAGTTCTTTGCTTCTTTCTTTCAAGAAAGAAGAATCTTTCTTCCTTTCTGAAGAAAAGAAGCAAAAGACTCCCGACGGGCTGTCGCGGACTTGCGGACAGCGTACTGCATGGGTTGAGAGTCATCCCGCAACCTGGGCGCGTTCGGCGGCAACAACCAGGCGCCTGTGCAAAGTGCCCAGCCCTATCAACGTAAGACCTCAGCCGAGGAAGGAGAGCACGCGCCAAAGGCCGGTGGGCTGCGCCATGTCGATAAGGAACACCTTCCCGCAAACAAGCGCGATACCACCCAGCGCAATCGTCCGCAGCACGCGGAGCTTCCCTCTTTCTACCCTCTCCCCGTTTCGAGGAAACCCTGCACCGCCTCGAACAGCTCCAGCCGGCGATGCTCCAAATGCGCGAAATGTGTGGCGCCGCCGAGCTCAACATAGCGTTTCTCGGCCGCCTGCGTGAGAGTGTCGAATAGCTCCAGCACCGAGGCGCGCGACGTCAGACCATCCCATTGCCCGGTTATCAGCAGGGTAGCGGCGCGGATGTCATGGGCTTCGTAAAGCGGTTTCCCGGTGCTGGCACTCTCGGCAATATCCAGCGAGACGCCGTTGGGCGAGCGTACGCGTGGCGGGTCGTAAAGATGGGCTTGCGGGTCGGTGGCGATAGTGGCTTGGGCCCATGCATCGTACCATTCCCGCGGCGTCAGCGTGGCCTTGGCGTGCTCGGGCGCGCCGGTTTGCAGCCGGGCGAAGGCCTCCGCGGCACTCCATCGCACGTAGCCGGTCGCGGTGCCTGTCGGGGTTCCAGGCAGCTTCCAGGCCGGACCGAACAAGGCGAGTCTGTCCACCTTTTCAGGGTTGCTGGCTGCCCAGCCACCGGAAATGATGGTGCCCCATGACCAGCCGAGCACGTTGAGGCGTTCGAGGCCACGATGGCGCAGAATGAAATCCGCGGCAGCCGCGAAATCGCGCCGCGCGTCTTGCGTGCGCACCACGGGTGGCGCTTCCCCGATCGGCAGATCAAGCTCCGGCGGCCGGGTGGAGCTGCCAAAGCCGCGCACATTTACCAGCCAGACATCCCAGCCGCGGGCGGCGATGTAGCCGGCCCAGCTCAGCCCATCCAGCGCCAGGTCGAAGGTCACTTCTGCGGCCTGCGTGCCGCCATGCACAATCAGCAGGGTCCTCTGCGCGGCAAAGTGATCAAGTGATGCGGGCCGCTTGTTGCGCAGAAACACCTGGATACCGGCGTCGCCGCCGGCAATAAATCGGTCTTCTGTTATGATGCTTTCGTCATGGGACATGGCAACTGCTCCTCGCCTGGATGCACCGCAACCATCGCTCATCGGTTAGGCGGCCGAGCCCCGGGATTTCCTGGGATAAGACGCTGCCCGCGGATCGGGCTGGACAAGGGCTAGAGGCAGATTCACAAACATGCAACGCAGATTGTCGAATTAACGGTGAAATTATGTTATTTTTAGTGTGAGCACTCCGCACCCCTCGGCCAGGCTCGCCGGGAGGTGAAGGCAGCTCAAGATGGAGTTGAGCATAACTCGCTGTTTTTTTCGGGGCTGTGCTTATCCAATACCATTCAATTTGGGCTGCTTCAGGAGCGCTTTTCGCCATGAGCGTTGAATTCATTGGCTATGTCGGCAACCAGATGGCGTCGGAGACCATTGCACCCACAGGCCCGGTGATCGATCTCGGCTTCATCGAGACCATGGCGAAGGTGCAAGAACACGGCGGGTTCGATCGGGTGCTGCTGGCCTTCCATGCCGCCTCGCCTGAATGTCTGCTGGTGGGCCAGCATGTCGCATCGGTCACCCAGCGCCTTGGCCTGATGATCGCGCACCGCCCCGGCTTCGTGGCACCCACGGTCGCGGCGCGGCAATTCGCGACGCTAGACCATATCACCCGCGGCCGGGCCGCCATTCACATCATCACCGGCGCCGATGATTCCGAATTGGCACGCGATGGGGATCACCTGACAAAAGCCCAGCGCTACGCACGCGCCCGCGAATATCTGGACATCCTGCGACAGGAATGGACGGCCACCACACCCTTCGATTACGCGGGCAGGTATTATCAGGTGGAAGGTGCCATCTCCACCGTGCGCCCCTACCAGCCCGGCGGTATCCCCGTGTATTTCGGCGGCACCTCACCCGAGGCGATCGAGGTGGCCGGCCGCCACGCCGACATTTACGCGCTGTGGGGCGAAAGCCTTGATCAGGTACGCGAATTGATCGCGCGGGTTCGCGATGCGGCCGCCGCGCATGGGCGCAGCGTGCGGTTCAGCCTGTCGCTGCGCCCCATCCTGGCCGAAACAGAGGAAGCCGCCTGGGCACGGGCCGACGCCCTACTGGAGCGCGCCCGGGCGCTGCGCGAGGCGGGCGGCTTCAAGGTGCCGATCCGCACCCAATCCGATGGCGCCCGCCGTCTACTGGAGGCCGCATCGCGCGGCACACGCCTGGATAAGCGGCTATGGACGGCGATGGCCGCGCTCACCGGCGCACAGGGCAACTCGACAGCCCTGGTCGGCACACCCGATCAGGTCGCCGATGCCATGCTGGATTATGCCGATCTGGGCGTGAGCACTTTCCTGATCCGCGGCTTCGACCCGATCGCCGACGCCCATGTGTACGGACGCGATCTGCTGCCCAGGGTGCGGCAGGCAATCGCGGCCAGGGAGCAGACCAGGGCGGCGGCATGAGCCAGGCCGGCAATCCAAGGCGCGCCGGAATGTTGCGCCGCATCGCCGCAGCCTGCCTGGTGCTGCATCCGCTCGGCGCGGCGGCGGATGAGTTACACGTGGCCGATCAGAAAGGCCTCCTGCACGCGCTCTGCGATGCCTCCCACGCGTTGGATGGGGCACCCTACAGCATTTCCTGGAGCGAGTTTCCGGCCGCCGCCCCGCTGCTGGAGGCGCTGAACGCGGGGGCCGTGGATATCGGGGTGGCCGGTGACTCGCCTGTCCTGTTCGCCTATGCCGCCGGGGCACCGGTGCACGCCCTGCTGGCGCTGCGGCCGGAATCGGCAGAAGCTGTCGGCCTTCTGGTCCCGTTACACTCGGGGATCCACACCATACCGGATCTCCGCGGGCATCTGATCGCGGTAACGAAAGGCTCTATTGGCCAGGCGCTGGTGCTGGGGTTGCTCGCCCAGGCAGGGCTCTCACCGGATGACGTGCGCGTTGCGTATCTCAACCAGAATGATGCCGGCGCCGCCATGCGTTCCGGCAGCGTAGACGCATGGAGCACGTGGCAGCCTTATGTCGGCATGGAAGTGGCACTCGGCGAGGCACGTGTTCTCGCCGACGGCACCAACGTCCTGCGCGGCGCATCTTTCGTCGTTTCCAGCACCCAGGCGCTTGCGAACAACGCAGGTGATATAGGCGATTTTGTGCGGCGCATTCACCAGGCCCAGCAATGGGCAGCAGCGCATGCCGAAACCTACGCCTCGATCTATTCCCGAAGCACCGGTGTGCCGCTGCCGATCGCGCGCATCGCCGCGCGCGCCCTGATCGGCGCACCGGTGCCGATGGATGCGCATTTGCAGCGCACGGAACGGGATATCCTGGTGCTTTACGTGAAGGCAAAGGTCATCCCCAGCCTTCCCGATATCACCGGTGTGTTCGACCACCGCTTCGAGACGCCAGCTGTTCAATGAACCCTGCCGGAGACACACACCATGGCCGAGACAGTTTGCGGGTTGCTTGCCGATCTGCATGCGGAGCGCGTGCGTACCTGGGCGCCGGAAGCCCTGGCCTATAACATCAACCAGCGCCGCCATCTGGTGGAGAATGCCGATCGCGCCGGCTTCGTGAAACCTGGCGACACCATCGCGCCCTTTACCCTGCCGGCCGCCGGCGGCGGCAGCGTGGCGCTGGACGATGTGCTGCGCGAGGGCCCGGCGGTGCTGCTGTTTTTCCGTTTCGCGGGTTGCCCTGCCTGCAATCTTGCCCTGCCCTATTACCAGCGCAACCTCTACCCCGGCCTGCGCGCGCTGGGCGCCACCTTGATTGCCATCAGCCCGCAAATCCCCGAACGGCTGGTGGACATCGCCGACCGCCACAAGCTTGAATTCACGATCGCCTCGGACACGGACAACCAACTGGGCCGCCGCCTCGGCATCGTGTTCAGCGCCGATGCGCCATCACGGCAGGCGATGCTGAATAAGGGCGTTTCCCTGGGCGACATCACCGGCACCGGCACCTGGGACCTGCCGATGCCGGCCGCGATCGTGATCGGCCGCGATCGCACGGTGCACTTCGCCGATATCAGCCCGGACTGGCTGGTGCGCGCCGAAGCCGGCCCGATCCTGGATGCCGTTGGCACCATCGCGTTGAAGGCGGCAGCCTGACGATCATGCCATGCTGACCCTGCTGGCCGACGTGCTCGTGCTTGGCGGGGGGCTTGCCGGCGCCTGAGCGACGGCAGGTGAAGCGCGCGGCGCTCTGATGGCAAGCAGAAAGTAAATGTTCTTTTTTGAAAAAAAGAACCAAAAAACTTTTGTTCCGGGTGCTGGGGAAACCGCTCGCCGTACCGCGACTTGAGGCGGCAGCGGTAAGGTGGTCGCCTATGTCCCAGTACGACGTGATTGTTGTCGGCAGCGGCCCGGGGGGCGCCGCACTCACACACCGCCTGGCACCCACCGGCAAGCGCATCCTGCTCATCGAACGCGGCGATTACCTGCCACGCACCCAAGCCAACTGGGACTCCAAAACCGTGTTCGTCGACGGTACCTACCAGGCCAGTGAAACCTGGTACGGCACCGACGGACGCAGCTTTCACCCCGGCCTGCACTACTTCGTGGGCGGCAACTCCAAAGTGTACGGCGCCGCCCTGTTCCGCATGCGCGAGCGGGATTTCGGCGAAATCGTCCACCAGCACGGCATCTCGCCGGCCTGGCCAATGTCCTACACCGACTTCGAACCCTTCTATGCCGAGGCAGAAACACTCTTCGCGGTGCACGGGCAGCGCGGCGAGGACCCAAACGAGCCCCCGGCGAGCGGACCCTATCCGCACCCGCCCGTCACCCATGAACCGCGCATTCAGGCACTCAGCGACAGCCTGGCAGCCGACGGCCTACAACCCTTCCACCTCCCGCTGGGCATCAGGCTGACCGAGCACAACGGAAAGCCGACGCCTACCAGCGTGTGCATACGCTGCGACGCCTTCGACGGCTTCCCCTGCCTGCTGAACGGCAAAGCCGATGCGCAGGTGATGTGCGTGGACCCCACGCTCGCCGCCTACCCGAATGTGGAACTCCTCACCAATACGCTCGTGACAAAACTGCAAACAGGCGCAGACGGAAGCAGCATCACCGGCGTGCACGCGGTCCGCGACGGCGAGCAGCTTGTTCTGACCGCCGATATCGTGGTGGTGGCCTGCGGCGCGCTCTCCTCCGCCCTGCTTTTACTGCGCTCGGGCAACGATGCCCATCCCCACGGGCTGGCCAACGGGTCCGGCCAACTCGGCCGCAACTACATGCGCCATAACCAATCGGTGCTGATGGCGCTGCTGCGCGAACCCAACGATACCGTGTTCCAGAAAACCCTCGCAGTCAGTGATTTCTACTTCGGCGCGGACGATTGGGACTATCCGTTGGGCCTGATCCAGATGTGCGCCAAATCCCACGGCGACCAGATCAAGGGGGAGTTGCTCCCAGGCGCGCTCGACTTCCTGCCGGACATGCCTTTCGAAAAAATGGCGCGCCACTCTATGGATTTCTGGCTCTCGTCGGAGGATCTGCCACGCCCCGAAAACCGTATCTATTACGACGGCGGCCGGGTGGTGCTGAACGTGCAGGAACAAGGCGAAGAGGCGCACCGGCGGTTGAAGAAGAAACTGGAATACCATCTCAGCCGCAACGCCGCGCATCTGGTGCTGCTGGAACGCAACCTATATCTCGGCAAAGGCATTCCCATCGGCGGCACGGCGCACCAGGCCGGCACCGCGCGTTTCGGGTCGGATCCCGCAAGTTCGGTTCTCAATCTGGATTGCCGCGCGCATGAGATCGATAATCTGTACCTGACCGACGCAAGCTTCTTCCCCTCCATCGGTGCTGTGAACCCCACGCTGACGATCATCGCCAACGCCCTGCGCGTGGCTGAACATATCCGGCAGAGACTTTGCGCATGAGCGCCCCGCTGGCCGTCTTTGCCACGCGCGCGCTGCTGGTGATGCTGTTCCTGCCGTTCAGCGCACTCGACAAGGCGCTGAATTTTCGGGGTGCCGTGGGCCAGGCGAGCGAGATCGCACCGCGCTCGGTCGCGCCG
>Ga0209208_10006300_pt1 | contig 16363 bp, 16 predicted proteins | sample S1TSphfallax_3_FD_187694 | JGI IMG/M metagenome (GOLD analysis project Ga0209208, IMG submission 187694) | Host-associated microbial communities from peat moss isolated from Minnesota, USA - S1T2_Fd - Sphagnum fallax MG (SPAdes) (version 2) | ecosystem: Host-associated > Plants > Peat moss >...
AGATGGTTAGTTGGATGGAAGAAGAAGAGCCAAACGACGATTAGAGCGGGAATAAGAAGGGGACGCGATGCACTTATGTAAAAGGTGAGCTTACGTGATCATCGTTGTTTTTGTTCTCTGTTTCGGAAGTAGGTGTAAAATTGTGTCAAATGTTTTTGATCATCTTTGAAACCAATTGCAAGCTCGACAAGGACCGGACCCTAAAACTAGTGTGCAGTTTTATTTAAGGTATGCCTATGCTCAAGGTGGTTAAGAAGGGTTTGGGCACAACTTAAGCTTAGCTTGCTCAATGTTTTGCTCATTGTATTCACGTATTTCACGTATTCACATTTTCAAATTTTAAAATACTTGAAAATACTTTTTTTTGAGCACCTTCGAAAAATACGCGTATTTCGTATGTCACTACTATGTTTTAGGGTTATGGCTTGTTTAGGGTTTTGGCTTTGTTGATGGTTGTATAAAAGGCCAAGCTCTTCCTTTTTTTTGTTAGTTTTTCTAAAATTCCTTTGTCAGTGAGAGTTTCCTTCATAGTCAGACTAGATTTTTAGATGTTCACAATGGCTATTACACAGCCACCGTTTACATACACTACGTTTTCTTTCCTTTTTTTCAATTCAATTTAATAATACATGAGAATTTCATCTCAGCCTCCTCTTGTGCATTGTATATACATGTGCATCTCTTTTTGGTTGATTAGTTTCTTCTTTTGATTAGTTTTAGTTTTTTTTGTTCAGTAGAGTTTATTATGGATTTACACCCTTATGACACCAAACATCACGACATTACATGTCATGACACCCAACATGTACAAGGTTTAGGATCACGGGAAGGACCTCCTAGATTGTTTTATGGCCTTTCACACGATGCCATGGTTTGGGAGTATGTTCTTTTTAATGCACACAATTATAGTCTCACACCAAAATTTGCCACTTCCTTTTGCCCTTGTTACTTCACAACACAAAAGGTTAGTATGGCACTCAAAGTTTTTGCCACTAGGAAAGTAATTCAGATTGATGGATTCGCATTTGGTTCAAGTTTTATTACTAGGGCTAAAAGAGCTCCAACAGTCATGCCATAATATTTTTGTCCTTTCAACACAAAAGAAGAATGCACCTTATTGGTGAAGGAAGAAACTACTACACTACAAGCTGCTAGGGCATCAAATTCTCGTGTCCCAGGAGTACATGTACATCAAGAAAACACACAATTTTCCATTGATCAGCTTATGGAGTGCCAACTTCCAATGTGTGAAATGGCACAAACGCTTATGAGTACACTGTTGTTTAGTTTTCAAGATTTGAAGCTAAGCATCAGGGACATAATTACAATATTAAAAATACCCTCAACACTACATTAGGTCCTCTACCAATCCCTGATCCACATGCTACAGTGGTCCCATCCAACACCTTGGAGAGACATTTGATTAATTCACATGTTGTAGATGGCATTTGTAATCTAGTCATTAGTTCTAGCATGGCTAAACTAATGGGCTCTCCTACCTCTGATTTTACATTCACATATCAGAAGGGAGCTAAAAACACCTCATTTGTGGATTTGTTACTCAGCAAAGGTGTTGTGGATATCCATTTTCTCCACAAAATCTCACTCATTTCCGAAGGTGGTGCCTAGTGAGAGAACTTCCATCGCCACTAGAGTTGCCATTGTCAATAATATTAAGTTAGTAATCCAAGTGGGAGGACATACACCCAGAATGGTACTTTTTGATACAGGTGCCCAACCAATGATTTTTGGAGTTCAATTTGCCAAGAAGATGGGCATGCTTGCTTCCAAATTACGAAAATCTATGTGGCGAATTCGCATCATTAGTGGGAGCATAGAGAAGGTACTTAGGGAGAGCTTGAATTTAATTACATTTAACTTCAATGAAGGTATAGATTAGAAGTTTTGCCTATAGGTTTAGTCACCAATGCCACCAGTTATGATGTGCTGATCATTGGGCAAGAAGCCTTATTTCCACTAGGTTTCACAATTGACAATTAATTCGAGCATGCGTATTACCAAGTGGATTGGGAGATTGATGGCCACCACCTGGGATACATACCCCTTGATTTACATGGGAACCATAGTCCTATGGCTCACCATTGTATGCTCAAGGAAACACACACCATTTCCAACATCCAACAAGCTAACCACGAGTGGATAGAAGGAGATGAAGAAGAAACAACTTATGCCCAAGCTATTGAAAGCTTGAAGGTGGTTCATATTAACATTCAACATAGACTAAAGGTTTTACAGAGGTTCAAAGCAACCCACAAGCCCTTGGTCAAAGCTTTGTCTAGTTTTGAAAACATGGAGAACCATGGTGAACCGATTAAACCAATGTTTCATCAACTAATCACCTAGACACCACCTAAGGAGGGGATTACATTACTAAAGGTTTTTGGTGGTATTGGTACAGGTCTTAAAGCCTTACTACAATCAAGGATGGTGGTTCGGAGGTATTTCTACGTAGACATTAATCCTATTACAAAGCAAGTGGCGACATTGAGAATGATGGAGCTCATAACCAGATTTGCACAATAGTTTGCAACCACTACATGGAAGGCCAGTTTCATTTTTTTGCCCTTTGACATACAACTAATTCAGAAGAAGCATATGGAATTACTTGGCCTCATGGACCTCATCATTTCAAGTTGGGAATGTCAAGGATTTTCAACGATTAGATTTAGAGAAGGCTTGAGTAACACAAGATCCGATCTCTTCATGGACATTGTACGATTGATCACTTGGGCTTAATCCATTTTTCCTACGTTTGGTTATGTAATTGAAAACACCCCTTTTTAGCTTGACCAGAGGGAGAAAGTCCAGGACCATACACGCTGGTCAAGCATTACTTTAGAGAGCCACTCCTATTTGATGTGGCACAATGCGGTTCCTATGCACACCAGTTACGCAACTGGTGGACCAACCTTGTAGTTGGCTCTGAGATACACCATCATAGACCCCAACCTACAGGTTTCTCACATATTTGATGATCAGAGCTCTTGTCAACCAATTATAAGGCAAGAGAAACTTCCTTAATTTCTTACAAACAAAATAGGAAAACCAAGAGGTGTTTGGCCCACCTTTGTATCTTTCCCAAGAACACACGCTTTTCAGGGAGATGGACCAAGCTTGGTTTATTGTCATGTTTCAGCCACTTGGGATGAACCAAGCCCAGAAGAAAGCAAAAGGTTTATGGGGTTCCAAACTAACACTACTAGTCACACCAAGGTGATTAGATTGGAACATAATGTTCTACTAGGGAGAGGCATGGACATGAACTCCTTTACATGGTTGTTGGTAACTTGTGTATTCTTTCAAATGTACACAAACCAACATTAATTCAATAAGGTTGCAATTTTGGCAATGCGACTACATGGCACCCCAACCAAGTACATTTGCCTATCTTCAACACTACACTTCATTTTAAGTGTTAGGGGGGAGGAGGTACCATGTAATTTGACTCAAGTTGTTTCTGATACACTTAGAGGTATATCAACTTCTAAAGAAACAATTACAACCTTCTACGAATTTGCGTAATTAGATAGTGGAGAACCCAATACACTAAGTTCTTCAAACACACTTTCCAATTCCATTCCATGTGTTTTCAACCACCTTTTTGTTATGGGGAACCAACTCACCAAGAAGGAGAGAGACCAAGTCATAGACTTGCTAATTAAGTATGAGAATGAGTTCGCAATCTCAATGAACTTAAGATTTAGGTAGGTTTAAGACCATGAAGTTATTTATAGACCTTACAGATGAGACACCCATCTATCGAAGGAGGCATAGGTTGAACAAGCATGAGTGGGAACTAGTAGATGAAAGATGCAAAGAGTTCCATGAAGTTGGTCTCATTCAACCTTCAAGTTCTAATTTTGTAGATGTTACAGTAATGATAGCAAATAAGGATTCAACTAAATTATGGACTAAAAGAAGGCTGTGTGGGGATTACAGCCCTTTGAACTTGGTTACACCTCAGGACAAGTACCCCATGCCCATCCATGAAGAACTATTTGATAGCATTGAAGACTCAAACATCTTCACAATTATGGATCGAAGGCAAGGCTTCAACTAGATTGTGCTTGTTACGAAGGATCGCAAGAAAATGACATTCCATGGAAGCAACAAGTTGTGGGAATGGCTTATGATGCCTTTTGGATTGAAGAATGCACCTATCCTTTTTCAACGAGTCATGGACTAAGTTCTCAAAGGGGCATATTTCCTAAGTGCTACATAGATGACGTCCTAGTGCATAGCAAGGGAGTCTTATAACACTTAGCTCATCTTGAAGAGTTATTCAAGAGGCTCCACGAAGTTAATATGAAGATCCATCCTAAAAAGTGTGAGTTTGCTGTCACCTTAGTAATCTACCTTGGACACAAAATTTTGCTAAATGGTATTATGGCTCATTGGGCCAAAGTAATAGCCATTTTGGAAATGCTCAATCCTATTAATGTTCACACTTTGAGGACTTTCAATGGACTATGTAAATACTACAGGATTTATATCCAAGATTTTAATACTATTGCTCATCCTCTTTATGCATTATTAAAGAAGGATCTTGCATGGACATGGAATGAAGAGGCTCATGAAGCTTTCAACACACTCAAGGAAAAGCCTTCAAAGTTCTCCATTTTGAGAAGACTTGATTTCAACAAGGTCTTCATTCTACACATTGATTGGAGTGCTCTTGGTATTGGTGTTATTCTTGGCCAACTTGATGAGGAAGGCAAGGAATATGTTATCGCCTATGCATCTTGAAACAACAACAAGGCTAAGAGCAACTACTCTTCATATGAAGGGGAATGTCTTGTTGTTGTATGGACCATCATACATTTTAGGCCTTATCTTTATGGCACCAAGTTCATTTTGTATATTGACCACTAGCCTATTATGCGGTTGATGACCAACGACAAGTTTACTAGTAAGTTAGCTCGTTGGGCATTTATACTTCAGGATTACGAGTTCAAGGTTATTCACAACATGGTATTACACATCAAAATGCAGATACCATGTCGCGAAAACCCCTCACTACCTCTAAAGATTTCTCAGAAGCTAGGCAAAGACTTCGACCAGATTCCAACATTACATGTATTTTATGCATCTAGTTATTTTACATTACCGCAATGTAACTTAGTTGAGCATCCCATTGTGGATATATGGGAAGATTTCGACACTCTAAAGTTTTTTCAGCATGGGGAATACCCTCCCCAAGTTACATCAAGTCATCAAGATCACATACAACAACGGTCCAAACGCTACTCATGGAGGGACAATCACCTCATTTGATGCTTACCACAAGGTGACAGAGTGGTTCCTCCACCACATGAACGACCTAGTCTTATTCAGAAGGTACACTCGGAGCTTGGACACTTTGGAGTTAAGTGTACTTATAGCCTTTTCGCTTTTCATTACCATTGGAAAAGTATGTATGCTCAAGACCGAGACGTCATTGCTAAGTGTGAACAATGTGATAAAGTGAGAACTTCCTTCTCCTTTCGATAGTTCATGCTTTTTCCACTCCATGTTCAGGGCATGTTCTAAAGCTGGTCATGTGATTTAGTTGGAGAATTACCACAAATCTCTAAGGGTAATGTCTACATCATGATTATGATTGAACATTTTTCAAAATGGGTCGAGCTTGTTGCACTGTCGGACAAGTCATCACACAGCACTAACCAGGCTTTTTTACAATAAATTAATCCTAAGTAGGTTTGGGGCTTGTGTTAAGTGCCTTACTAATCAAAGATTAGAATTCAGAGGAGAATTCCAAGACCTATTTGATCATGCTTTCATTAACCATCGACGGACTTCAAGGGATCACCCCCAAGCTGATGGCCTTACAGAGAGGATGGTTCAGACATGGAAGAAGGGACTTCAGAAGATTTACTTCATTGGGAACAAAGAGGATTCGGACCTAGCCCTACCTTACATCACCATGGGTTATAGGATCTCCAAACACGCTTCTTTGTTTCATTTCGTTCCTTATTTCTACTTTTTGGGAGACATTTCATTCCACCCTCTTCCATTGTTGCTCAAATGGACCAGGTTTGTGGACTTGGACTCCCCAGTCACTTGGGCTAGGGTCATTGCAAAGAGGGTTGTTCTATTCAAGAGGGTTGTGCCCACGGCCACGGAAAACTTGTCCATTGCATAACATTGAGAGTAACCTTACAATATGCACACACACAAGGTGGTAGTTATAAACTTAAGGTGAGACAATTTGATGTTGGTGACTTTGTGTATCTCTAGCGGCAACCTAATGATACTCTAGACACTTCCTCCGATCATACTATTTTAAGGATTAAGGCAATCAAGCCTTTAGGTGTGTTGGAGTTACAAGGAGTTGACAGACGCATAATTCATGATCATTCCAAAAACTGTGCGCCCTGCCACCTGCCAAACTTGGATCCTACCATCATCATGTCGACTTGGATTCCTCCACTTGATTATCCATGTCAGGTATGTTAAAGGACAGACGATGTTGATTAGATGTTACTTTGCGGTAATTATAATGGTGGATACCATCTATTCTGCTTCAAGTCGGAGCTCACTCAAGTTTTTACCAGCATTTGGTACTGTTCATCATGTTCTCCTATAGCACCTTGATTTCTATTGAAACCATGTCATGCTTTTCCTGGCTCAAATATGGGGGGGATACATGAGAATTTCATCTTAGCCTCCTTTTGTGCATTGTATATACATGTGCGTGCATCTCTTTTTGGTTGATTAGTTTCTACCTTTCACTGGTTTTAGTCTTTTTTTTCAATAGAGTTTACTATGGATTTACACTGTTATGACATTGAACATCACAACACTACATGTCACGACATTCCTGCTTCGATTTCAAACACTGTTACTCTTTGCTCTTGAGCTTTATGCTCCAATTAACTCCTATGCACTTTCTCCATTGCTTCTATGCATCACTTGTAGTAAGTGCAAGAATCCATAAGTTCAAGTTCATCATTGAATTGTTTGCAAAAATCCAAGTAATTTTTACTTTCTTTCTCTTTAATATATATATTTTTTACTATTAAAATGTTTAGTAGGGAAAAACTTTGTGCATCATTGTGTTTTCAATTAAGGTTTTGTTTTTAAATTTGTGTGTTCACCATAGATACTTGAGAATTGATAGTTGCATTGGGATCGATCATCATCCTCATTGAAATTGTACCATGTTTTTTGGAAGAAGATGATTCAAGCTCACCATCAATGTTAGGCAATGATATTCCTATTATGCTTGTAAACATTGTTTTGCATAATTTTTTACTAACATCCAAATTGGTGGTGATGGGGTTTGATTTAGGGTATTGGGTGAAGCCACAAAGTATAACATGGTTTTTTGTTTTTTTATCCATAAAATAAAATGATGATCACTGGATTCAAAACTTTTGAATGTCCAAGTTGACATTATTTGAGATCGTCGACCAACTAAGGTCATTGATTGTAAAGAAGGACACAAAGTAATGTCTTGTAATCCTTATGGAGGTTTAGGTCACTTGTGTGATTTACAAGCTGTCACATGGTTCGAACTTATTGACTTGTAGTGAATTGTTTGTGATAAGTAGATTGATGATAGGGTTGGTTTTGTGAAAAGTTGTTAAGGTTGTTATCATTGTGTTTAGTAACCTAATCTTTTGGCCCATGGGACAAAAGATGGAGGTGGTAATGATGGAGTTTAAACATTGGCATGGTTTACTATGTGTGCATGGTGTCATAAACAATACACACATCTCAATTTCAAAACCCAAGCCTGCATTTGCAAAAAAATACTATTATCATAAAAGTGGAAGCTATTCAATTGTGGCACATGTAGTTGTGGATGTTAAAATGAGGTTCACTAACCTCTATGTTGGTTTACCTAGGAGCATTAATGATTTTCAATTTCCATGAAAATCCGATTTGTACAACCAAGCTCAACATTGAAGGCTTTTCAGTTTCATGAGAGGAAGTCAAAAAGGTTTAAAGCTTACCTTTTTGGTGATAAGGGGTAGCCACTATTCCCATGGATCATGATATTTCACAAGGAGGGACAACAACATTCTATGCTTGAGCTTTGTACAATAGAAAGCATAAACGAAAATGGTCGATTGTTGAAAATGCCATTTTGAAGTGAAATTTCTAGGATTTTTTGTACAAAATTGACATTGATGTCAATTTGGTTTTAGATGTTTTCACATGTTATCTTCTTCACAATCTGATCCTTGGTTGAAGAGAATTAGACTTTTAAAGGTTAATACATTTTCTTTGGATGGAGGCAGCATAATACGGTCAAAGGTTCAATCCACAAATGCCATCTACCAATTTAGAAATGTGCATTAAAATTGAAGGTCAAAATGTTTTTGGTAAACAACAAAAGAAATGCATTTATGGTTTGATGAAAATAATTTAAAATGAAGGTATGTACTACGTAACCTTGGACTCATAATTCAATTTTGGTATTTCATGGTTCATGTTATATCTAGTAGAGGATTTATGTCAAAGCCAAGGTTCAATGTTGAATTGTTTTAGTAGATCATACCTAGTTTGATGCAAAGAATCTAAAATGAAGGTATGTACTACATGACCCTAGACTCAAAATTTTCATTTCTGGTATCTCATGCTTCATGTTATATCTAGTAAAGGATTTATGTCAAAGCCAAGGTTCAATGTTGAAATGTTTTAGCAAGTCATATCTAGTTTGCTATAAAGAATATGAAATGAAAGTACATACTACATGACCTTGGACTGAAAATTTTCAATATAGGTACTTCATGGTCCATTTTAGAGTAGATCAATGTTGAAATGTTTTAGTAATCAAAGGGTAAGATTTTGATTGGTTCATACTTTTGCGCATGATTAGTTGCAAATGCTTTATGTTCATGAGTATTAGGATGTGTAGCCACAACTTGTTGTGTAGGATGCATGGCAAATTCTCTATCCATGTGGTTTTGTCTAGGGGGTATTGCAGGTATTTATGGATTGATCTTTATAGAAAAAACTTGACCCATCATTTGTGTTAGCTTTGTTATTGCCTTGACCATCCCCATTTGAATTTGGTACAAGTTTTCGCCACGACACATGAAATATTATAGATGTTTTTCAAGAATTTGTATGTTTTTAACACCAATGCAGTTGATGGATCCATTTGAGGCCTTAAAACCCTTTTTTGTTGCTTCCACCAAATTTTCATAAATAATAGAATGTCTTTTTTGAACCTCAATATTGTCGACATGTCAACCATGTTTGACTCTAGCTAATCATGTAGAATTTTTAAATGGGACTTAGGATTTTAGTTCTACATGAATTTTGTTATTTTCTTTTAATGGTCAAAATCCTTGTGACTACATTCTAAGCATCCATTGGACTTGTGGCAAGGGTGGTGTTGATGTTTTTTTTATATTGTTGGCTTATTTCCTCTTGCCTTCTCTATCACCACCCTAGCCTTGGGTTCATAACCAAATCAAAAGCATGAAAGGGTGCAGGATAAGAGTGCAACCTAGGAATCACATTTGCACCTTTGGGAATGTGAAGGAATGAACCCACACACTCCTAAGTGGACTCCCACTTTGGGAGTTGGAATCTCGAATTTTCAAAGAGGTGTTTTAGGGTCAAAATTCATTGAATTAAAAAGTTTCTTATACCATTTAAAAGCTCTTGAAACGTAGATGTTTTAAATGGGCTTGCATGACTCATTTGAGTACTTAAAACACAAGTTATGGCCAAAGGAAAGGTCGAGAATCAAAGTGCCAATTTGACTCTCGACCACTAAAAGTCAAGAATCGCCTTGAAATACTTGTGTGCAGGTAGCATGCCACATATCATTGGAAAGCTTTTAACAAGGGATAAAACTTTGCTTTAGACTTCAGCTCAATCGGAGGTTTGCACAAAAAGTTACGTCTTTTCAAAGTTTCGAGAGTCTCAATTTGTGAGTTTTAGGAATCCCAACTTGGGAGTTTTGGGACAAAATAACATTTGGATGCAGCCCCTATGGTTAATCATAAAGAATATTATAAGGGAGAAGGTGGTGGCTTCGTCCACGTTTGGGTCGTGGTAAGTTTTGTAAGTTCATGTATGCTCGTGATTTGTCCATGCACCAAAAGTGTTCCAACCGTATACTAACCAACTTGTTGTTTGGTTTGTGCAAGTTTGTGTGAATAATTGACCCACTTGTCACTCATCCTAATCTTCATCCTAAAGTTTTAGCATGCCTTTCCACCCCAAAGTGTTGTGAGTTAAAGAATATACTTCGATTCCTTCCATTATTTTCACTTTCAAACTTGCATTTGAGTTTTTCAAGGAGTGTGGGGGTGTGTCATTCTTTGTTGATGTATTATTGAATGCCTTAGGAGTAATAGGGCTATAGAAATAATCATGTTAAACTTCATTATGATGTGTAGGAATTCTTGTTAGTGTTGTAAGGTTGCTTCTAGTTGTGCAAGTGGTTTTAACATTGAACATTGTGTATCTTGGTTTTGGACTATTATAGATGAATGGATTGAAATCATCTTACATTAGGGAATCATGATCATGCAAAGTAGCTTCAGATTCATGGCAAACAAATTTGGGAATGTAGATGTTGTCATTAAAATCCATGAAATCACGAGAGTGTGGTAGTTGAAAGATGGGTGGGTTGTTCATTAACAAATCGATCATCTCAAATATGTTTTTGTTGAACAACCTAGGTAAATTGGATGCCAATCTATTTGCAGTAGACATGTTCCAAAAATGTTCATTTTGACTTGTGACCCCATGTAATCTTGGATCCTTTTGTAGTCACCATAGATGGTGGCCCATTTTTCCTTGCAAGTGGAGCCATTCCTCACATGTGTGTTGTTCCCAAATCCCATCATGGATGTACAATTTTTTTCCATTTGATGGTTAAACTCTCAAAGCAATCCGAAGAATCTATAACATTCAATGAAACCATATATCATCTTTTTTCGCCCAAACTAGAGCTATACTTCATTATGCTTCCAATTTGGCTACTTGGGTTTTTGGATTGCTATTACATCATTTGTAATACCAACATTTGCTTTCCTCTTGCCTTTCTTTTTGATCTTGCTACTTTTTTTGGAAAGAGATCAATTACTAATAAGTTATCAATCCAATTACTAATAACCTAATAACTACTGGCTAGTTATTGATTTTTAAATAATTGATTAATAACCTAATTGCTTGGTATGGAATTTTCATATTTCTAATATCCTACTTAGATGATCCCATTATATTTTTAGTCCATATCATGTTTAGATTGTATGATGTCTTATTCAAGTAATAAAATCATTTAGTTTTTTTTTCATTGTTGAATTCTTTATTTAGCAAATCCATATAATCTTTTTCAAATTGTATCTTTGTCTTGGCCTTGACATTCACTATCAAAATAGTACCCTTAGTTATTAATTTTCTTGGTTAATGTTTTATAATAATTGCCTATTATGTAGACAAGTCAATTCTCAAATATTTGCCTTGATAATCATTAGTTATATTGCTTAGGTAGGGTAGGTTATTAAAGTGTTTTCTATTATATTTATATTTTTTTAATTTCATAAACATGTTTGAACTTTAAGGATTGATAAGCTTGGATGAAATTCCAATCATCTAAGTAAGTGATTAGAAGTAGAAAAATCAATATTGACCCCTTAAGGGTCTTGCTAGTTCCTTGGATGTGATCTACTGCCAGGTGGGTAGGTTCTTTACTCAATTTTTTAAACAATCAAAAGTATTAGGTTGGTTATTAATAACCTTATTGACAATTGCATTGATCATATGCCGTTTCTCAACAATTGGCCAACATTGGTCCTTACTCCAAAACCATGGATCAAGGATGAGTCTTCCTTGTTTTCTTTGCATTGGCAAGGGGCCAGCTCAACATGTTGTGTCCCTTAAATAATCTTGAATGTTTTGTAAAGACTTGTTCCAATTTAAACCCTATTTGTATACAAACAAGGGTTATGGTATTAGTGTACTAATGTAAAGAGGGTGTTGGATAGGCTTCTGTGTAGGTGTGTAGAAAAAAATTAAGCCATGATATTGCTGGATTTGGTGGATGAAATCTTTTTATTAGTTATCTTGAGTGGACTAATTGTTACATGTATAACAAGGATTGGTAGGTTTGTAAGAAATTTAAAGGACCAATGGAAAAGCTAGAAAGGGACCCTTTATTTTCAGTGTCCAGCAGAATAGAGTTGTATGCACCTCTGAAGAGTTTTTTTTTTTCAGGACATGGGATGCCTGGATTTGGTGTTCTGAATTTATTTTTTCTTAGTTATCCAGGGTGAACTAAAAGTCAATGTGTAATAGCTATTTACAGACAGGATTCTAGCACATTACTTATGCATGGTGTTTCAGAATCAGAAAGCACCTTACTCAAGTTATTTTTTCCTCAATTGTTTGGGGAGGCATTTCAGAAAAATGGAGTGCCCACTTTAGCGGGCATTCCATTTATTGAAACACTAAAGGGGGGCATTCCATTTGTTGAAATGCCTTGCATTTTTTCTATTTTTTCATGACATCAGCTAGGTTTCAGTGTATCCCAAGAAAACAAAAATTAAGCCATGGCCTCTGGCTTTACCTTACGCAAGCCTTGTATGATGGATATTTTCAATTATCATTGTACACTAGGGGGCTAGGTCTTCCCTGCCCCCCCCCTCTGCACAATCATTAGCAACATCGAGTGCAGCAGAAACATAGAGTCCAACTGTCATGCATAATCTGCAACAAAACAAGCCAAACACCAAAAAGGAAAGGAAATAAAAAAAACCATTCCCGTCATAACTAGTAATGTCACATACAGCCGCCTGATTCCTCAACTGGGAATGATGAATGCCAAAAAGTTGACAAACTCAAATGGCGTAGCTGAAGTGGGTGGTTTGCACACAAAAAAAATCCATGTCACATAGCAAACAATTAGCACATTATTCCAAAATATCATTCTGAGGGCATTCCTTGGCAATCCTCCAGAGACTGTATGATTGAAGCCAATTTACAAGGACCTAACGTTTCCAAACTCCAATCTTTTTCTCATGCATCCAGAATTGATGGCATACACTGGTTCATACTCATGCTCCCATGTTGCAAGAATAGAGGAAGAAAGTTTAGTTGGCAGGTGGGTGGCATGGCAAAGGCTAGCTGCAGGAAAGAGCATTTCAGAACATCATGCTTTATCTATTCACAATTGGTCTAGATGTTTTTATGTATGGAGGGGTCCCATCAGCCTTTTTTCTCTGGCTAAATTTAGGGGTTTAGCTAAAAGAAATTAAGAAATGGCTAAAAATACGTTTTTCTGATTTTATGGTCACCATATTTCTGAAGTTTCCTTTGAAATATTATCAGATTTCTCTATTGGGCTCTAGTATGTAACCCAAATTGTGAAACGTTTTTACTTTCATATCCTGTTTATAGCTAAATTTTGGTTGACACTTCAATTTTGTAGATTTGTAGGGATGTTGGGTGGGAATTTTGATTCAGTATATAGTGTATGCTGAGTTCCAACATAATTGCAGGGCCACCTAACCACCAATTTGGGCCTCTACACGTGTTTATCAAATCAAGCATGGTGTTCATTGTTTTTCCAATCCCACCCAAAACCATGAAATAATGGACAGTATAGGGTGAGAGGCTACTTGAATGCCACCACCAGGGCCAATCATTATGGCCAACCAATGAGAAGCAGTCAACTTTATTTTATTGGCCGTTATAGAAACCACAATATTCTTTGCAAATTCACAAGTCTAATCCCATTTTTACTATTTGTGTGCTACTTCATCCAAAGTACAGTGTACAGGACAATTTATTGATACTAGTGGACATGCTCTAACCTAGCTATATGGAGCTTTTACTTTATGTCAGCCAGACAGTGGATTAAAAGACATTTTCAATATGGGTGAAGGTAACCATGTATATTTATTTCTTCCATGATCAAAAATATTTTGTGTGAGAATATAAGGTAAAAGAAAAGTAAATTAAAGTAGGTATCATATGTGTACAAATATGGCACACTGAAAAATAAAGAAATATAAGTTAATTAGTTGTGCAACTGGCTTTGAAAACACAAGCACATTACATGCAAAAACATCTTGAAAGGAAAGGCAACAAAGGTGAAAGGAAACCATGAATCAACTCCGTGGTAGCAATACATTCCAGGAATTCCTATAATGACAAATTATAGTACAATCTAACAAAGTTCCAAGAGTATAATGTAAATAGTCTTGCTCAAAATAGAAAAATAAATACCTTCTCATTAGTCAATCATCATTATTCAAACAAATCCATAAAAATCATATCTTTACAAAATGTGGGAATGCAAACAAGCTATAGGATTTTTTTGCATATATCTTTTGATAATCTCTCAAAATTATTACTTTCCACCACTATTGGGTGGGTACCAAACTTTGTTCCAAAGCTAACTTGGTTTTCAGGCAGTTCTCATGCAAAGAATTGCTTGGGTATCACTTGAGGTGATGCTTGAGATGATATTCGAATTTCAAGGTATGTAACTTGAGATACCTAGTTCACAAAGAATTTGGTTTTTTTAAATCAAATTTTGATATTCAAACGTGTTATATAAATAACCTCAAAGTTGATTCTTAACAGTCTAGGAGTAAGGAATTTAGGCTTAGTTAGGGTTTAAGGTGCAAACTAGAGGCATCACTTTTTCCTCATGGGAAACAAGATTATTAATCAAGTATGTCATTTTTGGTCTTCATTTTGTTCTAAAGGTGTTCATCATATTGTTGTTGTTGAAGTTCGTCATGTTATTATTGGTGTTCACTATGTTATTATTCAAGTTCATTGTATTGTTGTTAGTTATAGGTGCTCATCATGTTGTTGAAGTTCATGTTGTTAATTTTCATCTTGTTTGTTGACGAATAGTTGAGGTATTAACTCTATTGTTGGTACTCATTGTGTTGTTGAAGTTCATCGTGTTGTTGCTAATGTTGATCATGTTATTAGTGTTCATTTTGTTTATTTACTTTCTTACGTATTGACATTGTTGCTCATTGTGTTGTTGTTAGTTGTTGGTGTTCATCATGTTTTTGTTTGCATGTGTGGTTGGTACTACCCCTACACCAACATTGTTTTGCAAGTTGGAGTTTTATTGGAGGTAGAAGGTTAGTTGTTGCACTTTAGGTCTATTCATTTTTTTTTCAAACATGTGATTTTTGTTCATTTTTTTCCCTTTCTTATATTGAAAATAATGTGTTGATAATATGTTTAAATTTGTTGTGCAAAAATAACTTCCAAATTGAAAACATTGTTTATAACCTTTATTTTTACCTTTTATCAATGTTTTGCACTTTATTAACATATTTATTTTTTTGTGAAAGGTGACTCAACTTGTGAATAATTTGTGTGCATTTTCACATTTTACAAATCTAAAAAGAAGGTAATTGTTTAATTTTTTCAACTTTGGTCAATTAACACATCCTAAAATGAAACAAAATTTTCTAGATGAGGGATGTGATGTGTTCATGAATAAAAGTGAAATAAGACCAACAAAAAGAATTAAAGGTGAAAGGTCTAAAGAAATTCCAAGTTATCAATCAAAAATTGATGATACATACAATTAATTATGAAAAAATTGTATGAACAAAGGTTAAAGTGGAGACACCATGGTAAAAATTCTACAACTTGGGCATTTTTTGTGTCAATGACGAACCATTAGTTGATGTTAAGGCGCCAAGGTCATCCATTATACATTGTGTTGTAATAGACTAGCATATCATGAAATGTTGGAATAAAAAGCAAAGTTGAAGCAAGATTTTGTTTCATATTTCAAGAGCAATGGAAAGATAATTTGCAAAGAAAAGGCTTTTAGTGAGTGCAATTTTAATCTCCATTTTTTTTGGGCTATAGATCCTTACACAAAGGATAATATGCACCAAAAATAATTTGTGAAAAAATTGATTTATTAGTTAACCAAAACCATTTTCCCATTCAATTTATTGAGAATATTTGGTTGAAGCATTTAGTTATGTAATTATGCCCTCATGTTGTTTTCCCTTTCAAAAAACCCTTCAATCAAGAAAATTTGTTATTGGATTTGGTTTAGAAGAAAAAATAAACATATGTCTTACTAGTTTTGGTAAAATGTGTTTTCTAATGCCATCCATACTAATTTGTGTCTAGGCAACTCAAGGCTGAAGTTTCAAATCGTGGAACATCTATTATGATGGCTGATTCTCACAATGAGACAAAAATAATACATGAACATTTGAATTAGTGATGCAATTACCAACCAATTCAATCTTGGCATGTTTGAAGGCAATACAGATAGTAACTTTAGTCATTGATGGCCTTTGTCTGAAGAAAACAAGACTAGAATCCCAAAACTATTGAACAACACCAGATAGGGAGCTAGGTATTGCCCATTTCT
>Ga0209208_10006301_pt1 | contig 16363 bp, 14 predicted proteins | sample S1TSphfallax_3_FD_187694 | JGI IMG/M metagenome (GOLD analysis project Ga0209208, IMG submission 187694) | Host-associated microbial communities from peat moss isolated from Minnesota, USA - S1T2_Fd - Sphagnum fallax MG (SPAdes) (version 2) | ecosystem: Host-associated > Plants > Peat moss >...
ACGAATTGGGCGCGGTTCTCGGTCGTCGCGGGCAATGTGATCGGCCCGTTGATGGCCTATGAAGTTTTGACCGCGTTTTTTCTCGAAGCGACTTTTCTTGGCGTCATGCTGTTTGGGCACAATCGCGTGCCGCGCTGGCTGCATTTTCTAGCTTCCATCATGGTCGCCCTTGGAACCGCGACATCGGCCTTTTGGATTTTGTCGGCCAATTCCTGGATGCAAGTGCCCTCCGGTTACGTGATGAAGGATGGCATCGCTTATCCGGACGATTGGATGAAAGTCATCTTCAACCCGACCTTCCCTTATCGCTTCGCGCATATGGTGATCGCCGCCTATCTGACGACGGCGATCGTTGTGATGGCGGTCGGCGCGCGGCTTGTGCTTGCCGGGCTCTATCACGAGAGCTCACGCATCATGCTGAAAATGGGGCTCGGCCTCGCGCTGTTTCTCGCGCCCGTGCAAATTATTGTTGGCGACGAACACGGCCTTGCAACGGCGGAATATCAGCCGGCCAAACTCGCGGCGATCGAAGGGCATTGGGATTCAGCCGAAGTGCCGCCGCTTGTTCTTTTCGCTTGGCCGGATGCGGCGGCTGAACACGATGATTACGCGCTTTCGATTCCGCATGGGGCGAGCCTCATCGTCACGCATGAATGGAACGGGCATTTCAAGGGCCTGAGCCAATTTCCGCCGGAGGACCGGCCGCCTGTGGTGCCGGTATTTTTTGCCTTCCGCATCATGGTGGCGATCGGCTTTGGCTTGCTCGGCCTTGTCGTCTGGGGGGCATATCTTTGGTATCGCGGCAGGCTCGAGAGTGAAAAACTTTTCTTGAATGTCGCGGCGCGCGCATGGCCGCTTGGATTTCTAGCGATCATCTCCGGCTGGATGGTGACGGAAATCGGCCGTCAGCCGTGGATCGCGACGGGCGTTTTACGAACCGTCGAAGCGGCCTCGCCGGTGACGGGAGCCGAGGTTGCCATTTCGCTGACGCTCTTCGTGCTCATCTATGGTGTCGTGTTCTCGACCGGCATTTATTATATCAACCGTTTGATTAGCGCCGGGCCTGCTCCGGCGATCGTCAAAGATGAAGACGATGGAGGAGGCATGCCGTCGCGGCCTCTGTCGGGGGCAACGCATGCCGCGCATCACGCGGCTCAGGGCGGGACGCTGCCGGTTTGAAGAATCAGAAAGGGCAGCGATGACGATAGCGGATTGGTATCTTCCGGTGATCTGGGCCGGCATCATCGGCGTGGCCGTCTCGATGTATGTCATCCTCGACGGCTTCGACCTTGGCCTCGGGATCTTATTTCCCTTTGCCCAAAAAGAAGCTTTTCGCGACGATATGATGTCATCGGTCGCGCCTTTCTGGGACGGCAACGAAACCTGGCTTGTCTTGGGCGGGGGCGGCATGCTCGCGGCCTTCCCGCTCGCCTATTCGATCCTGCTGTCGGGACTTTATATTCCGATCATTCTGATGCTGCTGTCGCTCATTCTGCGCGGTGTTGCGTTTGAGTTCCGCTGGGCATCGAAACCCAATCATAAATATTGGGATCTCGCTTTTTCTGGCGGTTCGATTTTCGCGGCTTTCGCGCAAGGCTTTGTTCTTGGCGGGATGCTTCAAGGCCTCAAAATCGCCGATGGACGGTTTGCCGGCGGCCCCCTCGATTGGCTGTCGCTCTTCTCCCTGATGTGCGGCGGCGGGCTCGTCGCAGGTTATGGCCTGCTTGCCGCGTGCTGGCTCATGATGAAGACGCGCGGCGGGGTCGCGGAGCTGGCGCGGCGCCTGGCGGAGCGTTTCCTGATCACTGTTGGATGTTTCGCGGCGCTGGTCAGCCTTTGGACCCCGATCCGTTATGAGCGGATCGCCGAGCGCTGGTTTTCGATACCGAACATCTTCTTCCTGTGGCCTTTGCCGCTAGCGACAGGCGCGCTCGGCTTTTTTGTCTGGCGCTGGATCAAAAGCGGGGCTGATTTTAAACCCTTCTTCGGGGTGATCGGCATTTTCCTTTTGTGCTTCGCCGGGCTGGCGATCTCGTCTTATCCCTATCTTGTGCCGCCATCGGTCGATGTCTGGCAAGCTGCCGCCGCGCCCGCCTCGCTGAAATTCATGCTGGCAGGTGTCAGCGTGCTGCTGCCGCTCATTCTCATTTATACTGGCTTCGTCTACTGGACATTTCGCAGCCGGCTCGGGCCAGGAGAGGGTTATCATTGAGGGTTATCATCAACGCGGGCCATCATCAGGTTGACAAACTTCTGGATTCTTTGCGGTAGTTTGAGATTACCAGCCTCTTACGGCGGCTAAGCCATGCCCGCGCTGACCCATGACTATTTGCGGCTATCCTCGCTCGCGGCAGGCTTTATCGCGCTGACTTTGATTGTCGCAGCGAGTTTTTGGCTGAGTCTCCGGCAGGCGGAAGATACGGTCGCGCTGCGTTCAGCCGTCGCTGTCGAAAGCAATCTCGAAGCTGTTCTTGTGGCCTCGCAGGATGTCGAATCCAGCGAGCGAGGGTATCTGCTAACGGGTCAAGACAGATATCTCGATCCTTATCGGCAAGGCGTTCTTCGCCTCGGCAAACAGTTCGATGCGCTGACGAAAAAGCTAGCGGGCCGTATGACGGAGATGCCGCTTCTCTCATCTTTGCGGCTGGCCATTGAACAACAGCTTGAAGCCGCGCAAGCCGGTATGGATGCAAAAAACGATGGTATGCTGGCGATCACCGCGAACATTGATCGCGGTCAAGCCGTCATGGATCAGTCACGCGGACTCATCGCGCAAATCCGGGCGGAGGAAGCCCGCCTGATCCGGGAACGCTCCGCCGCCGCGGATACGGCTGCGCACCGCGGGCGGATGGGTGTGTTCTCGGCAGCTGTGCTGGTGATTGGCCTCGGCTTTTTGAGTTTTTGGATTCATCAGCGGCAGGTTGCCTCCTTGATCATCGCACGCGACGCCTTAGCGAAAGCGAATGAAGATCTCATCCGCGAGGCTCAGGAACGCGAGCGTCTTTCCGATCAATTGCGGCAGGCGCAAAAGATGGAAGCGGTCGGGCAGCTCACAGGCGGAATCGCGCATGATTTCAATAATATGCTTGCGATCGTGATCGGCAGCCTCAACCTTTTGAAGAAGCGTATCGACCGGGGAGAAATGGCGGACGTCGCAAAGCTGATGGACAGCGCTTTGGAGGGCGCCGGACGCGCCGCCCGGTTGACCAGCCGCCTTTTGGCTTTTTCCCGCCAGCAGGCGCTTATGCCGGAACCCATCGATCCCAATCGCTTCGTTTCCGGCCTCGCGGATCTGTTGCGGCGGACATTGGGTGAAGCGATCCAAATCGAGATCGTTCTCGCCGATGGTCTATGGAAGACGCATACCGATCCCAATCAATTGGAAAACGCGATTTTGAATCTCTGCATCAATGCGCGCGATGCTATGCCCGAGGGCGGCAAGCTGACGATCGAAACCGAGAACGCGCATCTGGATGAACATTATGCGGCACAGCATGTCGATGCGTCCGCTGGGTCCTATGTTCTGATCGCGGTGACCGACTCCGGAATAGGCATGCCCCCCGATGTGGTGAGCCGGGCTTTCGACCCTTTCTTTACGACAAAGGAAGTGGGTAAAGGCACCGGCCTCGGTCTGAGCCAAGTCTTTGGCTTCGTAAAACAATCAGGCGGTCATATCAAAATCTATTCGGAAGTTGGCCATGGCACGAGCGTCAAACTTTATCTGCCGCGTTTCGACGGCACGGAATTGGCGCCCGAAGCGGCGCAGATCAGCCGCGCCGCGGGTCATCCGCACGAAACCGTGCTCGTCGTCGAAGACGAGGAACAGGTGCGGACGCTGACGGTCAGCTGCCTGCGCGAACTGGGTTATACGGTGCATCATGCCGATAGCGCCGCCACGGCATTAAAGATTCTCGATGCAAATCCTGCCATCGCGCTGCTTTTCACCGATATTGTGATGCCGGAGATCAATGGCCGCAAATTGGCCGATGAAGCCATACGCCGCTGGCCGGATCTGAAAATTCTCTTCACGACAGGTTATACGCGCAACGCGATCGTTCATAATGGCGTGCTTGATCCCGGCGTTCATTTGATCAGCAAGCCTTTCACGCTCGATCAACTGGCGTCGAAAGTCCGCGACATTCTCGACGGGGTGTGATCCGCTCGCGGCTTTGCGGAAAAACAGGCGGCGATTTTGTTCGCTCCGCTTCAAAAAAGCGGCGAACGGCCCTGGTGTTATTTGTGATTAAAAGCCTTAATGCGCTGAAAAAGGATAGGTTTTGCCTGGGGGTGCCACGGCACGGGAATTGAATGGTTCTAAACGAAAACTGACATGTTCAATTGGGATGAGTGATGGCCCTCGATTTACCTACGGTATTTAAATACCACGTCTTTGCCTGTCATACGAAGCGTCCGCCGGGGCATCCGCGCGGCAGCTGCATTGAAAACGGGGCTGAGCCATTATGGAACCGGCTCGCGCAAAAGCTCGATGCCAAGCAGCTTCAAGACGTTTGCATGACCAATTCCGGTTGCCTCAGTTTTTGCCGCGCGGGCCCTTTGATGGTCGTCTATCCGGAAGGCATCTGGTATCATCCGGAAAAGCCGGAAGACATCGATGAGATTATTCAATCGCATTTCATCGAAGGCAATCCGGTTGAGCGGCTCATTATTGTGCCGCAAAAATAGGTTTCGTTTTGAATTCCGGTGACCCCGTTTGGCTGCGCGATGCGGGGCGCCGCACTTTAAGTTTGGAGATGGGCTATGCTTGAAACCGTAATCGTCGGCGCCGGCCTCTGCGGCCTGTCATTCGCCGCAGGGATGCAGGCGCAAGGCAGGCCCTTTGCCATTTATGAAGCGAGATCCCGCATTGGCGGCCGCGTCTTGTCCGAATGGTCAGACAAGGCCGACATGCGCGTCGATCTCGGGCCGACCTGGTATTGGCCCGATACCCAGCCGGGCATGGTCCGCCTCGTCGCGGATCTCGGCCTGATCAGTTTCTTGCAGCATGACACCGGCACGGTGTTGCGCCTCCACGATCATGACAAGAAACCGCATCCGACCGAGAATGAGAGCCTTCACGGCGGCGCCCGCCGCGTCGAGGGTGGCATGACCTCTGTTATCGAGGCCATCGCGAAGAAATTGCCAGCTGAGTCGATCCATCTTGAACATGTGATCACCGCTGTGTTCGATCGCGGCACACATGTGGAACTGCATTTCCGTCATGGCGACGCGCTGGTCACGATTGAGGCCCGCCGCGTCGTGCTCGCGGTGCCGCCGCGGCTCATCGAGGAGCGCGTCCGTTTCGAGCCCGAACTTTCGCCTGAGCTGTGATTGCCTATGACAAGCCCACATGGCGCGATGCCGGGCAGTCCGGCAATGCTTTCGTCACCCATGGACAGGCTGTCATCGGCGAAATTTTTGACGCCTGCGATGCGACGGGAACAAGGGCTGCGATCGGCGGCTTCTTAGCCCTGACGCCTGAATTGCGGGCGAGCTTCATCGATGGCCTGCCCATGCTGATGGGCAATCAGATGAGTCAGGTCTTCGGGGCGGAGTTCGAACACGGCGAGCAGCACTATAAGGACTGGGCCGCGGACGAATTCACCTGCGCGCGTCTCGATCTCGCGCCGCCGGAAGAGCATCCCCATTATGGCAATCCGATCCTGCGGCAGACCTGGTGGGACGGGAAACTGTTCTTTGGCGCCTCCGAAACGGCGAGTTATGCCGGCGGTTATATGGAAGGTGCGCTCGACGCGGCCCGCCGTCTCGTGCGCGATGTTGGCCGCTACGCACCTGCGACGACCGTTGTCGCACCAGGCGCGGGCAAAGGCGCTGTTTCTAACGCCGAAAGCGTCGCGGCTTTCGCGCATTGGGTCGGCGACACGCAAGCCGAGGTGCTTGCTATCTATAAGAAGAACCTTGCCAAGCTGATGGCGAGCCCGGATAAGGAAATCCTTACGCAACGCGCCATGGTCGCAACTGTGGAAGGCGTGTTCAGCAGCGCGCTTCTGAAGCTTGAGGACCTCTCCTTCGACATGACTTCGGTCGCGATCCAAAATGGCCGCTCCGATCTGACGCCCGAGATTTTGGGCTCGTTCAAAGGCTTTATCGAGTTCCTGCTCGATTCGGTGATCGAGGCGAATCGGACCTCTTGCGCTCTGTCGAACTTCCCCGGCGAGGATAAGCTCGGCAAGGATTATCTGCAGGCGATCTTGCGCGATATCGCAGCCGCTTGGAAAGAATTCTGCCTATCGGTGAATGCGTTCTTCGTGGCGCATACGCCTGAGGTGGCGGTAGCATAATAAGACCGGGTAAATACGGCCTTCATCCCAAGGAGCCGGTTAAGCCGCCGTTTCGGAGGATGAGGCGAAGAGTGCAACAGCCAGCGCGTCATGTGCGTCCCCGGACTTGATCCGGGGGATTCATCCGCGCATCATGGATTTGTGACGCGGCCCATCCTTCGAAACGCCGCTTTCAGCGGTTCCTCCGGATTAGGATGGTCCAAAGGCATAAGTCCTCATGCGTCTCGGCCTCTTCCTCAACTTCGAGCATGGCGCCAATGATGGCGCCGAGACTATCCGCACGCAGATCGATCTCGCGGTGAAAGCGGAGACGCTGGGCTTTGAAGAGCTCTGGGTCTCGGAACATCATTTCAACCGCTTCAGCCAATCGGGCTCTATCTTGCCGCTCATGGCCGCATTGGCGGCGCGGACCTCCAAAATCCGCATTGGTTCGGCGGCGATTCTGCTGCCGCTGCACGATCCGATCCGCGTCGCGGAAGATTTGGCGACGATCGATGTTTTGTCCTGCGGCCGGGTCGATTTCGGTTTCGCGCGCGGCGGGCCGTTTCCCATTCAATATGAGCATTTCTCGGTGGCGGCTGATGAGTCGGCTGAGCAGACACATGAGGCGACGGAGTTTTTGTTGCGTCTTCTCGATGAAGACTATGTGAGTTTCCAAGGCCGCTGGTATCGCAGCGATGCGCTCACCACATGGCCGCGCATCGTGCAAAAAACCTTGCCGGTCTGGGTCGCCTCCAGCACGAAAGAAACCGTCATCGAAGCCGGCCGGCGCGGCTGGGGCCTGATGGCTGGCCATGGCGCGTCGCCTGAAAAAATTGCCGGGCTGGTCGAGACCTATCGCAGCGCGGCGCCGGATAAAGAGGCCGATCCGAACTTCGTCGTTTTGCGCAATGCCTGCATTGCCGATGACGATCAAACCGCGTTGAATTTGGCGCTGCCCGCGATCGAGCGTTTTATTCGCGGCATGCGGCCGATGTTTGCATCAAAGACACCTGCCGATGCGCCGGTCCCAGCTGCCTCGATCGACGGGTTTTTAGCCCAGGCGCTGATCGGTTCGCCTGAGACCTGCCGGCGCAAACTTGCCGAATTATGCGCGGCGGCTCCCATCGGAAGCATCGTGCTGAAACAGACCTGGGCCGATCCCGCGCTCAATGAAGAGATGATCAGCCGTTTCAGGACGGAAGTTATGCCCATCGCTCAAGACGAGCCGAAAGAAGCGCCGTCACGCCGCGCAGTGCAAGGCTAAGCTTCAATGAAAAGTGGTTAATCAGCTTAGACTTGGATTTCAATTTCAGGCTAAATCATTGAAAATAAAATAACTTATAGATCGCTTGAACTTAGCTTTTTGACGCAAATCACGACTTTTCTGACAAATCAATTCAAATCTTCCCCAAATTTGGGATCCTTTCGAATCCTCCCGTGTTTTAGGCATGAGCGCTAACGCACAAAGGTGCGCCGCGATCGCTGGCACAAAAGCAATATGGAGATTGCGACCCAGCCCTGGCCGGAAGGAGCAGAAATGTCGATGATTTTCTCAGAAACACATTTTGCAGAAGCACATGCGGAAACGCAGCGTCATTCCGGCGGATTTCGTTTGGCCTTCACTGTTGTTGCAACAGCGCTGTTCACGCTCATTCTTCTGCCATCAGCCGCTCTCACAATGAGCTATCTGGCGGGCGGCGCAGCTACATCGACAATTCTTTTCGTTTACCTCCTCGCATTTTTGACCAGCGGGCCATTCTTGCTGGCTCTCGCGGTTACGGCGGCGGTCTTCGCTATGCCGCTCCTGATTGCAACCGTTGACCGCCACAGCAACATCTAATCTAACGGCATCCTCTGAATGCCAAATATGACCCGGATGAATTCCGCGTCATGTTTGGCATTTTTTGTTTCCATAAGCTTTTTCTTGAAACGCATCCGTGTTTAAGCTGTGCGAAACTTGGATGAATTGAGCATCGTTTGAACGCAAAGCACTCACATGATTGCGCAGGATGCTTTCTATCTAGTTGGAGGAAGCTCATGGGTTGGCATCACGCGATGAAGTCTCGATCTTCGACTTTCCTGTCGCTAGGGCTCGTATTGGCCGCGAGCACGCATTCCGCATCTTGTGCTGAAATCAATGATTATCCGACATCCGCGCGCGCCGATTATGTCTTCGCCTGCATGAAGACGAATGGCGAAACGCAAGACAGCCTCACCCGCTGCTCCTGCTCGATCGACGTGATCGCGTCGATCATCAGCTACGATAATTATGTCGAGGCGGAAACGGTCGCGAGCATGTCTCAGCAGCAAGGACAGATCGGCACGATGTTTCGTGCAACGACTCAAGCCAAAGGTATTCTGGACGATTTGCACCGCGCTCAGGCCGAAGCGGAAATCCGGTGCTTTTGAGTATCTGACTCAATGAAGGTCATTCGCGAAAGTTTGCCCCGAAACAGCCGCGCCGGTCACATCGTCGGATTGACCGGCCATTCGCCGTGAAAGCTCGCGCCGCCAGTATCCTTGGCTTCAGCGTGCACGATACGGGCGCCGTTCGGCACGAAGCTGAACCGGACATTCGGATCTTCCGAAATCGAAATCCCGCCGGTGATGGCGAGGATCAGGTCGTCGCCCTGCGAAATCCGAAGCGAATCGACGTACCTGGCCGGTACGTAAAGATGTGTGATCTGATCCATCTGAAGACCCGAATGATTCGGGTGCTTCATCATGAAGATGCCTTCTTTCACATTGGAAGCCGCATCGCCCTCCGCCAATTCGCGAAATTTCATCTGGCCGAGGTTTGAATCGGCTTCATCCATATTTTTAGCGGCGGGCGCTGAGCAGCCGCCCGCGGCCTTCACATAACGTACGACGGAATAGAGCGTGCCATCGGAGAGTTCGGCGACAGCATGGACATTCGTATATTCGTTGACGCGCACGCGGGTCGCGATCGTGCTGATCTGCGCCTTGGGTCCAATTTCAAAAACCGCTGCGACCGGCGCCGGGTTTTCATCGATGACGAGCGTGATCGATGTCACTGTGCGCGGGTCGTCCTTGGGCAGCAAAATCGTCAGCTTCATCGGAACAAGCGCGGCGTCCTCGGCACGGACGGGCGCATCAAGACCGATAATTCCGGCACCATCTTTGATTGGCTTGCCGTGAAACACATCGGTCACGAGCGACGGCCAGGGATCCGGCGCTTTATCTTCTTGCGCTTGAGCTGGCCATGAGGCGCATAGAGCGAGCGCCGCTGCGAAAAGGCCCGCCGCTGCGAGGCTCTGCTTATGCTGCTTCATCCCGATTCTCCCTCAAAACCAACCGGTCTCAGCCGGCCTCTTATCAGTTAAAGTAGGCTCTTGCCGGGCGCCGCTCAAGCACGCTCTTCATTCCCACTCAAGCTCAGCGAAGCCCGCGGTCGCATTACGCGGATTGTAATCTTCAAAAAGCTGCCAATTCTTGGCTTCCGATTGTCCCGCTTCTTGAGCCGCTTCGCTAACATCGGCGCCTTTGGCAATAAGACCGCGCAGGTCCTTCGTGAGCTTCGTCAGATAGGCCCGCTCACCGGCTAAGGCCTGAGGCCATTCGATTCCAATTTGCCCATGGCCTGGAACAGCGCGCTTGGCCGGGATCGCAGCAAGATCGTCCATAGCAGCGAGCCAGCCCTTAATGCTGCCATCCACGACAGGCACGTGCTGCAAGAAAACCAGATCGCCCGTAAACAAAGTCGCGGATTGTTCGTCGAAAACCGTCAGGTCGCAATCGGTGTGCATGGCTGGCCAGGCGCGCAAGACAAGTGTGCGATGACCGAGATCGAGCCGCATTTCCTTGCCGGGAGCAACCAGCAGAGTTGGCGGAATGATCTTCACTTGTTTGATCAGATCATCGCCGATGATTTTGGCGAAGGCGGACAAATAGAAGTCGCCGCGCTGCGCGAGGGCTCGCGGTAAATTCCGATGTCCGACGAAAGTTATAGATGTCGCGTCGAAAGCCGCATTTCCGAAAACATGATCCGGATGTTCGTGCGTATTGATGACATAACGAATCGGCTTCGCGGTGATTTCGCGGATCGCAGAGAGCAGTTTTTGTCCTTCAACGACGCTTCCGCCAGTGTCGATGACGGCGACGGAATCATCTCCGATAATAAATCCAATGTTCGCGATCGCACCTTCATTCGCTTGATCCATCAGTGCGATAGCGCCTTGATAGGCGTAAAGGCCAGGCGCGATTTCACGAACCGGTAAGGGCGCGGGCGCCTGCGCGAAAGCGGGAAAAAGAACGAAAAAAAATGGGATGAAAAAGCGGAGGACTTGAAAACCGTGGCCGGCCAGCATGCGTCATTCCCCAGTCATCTGTTGCACAAAATAAAGTCATTTGCTGAAGTCACCCGCAAATCAAATGCAATCTTCTATTGCGCGATTGAAAAGGTCATCATAGAATTCAAACATGGTTCCGGTTTCAAGGTGATCGGCGATGGGAACGCCGCTCGCCTTCGTAGGATCGGGTAAGATGTCCGGACATTCTTCAATGTCTGTGCGCTTTTCCGAAACGTGACACGCTTCCGGAGACGTGTTCCCATAACCAGGGCGCTGCTGAAGCGAGATAACTCGTCACAAGCGTCCACGACCGAAGTGTCGGGAGGAAAACTGATGCGTAAGTTGCTACTCATGTCATGCGTGGGAACAGCTGCTCTTTTGGCGGGCGGCGCTGCCTTCGCCAACGAAGAGCTTCTGAAACTGTCGCAGAACCCAAAAGATTGGGTCATGCCCCGCGGCGATTATAATTCGCAAGCCTTTTCTAAATTGAAGCAGATCACGCCTGAGAACGTGAAGACCCTTGCCCCGGCTTGGACCTTCTCGACCGGCGTTCTGCGCGGTCACGAAGGTGCGCCGCTCGTCATCGGCGACGTGATGTATTTGCACACGCCATTCCCCAATATCGTTTATGCGCTCGACCTCGCGCATGAAGAGAAGATCCTCTGGAAATATGAGCCGAAGCAGGATCCGAACGTCATTCCAGTGATGTGCTGCGATACGGTTAATCGCGGTCTCTCCTACGGCGACGGCAAGATCTTCCTGCATCAGGCCGATACGACTCTCGTTGCTCTCGACGCCAAGACCGGCTCTGTTGTCTGGTCGGTAAAGGATGGCGATCCGTCCAAGGGCCAGACGGGCACAGACGCTCCGTTCGTCATGAAGGATAAGGTCTTCATCGGCGTGTCGGGCGGTGAGTTCGGCGTCCGCTCATGGGTCTCGGCCTATGATATCAAGGATGGTAAGCTCGCTTGGCGCGGTTATTCCATGGGTCCAGACAGCGATACGCTGATTGACCCGGAGAAGACCACATCGCTTGGCAAGCCGGTCGGCAAGGATTCCTCCACCTCGACCTGGGAAGGCGACCAGTGGAAGATCGGCGGCGGTGCGACCTGGGGCTGGTACTCCTATGATCCCGCGCTGAACCTGATCTACTATGGTTCTGGCAATCCTTCGACCTGGAACCCGAATCAGCGTCCTGGCGACAACAAGTGGTCGATGACCATTTGGGCGCGCGATGTCGACACCGGCAAGGCCAAGTGGGTCTATCAGATGACGCCCCACGACGAGTGGGATTATGACGGCATCAACGAAATGATCCTCACGGATCAAAAAATCGACGGCAAGGAGCGCAAGCTTCTCACCCACTTCGATCGTAACGGCTTCGGTTACACCCTCGATCGTACCGACGGCGAACTTCTCGTCGCTGAAAAGTTCGATCCGGCCGTGAACTGGGCGACCAAGATCGACATGGACAAATCGTCCAAGACCTATGGCCGTCCGGAAGTCGTCGCCAAATATGCGCCTGGTCACAACCCGGCGGATTTCAACAATAAGGGCATTTGCCCGGCCGCCCTTGGTTCCAAGGACGAACAGCCGGCCTCTTACTCGCCTCTCACGGAACTCTTCTACGTGCCGACCAACCACGTTTGCATGGATTACGAGCCCTTCGTCGTGAGCTACACCGCTGGTCAGCCTTATGTCGGCGCTACCCTGTCCATGTATCCGCCGGCTGGCGAATCGAATATGGGTAACTTCATTGCTTGGGACGGCAAGAAGGGCAAGATCGTCTGGTCCGATAAGGAACAGTTCTCGGTCTGGTCGGGCTCGCTCGCCACGGCTTCGGGCCTTGTCTTCTACGGCACGCTCGAAGGTTATCTGAAGGCTGTCGATGCCAAGACGGGTAAGGAACTTTATAAGTTCAAGACCCCTTCGGGCATCATCGGCAACGTCATCACCTACGAGCATGCTAACAAGCAGTATGTCGCGGTGCTTTCGGGCGTTGGCGGCTGGGCTGGTATCGGCCTCGCAGCCGGTCTGACGAAGTCCACCGATGGTCTCGGCGCGGTCGGCGGTTACGCGGCCCTCTCGAACTACACCGCTCTCGGCGGTCAGTTGACGGTTTTCGCTCTTCCCGGCGAATAATCCAACCTGATCTAAGATCATAAAAAGCCCGGCGTAGCTTTAATGGCTGCGCCGGGTTTTCTTTTCCGCATGGTCCGAAAAAGATCAGCGCGATTTTCCAGGCAAGATCATGCGGATCGAGCGATCGAAACATGTCTGCGATTTAACTTGATGCTGAGGTGCTCATGCGCGCAGGAAATAATCCCTGCGTCTATTTCATGAACCGTCCGCTCAATGTGAAGATAAACTCCCGCCGGCGCTGAGAGGCGGTTCATCTCGAAACGGAAAGAGTCATTTGCCGATGCGTTTCTCTCCCGCACTTCTTGCTCTCATTGGTGTAGCCTCGGGTGTCATCCCGTCTTTAGCTGGTGTTGGATTAGCACGCGCCCAAAGCAATGATAGCGGTGACGCGGCGGCGATCGAACTCGTTGATCCGAAAGTTTTCCGGGTCTGCGACGATCCGCACAATCTGCCGTTTTCGAATGAAGCCGAGGAAGGCTTCGAAAATAAAATCGCGGCCTTGCTGGCGTCCAAAGTGCAGAAACCTGTCGCTTATACCTTCTATCCGAACACAACTGGATTCATCCGCAACACGCTGAACGCGTTTCGTTGCGATGTCGTTATGGGCATTCCGCAAGGTGACGAAATCGTCCAAGGCACCAATCCCTATTATCGTACGGCCTATGCGCTCGTAACTAAAAAGGGTTCGGGTCTCGATAAGGTCGAAACGCTCGAAGATCCGCTGCTGAAAGGCAAGCGCCTTGGCATTATCGCGGGGACGCCGCCTGCGACCAATCTGGTTGTCAACGGGCTCATGGCCAACGCAAAGCCCTATCCGCTCGTTGTTGATTCGCGCTATGACGCGCCGACGCTCGATATGATCGAGGATTTGAAAAAAGGAACCATCGACGCCGCCGTTCTCTGGGGACCGATCGCTGGCTATCTTGCAAAAAAGTCAGAAACCCCGCTGGCCGTCGTGCCGTTGATCAATGAAAAAGCGGGCCCCAAAATGGTGTATCGCATCAGCATGGGCGTCCGCCACAGTGACCAGAATTGGAAACGCGATCTCAATAAATTGATTGCCCAGAATCAGGCCGAGATCGATAAAATCCTCACTGATTTTGGTGTGCCTTTGCTCGATGAAAACAATCAGCCGCTCAGCCACTAGAGGATGAGCGCTATAAGCTTTGACCGGTCCGGTATTGCCGCCATCATTGTGATCCGATGCGGGTAAAATATTTGGCTGGGAAGATCCCAGCGTTTCAGATTGTCCTCGTAGCCTTGGCTCTCATGAGCGTCATGGGGATCAGCGCGATCACCGGCGCACGCGCAGCTACCGATCTTGCACCCGTGCCAGAGCCCGAGACCTACCGGCTTGAAAATTATCGTGCGCCTACGCCAGCGACTTTGGACGCGCAGCCTGGTCTGACCACTGCCGAGGCAGAAGTTCTTTGGAAGAGTAAGGACGCGGTTTTCATCGATGTCTTGCCGCATGCGCCGCGCCCTGCGAATCTTGCGCCCGGCACGATTTGGAGAGAGAAGCCGCGCGATGATATTCCTGGAAGCCTCTGGTTGCCCGATACCGGCTATGGCGCGCTCGCAGCCGAAACTGAAGCTTATTTCCGCTCGGGGCTCATGGCCGCGACTGGCGGCGATCAGAAACGTAGAGTCGTCTTCTACTGCCTGAAGAATTGCTGGATGTCCTGGAATGCGGCGAAGCGAGCGAAGAGCTTCGGCTATTCACAGGTGCTTTGGTATCCGGGCGGGACCGAAAGCTGGGCGGAGGCCGGACTGCCGCTCGAAAATCGAAAGCCGTTTTCAAGCCAGTGAAAACTGAGCCCTGCAGGGGTGCTTATTCCAGGTTCTCTTGGATAGTGCGGGCCAGTGCGAACAATCTTTGTTCGATCAAAACAGGTGATTCGCAAACAAAACTCACGGATTTGTGACGATCTTGAAAGATCCGCAGATCCCATTGCAGTTTTTCAAGGATTGTTGCCTCGGGGCCGGGCGGAACAGCCGGTCCGGATTTGTCTTTGATATCGGGCAAAGGCGCACCGCCCGCTTTGTCTTGTGCCTCGTGCAACGCGGCGGTTTCTTCGCGTAATTTGTCGCCGAGTTCCTTTTGCTTATGGCCAAAGCGATCGAGCCCGTCGATGACCTGGGTCCGCTCATTATTCAGCTTATGATAAAGACCAGCGAAGAGTGCTGTCAGCTTCGTCTGCTTATCGGGTCCGAGCGTTTTGGCGAACTCCGTGATCTCGGTCTGGGCCTCTTCCAGAGGCAGGCGGCGCGCGGCGACCTTGTCGATAAGATCCACCAGCTTTGAATCGCTTTGCCAATCAACGCCCTCGATGCTCGGACCTGTCCAAACGGCAGGTATGGAAATGTTCCGCACGAGGATCTGCTGACAGGGCCAATCGCTATTGACCGGTTTTTTAGTATATCCCTGCGCGCCCGCCGGTTGGACGGCGGAAACTAATGTCAAAACCGCGAAGCTGGCAGCCATCAGCGATCGATCCATTCTTCCACCTCCCAACACAGCTCCTACAAATGCGGACACGGGCAAGGGACTGCAAGCACTTTAATATGAAATATCGTCAATCCGCGGCAATTGCCGTTTGGCCTGCGTTCTCTATAATCGAATCATGATGCGATTTATACTGATCCTTCTCGTTTCGCTCTTTGCCTCAGCCGCGATCGCGGCGCCGCCGCGCGCTGTCGTCTTCGGTTTCGAATTGATCGACACAAGCCTCACGGGTGAAATGCGCGGCGTCAATAAAGACGAGACCGCCCGTTTAGACAGGCTGGCGCCTGAGCTTCGTGAAAAACTCGCGGCGACCGGCCGCTACGAGATCATTCCGCTCACGCCTGAAGCGGAAGCCGCGGCTAAGGCCGCAAATCTCCAATCCTGCGGCGGTTGCGATGTATCTATCGCGGGCAAGCTTGGCGCTGATTTCTCCATCACCGGTACGGTCCAAAAAGTTTCGGAGCTCATTCTCAATATCAATATTTACGTCCGTGACGTGAAGACCGGCAGGCTGGTCAATGCGTATAGCGTCGATATCCGGGACAACACAGACCTGAGCTGGTCGCGCGGTCTCGATTACATCATCCGCAACCGCTTACCGGAACCGCCGCCGGCGGCATTGACACAATGACGCTGATGCTCGCCAGCGTCACGAGCGCCTCGGAAGCTGAAATCGCACTCGCTGGCGGCGCCGATTTGATTGATCTGAAAGATCCGTTGCAAGGGGCTTTTGGTGCTTTGCCCCTGGCCACTGTGAAAGAGGCTGTCATACGCATTGCTGGACGCCGCCCGGTCAGCGCGGTCGCGGGCGATCTTCCTATGGAACCGGCGCAGCTTTTCGAGGCTGTGCGCCTCATGGCAGAGACAGGTGCCGATTATGTGAAAATCGCTTTCCGTCCCGAAGCGCAGCTGGCCGCCTGCGCTGAGGCTTTGGCACCATTAGCTGACAAGGTTCGTTTGGTCGCGGCCTTTTTCGTGGATCTCGAGGAGCTGAATTTTGAGGCTCCAGCTCTTCTGGCGCGCTATGGCTTCAAAGCGGCCATGCTCGATACGGCTGGAAAAGGTGCCGGCCGCTTGATGACGCATATGGGTATCGCGGATTTGAGCCGTTTCGTCGAAGCCTG